>ERZ1740068.985-NODE-985-length-10545-cov-2.909628_pt1 | contig 10545 bp, 9 predicted proteins | sample MGYA00581735_ERZ1740068 | MGnify/ENA primary metagenome ERZ1740068 (study PRJEB43018, sample SAMN04849740) | marine metagenome | isolation source: floating plastic debris | place: Pacific Ocean | collected 2008-08-30 | study: EMG produced TPA metagenomics assembly... | reverse complement strand
TTTATCCCGGCCTGGGCCATACGCATGAGGCTTATGGCGATGAAGACTTTCAGCAGCATATCTGGGGTGGAATTAGCTATGCCATAGGAGATAATGAAAGAGATCTTGCAAAGGCTACTTCTATGCGTCCACCTGAAGATAACCGCTTTGTGCGGGATGTACTTGCCTTCAATCTGAGAGAACCCATGGAGCTGGATTTTTTACCGCCCAATAAGATCCTCTTTGTAGAAAGAGGGGGAGACCTCAAGGTATATGACCTACTTCAGCAAGAGTTGATTGATGCCGGTCACCTGGATGTAAAATACATAGCAGAAGATGGCCTGTTGGGACTTGCCATTGACCCGGATTACAAAACCAACAATTGGATTTACCTTTTCTATTCTGCCAAAGTGGAAGGCAAATTACAACGACTTTCACGATTCGAATTCAAAGACAACCTAATAGACCTGGCTTCGGAGATTGTGATGATGGAATTTCCCTCTACCCATGATTGCTGTCATTCAGGAGGTTCATTGGAGTTTGATGCACAGGGGAACTTATACCTCTCCACTGGCGATAACACCAACCCCTTCGAATCGGATGGCTACTCCCCTAGTGATGAGCGTCCTGGCCGCTCTACCTGGGATGCCCAAAAATCAAGTGCCAACACCAATGACCTGAGGGGTAAAATCCTTCGCATCAAACCTGAAGCCAATGGTACTTACTCTATTCCAGCCGGTAACCTCTTTGAGGATGATGATCCTAAAACCCGTCCGGAGATTTACGTGATGGGCCTCCGCAACCCCTTCCGTATTTCTGTTGATCAGGAGACCGGGCATGTCTATTGGGGCGATGTCGGGCCCGATGCCGGGGCAGACAATGACAAACGCGGCCCCAAAGGCCATGACGAGATCAACCAGGCCAAGCAGCCGGGAAACTGGGGCTGGCCCTATACCCGTGGCAATAACAAGCCTTATTGGGACTATGATTTTGCAGCTAAGAAGCCCAGACAGCCTTTCGATCCCAATAACCTCATCAATAATTCACCCAACAATACAGGACTGGAAAAGCTCCCGCCCGCTCAAGAGTCCTTTATCTGGTATGGCTATGATGCTTCTCAGGAATTCCCCTGGCTGGGCGCAGGTGGCCGTACGGCCATGGCCGGTCCGGTTTTTCGAAAAGCAGCTTATGGGGGTCCTACTGGCTTTCCTGAATATTTTGAAGGGAAATTGATTGTATATGAGTGGATGCGCGACTGGATGTTCCTCATTACCATGGATGAAAATTATAACTACGTGCAGGCTGAGCCTTTTCTGTCCAGTCAGGAGTTTCACAACCCGATGGACATGGTTTTTGGAGATGATGGCAACCTCTATGTATTGGAATATGGCGAAAGCTGGAACACCCAAAACCTTGACGCACAACTGAACCGAATCAGCTTTGTAGCAGGTAATAGAGCCCCAATTGCGGCCATTGCAGCCAATAAAACCGTAGGTGCTGCCCCCTTAACCGTAAGCTTTTCAGCAGAAGGCTCCATCGACTTGGAAGGCGATGACCTGAAATACTCCTGGAGTATTGAGGGCAATGATCAATCAAGCAAGGAGATGAATCCTAATTTCACTTTAGATAAGCCCGGCACTTACACCGTCAACCTGATCGTAAGCGACAGCAAAGGAGTGACCGGCAAGGCCAGCCAAAAGGTAGTGGTGGGTAATGATCCACCAGTGATCTCGGTCGCCTTTAGCGCGGATAACCTCTTCTACAATACGCCAGGCAAGCTGGTATATGAAGTATCTGTTGCTGATGCTGAGGACGGCAGTACAACTTGTGGCGGTATCGGTCCTGCTTCTGTTCAGGTCTCGCTGGACTTTGTCCCCAATGTAGCCCTATGGGAAAGAGATCAAGCTGAACAAGGGCATCAGATCGAAATCATCCCCAATGGTAAAAAATACATCGAAAATTCTGACTGTGTGGCTTGCCATGCCATAGACCGAAAGATCAACGGCCCCTCCTATACCGACATTGCCAATAAGTATGATGAAGAGCACATCGAATACCTGAAGGGCAAAATCAAAAATGGTGGTGGAGGCGTTTGGGGAGAAACGCCCATGGCAGCGCACCCTCAATTGGCAGATGATGAACTGGAGGAAATCGTAAAATACATTCTATCACTCAAAAAGCGTGATGATCTGCTGCCAGCTAAAGGCCAACTGGCATTTAACAAACATAAGCCAGATGAAATATCCGGAGCCTACGTGCTCAATGTCAGCTATCGCGATCAGGGGAATGGTGAGGCTGCACCTTTGAGCACTCGTGAGCAATTCCGTTTCACTTCATCCAGATTAGCCTGTGCCCAAGCTGATGAAAGCTATGAGGAGAATACCATCTGGCAGGCCTTGGGAGCCGATGTGGTAGGCAACATCAAGCATGGCAGCTTCCTGATTTTTGACAATGTGAATTTCGATAAGCTAAAATCGGTGACTTTCCGGGGGCTTTACAATGATGGCTACGCTTATGCAGGAACGGTAGAACTTTGGAGAGGTGATCAAAATGGCGAGCTGTTGGGTACTAAAAAGACAGCATGGCAAGTAAAAAAGCAGTCCTTTCAGGACAATTTGATTCCAATCAAATCTGGCACTGGCACTGGTAGGCTCTATGTATACTTTAAGAATGAAGCAGACCCAGAACGCTTCATTGCCAATGCGGAATCACTGATTTTGAATTATTCAGCTCGTTGATAATGGTATAGCTCTGGATCGTTAAGCTTTTTCTGATAAGAAAGTGCCCTAGGGTGTAATGGGTTGCCAGCCAGGGTGTAGCCAAAGCACAATGCCTGTGGATAGTGGGTGATGAAAACATCGGCTCGCTCCTGCTCCAAAGCACCATTGCCCCAGCAAAAGATGATGTCATCACAGTTTTGGGCCAGTGCTTCAATCACCTGATCATTCTCGCCAATGGGGTCTTTGCACTTAAGCAACTCCTTAGGGTGAGGAGTAATGAACCCATAGAGGTTTACCATGTAGAAGCCGCCATAATCCAACTTTTTCATCACTCTTTTCATGATGCCCATAGTGGCATCATCCCTCACGCCATCAGCCGTGCTGGGATTGAGGCCTACACATAGCGCCACCGGTCTCGCTTCATCCCAAATGCGCCAGAGCTGGTACCGATAGCGGCCGCAATCGCTGAAGAGGGCACCAGACTGTACCCCGAAAAGGTCGGTATGAGTTTGGGTGACAATGTATAAAAATAGGGATTTTAATAAAATCATCGCTGATTACCATGATTGCCCTGCCCAAGGCTTATTCACAAAATGATCAACAAAATCCGAGGTCAGGGGGGCTTTATACAGGCTCTATCCCGTCATGTATTAATAAAAGGACCTATCCTTTGATCAATTCTGCCAGTATTTTTTTAGCTGTTTTTCCAAGCTGTGCAGGCATTTTGGCACTGCTGTGATTACTCATGATAGACAAAGCCAGATCGTACTTAGGAAAAATAAAAAGCCAGTTTTGCATGCCACTGGTTCCGCCATGATGTTCATATGAGCTGCCATGTTTGTCTTGTCGCATGTTCCAGAAGTAGGCCACCTTCGACCCTGGCCGTCTATCAAAAAGACCCCTCTGGGACTCTTTTACGATTGGATTGTCTTCATCCAGTTGAAGCTTTGCGTATTGCATCATGTCATGCATGGTCATTTTCATACCCGAGCCTGTTGCCCATAGTACATTGGCCTGATTTGGGGCAGGGGTGTCATTGTCCAACCAATAGCCCTGAATGAGCTTATCTTCTTCCGCGGCATCAAGGTGAATAGCCAGGCTTTTGATATTTAAGGCTTGTGAAAAATTCTCCGTCAACAGTTCATCGATACTCTTTTCATAGACCTTTTCTAAAATGTGCCCAACAATTTCGCTACCTGCATTGGAATAGGAATAGCTGGTGCCCGGCTCTTTCAAAACTTCTATTTTGCTGAGGTCTTCGAAGAACTGCTCTTTACTGTATGATTCTTCCAATGACCGATACTTTTCCGGTACATCTTTGGCAAGTGTCTCATACAGTCCGTTCATAGCCAGGGGTAGAAACATGGGAACGTTACCCGTATGTGTGAGTAAATGCTTTATGCGAATTGGAGAACCCTGGTATTCCAGGTTGGGGTATTCTCCCGGCAGGTACAGACGGATATCATCCTCTAAACTAATTTTACCCTCCTTCACCACCTTTGCTGTCAGGTACCCTGTCACCGTTTTTGAAACTGAGCCTATTTCGTACAAGGTCTCATCGTTTGGCGTATTTCCTTTGCCTTTTTCAAGTTCGCCTAAATGTGCCGTATAGGTTTGACCATCTTTATAGACCCCAATAGAGACTGAATTGACATTTTTATTCTTCAAAAACCGCTTGGCATTTGCGGTGAGTAATTTATTGATCTTGCTGTCTTCCGATGAAGATTGAGCTTGTGATGAAATGCTAAACATCAATGCTAACATCGTAATCAACATGCCTGTAACCGATTTCCTTCTCATGATTTCATTCAAGTTTTTGTTGCTTTCTTAACGACTTAAAAGAAGCAAGAGAAATGAAAAAGGCGCTTATTTCTGCTCAAATCCGGTTTTGAGTATTATTTGAGTACTTATCGAGCCCTTATGAGACGTTTTGAGCCATATATTCTTTCGGAGACATGCCCACGTTGCTCTTGAAAACACGTTGAAAGGTAGCCTGAGAATTGAAGCCTGCATCAAGGGCGATGGACGTAATGGTATGTGTTCTTCTTTTAGGAGACCTGAGTTGAAGCTTTACCTCCTCTACTCGGTAACTATTGATAAAATCATTGAAGTTCAGTCCATGATGCTGGTTCAAAATGGAAGAAATTGTTTTCGGGCTCAAGTCAATTTCACGAGCCAGGGCCTCCCTGCTAATTTTAGGATTTAAGTAGGGTTTTGCATCCGACATCAACTCCCGAAGTTGAGCCATAATCGCTTCTGCTTCTTTGATAGAGATGGTGCTGGGTTTTGTCTTATTGAGTTGTGAATGAGCTTGCTGCAACTTGTAATGAGCAGCAAAAGAAACCCAGTAGATAAAATAGGTAAGCCCCAGGTCTACCAAATAATACTTATAAATACCCAGGGTAGAGAACAGGCCTTGAAATACGTATACAACACCCCATATGAGTGTAAAGGCAGACATCGTTATCAAAATAACTTTTACCCAAGACCTCGTAATACCCTTTTTCGAAGCTATAGCAGTTGCGACATGATCATTGCTCGTTTGGATATACAAGCGTACGGATAAGGCCATGTAAAACACAAAGGCCAGCATACTCAATGGCTCGGCAATGAGCCCCAGCGTGTTGTAGACACTTACAATGTCCCAGTTGATGATCACAAGGCCAGCTTTTACCAAAGTCACGATGGTAAACAGAGACAGGTTCAGAACAAGCAGCACCGCAAATGGAACCATGTGTTTTATGAATGTACTCTTCTTCCGCTTCTCTTGCGGAAAAAGTACTGAGCGTATGTAGAAGTAAAGGGCAGGCCCTGACAGAAAGACCACGGTAAAACTGAAATAGTCAAAAAAGTAAAAATGACCACTCAGGCCGGAGAAGGCACTGAAAGTCTCAAAGCCATTATAAGCAAGGGTCAATATGAAAAGACCCAAAAAGTAATCTGCTTTGTGCTTCGCTTTCGAGAATAAAATAACTGCAAAAATAAGCCCTTGAAGAGCTCCCAATAAGACCAGTAGATGGGGTAAACTATAATCTAAATCCAAAACAGTAAATCCTAAATAGTAGGGTCCTTACGACCGATAAAAAGTGAGTTTTTAATCGGTAATAAAACACCAAAAGGATGAAATGGTTTTACAGGAAACCTTCAGGATCTGTCACACGAAAGACTAGTACATTCATACAGAAGCAGTTTTGGGCCACAATACAGGGATGGTGCGCCTTTGCCACTCAGACGGGCTTCTCCTGAGTGGTAATGACGATGATCTACTCTCCCACCTCCCAGCGAATGTGCTTGCGCATGCGTGAGTGATGGTCGAACTCATCGTGTGTGGAATAAGCCATGATGAGCCAGAGTGTCTTGCCTGTTTCCAATGCAAAGTCATAGGGATCGGTAGATTTCAGAGGCAGCCGAAACGTGATTTCGGTTTGCCTGGCCGACTCTTTTCCACTGATCACTTGCACATCATCAGTACCGCCAAGGCTTTAGTCTAACCGTGGATCGCCCATGCCGTTTTCAATCATGTCGCGAAATGCCACCTTACCATCCACAATGTTGAAGAGTAGCAGGTCTGCCTCAACTATCGCGTTTTCATCGTTGAAGCCAATGCCTACCCAACCCTGCGTAGGTGCTGTGATGGTAAACTCTATTTCCTGCCCTATGACTTGGTGCTTTACAGTCATGCCGTTGACCTCTACTTTGGACTGTGCCTGTACAGCCCAGGCTTGCAGGCACAGCAGTGCCATTAATGCTAATTTTCTCATCTGTTTTCGGTTTAGGTGGAGAAACGCAAGGAGATCGCATGGCTTTAGGAAAAGTCATTGGGTTGATCCTCAGGGTATCTGATGGGGCACTTAAAGGAATTGGATGGGCAGGTCTGGTTATTCGTCCGACCGGCTTCGAGCGGTCAGACGAGTACTCAACTTACTCCACTACTTCACGGCATACCGGGGGAAAAAACTCTGTGGCTCTCTGCGCTCCTCCGCAATCTCTGTGTCATAACCGGGAGATTGCTTCGCTACGCTCGCAATGACGAAATGGACTTAGTATAATCATACATGTGTTATTCGCTTTCGGCCAATATGACCGATGAACAATGGGCCGACATTCAGGAGATGTACCGCCAGCTTACGGGCAACGACATCCAGAGAATGATGGAAGGTGGCAGTACCACAGCCTATTTTCTGGATGCTTATAAAGACTGGCACCCGGAGCTTCCCGTGATTGCTCAGGCCCAACCCGATAACGTACAAATGATGCGCTGGGGAGTCATCCCTCCCTTTGCCAAATACATTGAGAAAAACGGACGATTGCTTCACCCCTATGACTTTGGCAACTACTACAGCAAAACCGCCAATGCCATGGTAGAAGGCCTGGCCGAAAAGAATACCTGGAAGCGACTCTACCAACGCAACCGCTGCCTTATACTAGCCACAGGCTTTTACGAATTCTATCACCATCCAGGTAAAAAAGAGTCTTACACCCACTACATCACTCTCAAAGACTACCCGGTCTTTGCCTTTGCCGGCCTGCACGATCTTTGGACTGATACCCAAACCGGAGGGGAAGTAAAAACCTGTACCATCATTACTACCCGGCCCAATGTCATGATGGAGGTGATTCATAACAACCCCAAAGCGCATAACGGGGCCCGCATGCCGGTAATGCTCCCTCCAACCGAATGGGCGCAATGGCTCGATGGTGAAATGAGTCATGAAGACATCAAACAGTTTTGTGAGCCCTTCCCCGCAGAGGGCATGCAGGCCAGCACGGTAAGACAAGGCCTCAAAGGCCGCGACACCAATGCCAACATTTCTGCAGTGCAGGAAGCCATCACCTACCCTGAGCTCGGCAGCGACTGGACACAATATACAAGAGCCCAGCAGCAGGGCAGCCTTTTCTGAATCTGAAAATTATCTAATATTTTTAGCATACTAAATATTTTAGTTAACAACGATTATATTTAGCTTTAGTGCATGAAGTTTCAGGAGGGCAAGGGCTTGGCGAAATTACGTTCGCCAAAGCTGGACGAGGAGCAGTTTTTCTTCAAAGTGACGTTCGAAAATGGCAAACATTTCATCAGTATTGACGATGGAAACCGAAAAGTAATCGATGACGATGTGCGCGATTGGTTGCTGAATGAGGTACACCTTATTCGTGCCCTGCGCGATGACTATAAACCTCAGTTCAAGTATGTGACCTTCACCATTGAGGCAGTGGGCGAGTTTGTTTGCTAGCATACCTGGACCCGTACCAGTTGGGAGGGACTTGAAGGGCTGCTGAAGAAGCTACCCGGCCTGCTCGATGCCTATGTGGTTGACCCGAAAAGGCGTATGTGGCTGCAAGAGTTCGTTCGCAGAGCCAAGGAGCTGAGAAACCTCAATATTTTTAAGAAGTGACTAAGGATGAATACCCCGTCTGACGGCCAGAATGAACTATCTACTCCAATGGTTAAAATACTTTATTTTTTTGCCGTCTGACGGGCAGCAAAAAAGAAAGCCCTGGCGTATCCAGGGCTTTGTTCCAAACCGCGGCAGGGCCTTAGAGATATGTCAACGGCTCACACCCTGCCCGCAGTGTCAACTATGAATAAAAGAGGTCTTTGCTAGAGGTCTGGTCCCTGCCCTAAATGGTGTCTTTTACCCCATTAGGAAACAGACAAACCTATTTATCTTCATCCGTCCGACCGCTTCGAGCGGTCAGACGGTTGGTCAAATCAATCATCTTCTTCGTAGGCTTCCAGCGGGTTGAAGTGCCAGATGTCATCAAAACGGGAGGTGCCATTTCGCCCGGTTACTACATAGCCCAGGTCATTGATGGCAAAGCCTGTAGCGCCTTCTCTGCCCCGGCCTTCAAAACCGGTTACTTCCAGCCAGGAGTCGGCCACAGGGTCATATTCCCAACAGTCGTCCAGCGTACCATTGCCCGACCCGGTAGAGAGGTAAGCCTTTCCATTAGTAGCAAAAGCCACTCCATAGGCTCTGAGCAATTCATCATCCCCTGTGTCGTCATCGGTCAGTTCATTCATCTCCTCCCACAGGTCAGTGGCCGCATCGTATCGCCACAGGTCTTCTTCATAAAGGTCGTTGTGAATGCCACCACCCACATAGGCCACGCCTTCAACCACAAAGCTAAAGGCACCCAGGCGCTTTGAGCCGCCCACGCTGGTCCGTTGGGTCCAGAGGTTGGTAGCGGGGTCGTACTCCCAAAAGTCTTTCAGGTCGTTGTCTCCATCGAAGCCGGTACCGATATAGCCCTTTCCATCAATCACATAAGCCACCGCGCCTGAACGGGCCACTCCGGGAAAGTCGCTGACCCTGCGCCAGGCATCCCGGTCGGGGTCATACTGCCAGAAATCACTCAACCGATCGCCCCCATCATAGCCGGTACCTACGAAGCCCAGGCCATTGATGCTAAAGGCCACAGCTCCGCTGCGAATGGCCCCTTCAAAGTCTGATTTCTCCACCCAATTGCCCTCATCCGGATCGCTGGGTATGCTATCGGTACACGAAGCCGCCAATACCAGCGCCAGCATCAGCAGGGTGATCCAAGGTCTCATATTCGTCATCATATCAATCAATTATTTTAGTCAGGTAAATTTGGAGGTTGATGCCCCGTACGGGGTAATCTTGCCCACCCAACTGCAACTGATCCACTCCCCCCAGAATGGACTGTGCAGTGGGTGCGGCTAGTAATGCCAATTCATTTTGGTTTTGATCGCTGAGTTGCTGGAAGATGAATTCCGACACTTCAAATTCGTAATAGGCGAAAAGTCCCCGCTCATCATCGGCCTGCAGCCTACCATATTGGGCCTGTTGGGTGCTACGGGAACCACTGAAGGTCACATTGCCCACCTGGTCGTATTTATCGGTGAGGTAAAGCGCCAGCGAGTCAGGTAGCTGAGACAGGTCGCCATAAGAACCGGGAACTGGTTCCAGCCTCAATATGGCAGCACTCACAATGTATTGAGGGTCCAGCTTGCTCAGAGCATCCACTGTCGGGAAGCGAATCTTGGTTTGAATACCCGAAGCAGCTTGTATAAAGGTCTTATTATCTGCCTCCTCTGCCATGATGGGATTTTCGTCAGTCAAGGCAGCCAGCAGGCCCTTGTCCCTGTCGGGTTCATAAGCATTGAAGGCCAGCGTAGGCAAAACCTGCAGGAAGTCAAATTCATAGTTTTCAGTAAACTCACCCTCTTCATGGTAATACATGCGCAGGGTAACGTTGGTGGTTTGGTCTATGCCTGTCTCATTGGTGCTATTGCTGAAACCCATGATGTGCCCGGTGCTTCCCAGCTCAGGCACCAGTGCCAAGCCTTCGAATTCACGTTCAAACTCTTCGTCTGAAAATCGCACCTTGCCTTCTTCCGCAAGGGCAAAAAGGCGCTGCCCGAGCTCGTCTGATATTTTAATAGCAATCGAATCGCCCTCCTCCCATTCGGGATCATAATTGAAATCGCCTAGTGATTGGCGGCTGTAATTCAAGCGATCATAGTCAAAATAGACCTCATCAGTAGCCACCCCGTACTCTTCGAGCACTTCACGAACGGTAATCTTTTGTTCCTGACCATCATCACCAAAGCTATAACCATCGTAGCGAAGCATGAGGTATAATGAATCGTAGATGAAAGAGCGGCCACTGAAAGTCAGGTTGGCACTTGGCCCCATCTTGAAATATGTGGAAGCTGTAAAATCGCCCAGGTCGGAATCAGAAATACTCCCCACCAGGAGGCGATCAACCTGGCTTGTGAGAATGGAGTCGATGAGGATGGTGCTCGTTTCGAGACGAAAGGTATCAAGCACCGCCACATCAAAAATATCAGCTCCCGGGCCTGGGGTGAAATCCCCTG
>ERZ1740068.984-NODE-984-length-10569-cov-10.452159_pt1 | contig 10569 bp, 7 predicted proteins | sample MGYA00581735_ERZ1740068 | MGnify/ENA primary metagenome ERZ1740068 (study PRJEB43018, sample SAMN04849740) | marine metagenome | isolation source: floating plastic debris | place: Pacific Ocean | collected 2008-08-30 | study: EMG produced TPA metagenomics assembly... | reverse complement strand
CCATATTTCATGCTGTAATCAAAAACTGCCCTGCCACTCATCCTCTACCTAATAAACACTGCCCCCCCCCCCCTATTCAAAGTATATATTATGGATAACACTTTCATAGCTTTATATTGGCTTATAGTTTTATAGACACATGCAAGTTAAGATATAGATGTATGGATATGCCTGCTTAGCTTGCAGGCCTATTTTGCGTATAGATTTATGAATTTCTATCCTAGCTCTTCTCCAGGCCAGGCTAAACAATGGCACAAGATTGCAGCAAGATTGCAGTTGTATACCAGTCAAAATTTTTTGCACTGCGCGCAGTATTCACATTAAGTTGCACACATATATATATATACCCAATAAATTGAAATTAATCCAGTTTTCTGTTGTGTAGATACTAGTGTATATCAGTTGTTGCAATCACTTCTTGACATCCTCAGACTTCCTCATCAAACTTCACTCACAGATTATATGTTGAGTTGTGCATGACCGAAAAATGAGAAGACAATTCATAACAATATTGATTGGAAATAACAACTTTGCCAAACTTTATATCTCCATCTGCTAGGACAGGCTGGAGTCTAAGACTATTGTTTGGACAAAAATTACATTGCAAGTCCGGAAATGCAGGCGATTCCTATCAGCTCTGGCCGGGGTTTGTTCCTAAATATAGTATCACTAGTCCAGGCTAATCCTAGCCTCAGTGCGTTTTGATCATGGAACGTTTTTAGCAAACCTCTGAATGAACAAACTGTGCCTCTTTTCAGAAAAACCAAAATTTTGCATCTCCCTCAGTTTTATTAACATCAGATCTGCCTTTTAGCTAATTCCCTCTCCCATAATTCATCAAAACCTGACCCTCCATATCCCACTAGGAGAGAAACATCGACCTTCCCTTGTCAAAATCTACATCTGCCTGTGGCCAATGCCAGCCTAGCTTGCCCTAAATGTTTTAGTTAGTAATACGTTGAAAACTTCCTGGTTTCCCAGGTGAATACACTATTTCCTTTTTCGGTACTTGGGTTTTCTCTCCATTATGACATATATAAAAATGAAGTGAAATTGACCATGTTTAGAATAACCTCCCTGCAGGTGGCAAAAAAAGGCAAAAGTCAATGCTGATGAACACTTTTAGTTCATATATTTAGGGTAGTTTTTATCAAGGAATGTTCATTACTTCGCTGACTAAACTCTAGATAAATTGGTAGGAAGTGCACCTGGTAGCCTACCACTAACCGTATCGGAAAAAAGGAGGCAACTCAAACGAGACAGAAAATTCTAGAATTTAGACTTGATGGAGCTATATGAATGAAACTTCAATAATTTTTTTGGGAGCCTTCACCTGGTTTTAATGGAAGATTTTAGGTTCTCAAGTGTGAAGAAAGTGATCAAACTGAAGAAATGAAAAACAACAGGAAATGTGAAGATGCGAAGATAACAAACCGGACACAGGCCGATATGACTCCCTGTTTTAGGTACTTTTGTGTTGCGTTACAACATATTTTGTTGTCACAGGAATTCTAATGGTGAATCCCAGGCTGACTTGCGTGTGTTTAATGATACCTCAAACCTTCAAACATCAAGAGTTGATAAAGAATCAGCAGTTGTCTTACCCACATACTGTAATCTGAATAGGTGTGACTTATATGATTCATAGACCATGCCATCACATGTTTTATGGTCTTATTTCACAGTCTGAAGAACAGGAGGGTGATTTGAATCTGTTTAGGCAGACATCTGAATTGAACCAATTGTTACTCTGATAGTAGTCTGTATACTATGCTTTTATGTTTGGAGACTTGTTCTATTTTTCCATCATAAAGATTCTAACCAGACCAAAATTTTTTTTGTTTTGGAATTTATAGCCGTCAGTAGCCAGTAGGTGACCTCCGGGAGGGTCCCTCTGAGGTGACAATTAATGAGGGTTTGAAACAAGAATTATCCTCACTTGTGATAAGGGAAGATGACTTTATTAAATTTTGCTAGGCATTTTGGTGCCTCCCAAAGAAGGGACTGGTTGAGCATGAGGTTGATTCCACCATTCCACTAACCTTGTTGTCAGTTACCAATTTTTACAGCCCAGATTTTAATTGTCTGGAGATCAACAGTCCGACAGATGTAAATTTTCACATCACGCTTGCCTTATCACAGGACCGGTGTTTAAAACCGCAAACCATTGAATGCCCTGATTGTAAGTGCAGATGGTTGAGCTTACCAACATGTAGACATAACTTGCGTAATTATGCTTTGAAGTATTATTTCGATCAAGTAAATCTACACCCTGTAGCCACTATTTTCTCGTTGTCAATACATTGATTGGCCTGTATATATTAACCCGATTTCCTTTGACTAAAACTAATGTGAAATTAAAAGCTAGGATTTCCACTTCAAAACCTGACCTGAGAATTTGTCCCATTTCTGGTCTATTTGAAAGTACCAAATGCTAAATGGTTAATTTTTGCAACCCTTTGGTGGGTTTGTTTCACAAATGATCGGTCTTTGAGAAAGCCCTTAACATTTTGCATAAACTGATTCTGCGTCATCGATTATCGATGATTTGCCCGAGGTAGTGCAGTGCAGCCAACGAAATATATACACCATGTTGTCCAGGGAATTTTATTTTGAGAGAATCATTTTGACCTGTATCTGCATGGTCTACTGTGCAATGTTTAGACTGTGTAAATCTTAGGGAGCTCCCCGCATATTTTCCTGAAGACTGAAGATTGACCAAATTTGGGGACCTTTCAAAACCGAAGATTTGAAGATCTGAAAACAGCACTACTCTGTCAATTGTTACTCCATCCAGATATTTGATTTGATTTGAAGATAGTTTATTTTCAATCTTCCAAGATGTTTATGTCTACATATCTACTTGGGCAAATCAACATAGGCATATATAGTTGGAAAATCCCATATCAAATAAACTGATCAAACAATAGTAAGTTCCTAATGGAGCATACGGAAATTTTTATGTTGTTACAACACCAGTTCCAACTGCAAAGGTAGTCGAATACCCAATCATGGGTGGTATGATTTTCGGATTACGAAACTACTGGATATCACTGGAATCCTGACTCAATCTTCAAATGTACAGTAATCTACTCACTTCAATACAAAATACACGCAGTAAAATATATCATGTGTGTGTTACAATAAATAAGGGAGACGACTTCCTCATTGTGATTATCTACACTCTGCAATCTGAAGAGTCGTTCTGATGAGTGGTTTTCTCCTGATAACTCCTAAGTACAAGTGTCCTTATCTCCACACAATAAATCTCATGATTAGTTTTTATAGCATCAATAACATCACTTTTGGAAAGACATAGTTCACCACAATCTCGGATCCTAATCGGTTGATTGACCAACTGCTTCTTTTTTATACTTCGGAAGAAATAATTGCACTGGGATGGCTAGAAGTTCAGTGAAAAGCATCTTCAGTGCAGTTGCGTTCATATTTTTAGGTATTGCAACAGTTCAGTCCACCAAAACCACAGGTACGCCAAATTAATTCATGTCATGAAACTCCATCTGTAAACAAACATCACTCATCAAATAACAATTACAAGCATTTTTATTTCCTACATTGTTTGTGGTACCAGTCTGAGTCCTGAATTGATGTTACACACATGCACCATTGAGAGATACACGTATATATACTATTTTAATTGGCATTCCATTATCGTTTTTAGAATAAAAGAACACCGTGTGTGAATTGAAGGTTTTTTTTCAATCTCACATATTTTGTAGTCACCATGTGTGATCCTGATCGTCATCAAGAGATAGATCTGCAGGCGCCGTCATCAAAACACATCCAGTCTCCAGATTATCCTTCTGCATCACCTGACACTGGTGGCGAAGCTTGTACAGTAAAACTGCTGGTGAATAATCCGGTATCAGTCCTGTTCACAGTAGATGGGAACTTCTCTATCCCAGAATCAAGTGGAGACTGTCAATATAATGCCAGGATTTGGATTGGTTCTAATGAATATGATGACATTAATACGTGCCTATTCTGTGGAACTCTTATCAGCGGATATGAACTATGTCAAATCACCCCCGATTCTCAGAACTGGCAGAACGGCATCACAGTCGGCTTCCGGTTTAACACTTGGACGGATCCAAGACCACAATCATACTTTAGAATTAAATATGCAGGTCAACTAACTAATTTTTTGTTGGTATTCATGGTTTGGCCAGAAAGCTGGTTTCATCAAAAATAGTGTATATTGGAAGGTTCAGTTGTGTCTTGTGATATTCAAATTGCGCTTAGTCAGGGAGAAGTATTTTTGAACCCGCTCGAGTATCGGCCAGCATGCACTTGCAGCCAAAATACTATCAACAAGAGAGAAAATAGAGGCAATAATTTCTATAAACCTCTGGAAGCCCTCTATAGTAACAGCAATTTTTATTGACTACATGGATGAACTCAGAGTTTTAGTTGCCAGTTGTCAGCCTTATTCTTATTGGGGATAACTCCAACAAAAGTCATAATCATGACCTGATCCCATACTATGCCTCACTTATATCTAGTGACAAGCCTGGGCCTCCTCGCTTCGCTCGGAGTACCATTCTTGTGATCAGTATGTCTCATTAAAAGTAGTTTAACACTAAAAAGTTTAGGCGCGTGAAGAGGACTTGTTGTCCTGACTCTACACCCGTGTCAATTGGGATATACATACATACTGGAGTCGATAAATAAGTGTCATTCTTGTGATCAGTATTTCTCATTAAACATAGTTTAACATTAAAAAGGTTAGGTTTAGAAAGATGACCTGTTTTCCCGTCTCTACACGCTGAAGTTGGAAAAGAAGAGTTCCATAGTTGGAGTTGATAAATTAGGGTTAACAGTTACCTTTAGGTTATTTTTAAATGCTCAGCTGACATTTTCACCTGTAAAAATATTGTTATTATGCGCTTCATCGCCTGCTATTATCCATTCGATATCCCATGCAGGTTGGATAATATTGAAGAAATCTATATAAATGTGTTGGTACTGGTTTTTATTGCCCATTGCCTTCTGATCAGTCTTGTCTCATCAGAAAAAGTAACCAACCAAACATCTTAATAAACAGTACCATGCTTGTGATCATTATGTCTCGTTAAACGCAGTTTGACATTAAAAAGTTTAGGTTTGGAAAGATGACCTGTTTTCCGGTCTCTACACATGTGTCAATTTCGATATACACGCTGGAGTTGGAAAAGAAGAGTTCCGTAGCAGTTACCTTTACGCTGTTTGTAAATGCTCGGCTAACATTTTCGCCCGTAATATATCCGTATTGTGCGTTTCGTCGCCTTCTTTTATCCATTCAGTATCCGAATGTTGAAAAGATCTATATAAATGTGTTGGTGCCTTTATTACTGGAAAAGCTGCCCATTGCCTTCTTATCAGTCTTGACTCTAAGTAACTACCTAGATATTCTACTAAATGATCGGAATTGCAACATTTGATCCAACAATCAACCATCTACAATCAAACTCATTTTAATGAGAAATCATCAGGACCGAACAACGACCAAACAATCACCGCGGTTAGCCTTTTATAGGTAGAGATAAAAAGTAGAGAAAATTTAATTGACTGATTCCAGCGTTGAATCCATGATCTGGCTTATGATACATCTACAAAGGATCAGACCTGAAAATGCAGCTCAAACAGTTGGTACCGAACACTGTTGCTTAATTTCCTAGTTGGTTGAAGTCTTTCTAGGGGTCAATCTCGAGAAATCAACATTATGATTGAATGGCTGGTTCATTCATGCTCTTCCTTCATTTTCTGTCTTTTCTGCTGCTTACAGTCACATCATCTCCAGTCACTACTGACAGTCTAGTTACACTCACAACTACTGAAAACTCAACAAATATACCAGTTACATCAGAAACGACAACAAATACCAAAGAAACATCATCAACGGTTACAGACGGTTCAACTTCAGACCATCTGACAAGCAACACAGTCATTTCAGACGTTTCAGATTCAGGATCACCTCCATCCATTAGTGTAACTAAAGCAGCAAACAACACACGAGTAGGTAAGTTTATATAAAGTCAAGCATCCAACCCGATGATAAGCTTATTGTAAGGCTATTTGAGAGTTAGATGTGCTGTTGTCTTCACGGTCATACACAATGTTCATGACCATTGGTACGGTATTTACTTGGAGCGGCTTCATGCACTCTTAGACAATATTAAATCGCAGACTTTTTTACAGAGAACTCTGACCTAGATATAACCGGCAGTTCACATCGAAAGTGTAAAATAGCACAACCAGCAATGCAATATGTGGGACTTTATGTATTTATATACAGGTGGTGACTTCTCGAACGCTGGTGCAGTAGATGCTGATGACACAGACAGTGACAGTGGTGCTAAGATAGGAGCAGGTGTCGGATCAGGAGTGGTAGCTGTATGTGCTGCTGTGGTAATAGTGATTGTACTCATACGACGGAAACCAACTTGGCTTAATAAAGCAAAGTATGTGTCTAAACAGAATGGGTTATCTTAGAGTTCAAGTGATAGAAAAATTGAACGTCAGTCTGTACTTGAAGGTTGTCGGATGGAACCTCTCAGCAGCTAAACTAAACGAGATATTAATATCAAGTTAAAAAAAAAATACGATGCCACTAATTGAAAGGGCAAAACAAGGTATCAATCCATGTCTGTATAAATGGCTCAAAACTCCAGCTGCCCGCCGACACTCATCATCAATTCTTGTGTGTGCAATAATAATTTGCCAAAGTAAGAGCTTGTGTGAATGCCCACATTTCACTTCCTCTTACTCCTCGCTTCAGATCCTCAGTTCATCATACGAAATAACTACTGATGCCCCAACAATATTGCTTTGATTGAATCACACTAAGTTTGGTGCAACATCAAATTTGCTGCTTTTTTCTGCCTTTGCAAAGCAGCTTATGATACGACCTATGTATTTGCTGTTGCAATTTTAGTTTACTTCAAACAAGTGGCCAGATTAGCTCAAATCAGCGGTACCATTACGATGTATTTTGTTTAAGATATCGAGAAGATGTCAGGCCATACTGCTAAAGCCTGGCGCACACATTTTTACCTTGTATGGCCTCTTAGTTTTCCATATGCTTCCAGAGCCTGCTTGGCATCAGTGAAAGGGCTTCTCAATATTGGTTCATGAGAGGGTCAATGCCCAATGCAATGCCAACAAATATCAGGCAACAATATTCGTTTGGAGTTATTAGTCTGTGCATAGGCAGGAGACAACTCTTATCAGTCCAAAATGTAAAATCTGGTCAAAAAACATCTTGTGTTTTATTTGAACTGTTGCCAAATTACAACAAGATGATGTTATTGTTGCAGGACTTCTAAAGGTGAATCCCAGGCTGACCTTGATATACATGTGTACGATGATCCTGCACACCTTCCAGGGTCTGGAGAAGAAATGGGATCAACAATAGTCTTGCCTCCATGTCACAATAACGATAAGTGCGACAGTGAGGAGGCCTCATACTCGAAACTAGCAGAGTGTTATACAGCGGAGGTAACCAGCAATACCAACGATCCCAGCAGTGATCATAATGTGTACAGCAATGTAGATGGAAAAACAAAAGATGAAGAAGCTGAGTACTACAACACTGAAACAATAACCAGGTAGAATCCAAACTTCTGAGATGTACTGTATTATCACAGTTCCGGATACAACCAGTTAGAGTTAGAATTGATACAACTAAGATAAAATCTGAAATACAACATTAATAGTCTAAATTTCCTTCAAACTTGTTGTCACCATACTTCAGCGTGGTAAAGCAGTAGGGCATGTTAACATTGTAATTGTCTTCTATCTATACACCACACTCAGTCGAAATCCGCCGAAATCCGACCGGTTGTTAAACACTCAGTCATGAGTACTGCAAGCTGATTGGTTGATATTGGAAAACAGTGAGAAGGCAACTTTGAACATTAACATGCACCAAGCGAAAAACTTTCTCTATTGCCCAAAGCTCTCTGCTCTAAATCCCACTTTAAGTATGAAAAAATCGCTCTTTGAAGGCAATAATGACATAATTACAGTGTTTTATTGTGATATATTTTCAGGGTTGTTGTAGAGGCTACTCTTCAGGATACATACTCATCAGTTCTTGGGTCCAACAAGTCATCTACTAAGAGTGCTGCGGCGGTGCGAACTACTGAGCTGGTGGACAATGACTTGTATGGATCCTAGAACCCAAATTGTATCAACAGATCAGTTCTAATATTTTATACATTCTATATAAACATATATCTATATTACATATACAGACGATAAAACATTTTGATTCGTTTGCCAAGTGGAGAAATGAAAAGAAGCCTGATTATTCAATGCCCTCGTTTCTTCTCCCATATAAAAAGTGTCCTTTGGTGGTCGGTACTCGATCTGGAATCTGCTACATGTATATGAAAAGTTCATAATGTAAACAGCATTGAGACAAGAAGGTCGTAATTAGTATAAAATACATTACAGAACTCAGCAACTACCCACTGCTTCCACTGCACAACAAGAAAAGGGCAAAACCAGCCAATCCGTTCTTAATCATACCCACTGTGTCCTGGTAACAAGTCACCCTAATTGATTGATTTTACTTCCTTGGTGAGATGTGTGCATTGATTTTTATACCATGTAAGGCGTGAACAAATGGTGCCGTAACTAAATTTTTTATGCAATGTTGAATTCCTTAGATAAATTACCAACCACTGGCTGGCGTACTATCTCATCGCCAAAAGACACAACACACAGACTATGATATGACTGGCTATGCGTTGCCATTCAATCACCTGTTACATGTAATTCCTTGTATTCTTACAATTTACAATTATTAAAGTTAATTCAACCATGAAAACTTGTATCCGTTGATGAATAATTAGGGTAAATGAAAAATGTACTATCTGTTCTAAAACTACTGTGCTACAAACGAATAAATAATAATCATGCAAATGGCAAAGATGATCGTGGCAGGCAAGTAAACAAAGCAAAAAGTGGATCTGTGCCTGGTTTTGCTGTGAGTTTGGAAGGAAGGCATTTTAATTGTTATTAATTAGCTGTTTGAGCATGATGTCGGCATTCCTTTAGCTACATTTTCAGAATGCGTGCGGATTGCAGAATTTTGCCACGGTATTGATTACGCGATTTAAATGTTTTTTTTGCTTAGATAAAGAATGCGTAGTCAAGAATAGTTGGCTTAACTATCACTAAGCTGAGAAAGCTTTGATTTGAGTGTCTAGTTACATTTTTTGAATTGAAAGCATTGTGCGGTATAAGGCAAAATTATGGTGAGGGGAGGTTTGATTAAATCTGTAAGAGATTTAAAACCTTAATCCTTAATCTGGTGAATGTCAGTACAGACACCTGCTCTGCACAACTAAGATTGCGCCTATTATTCCGAAGAAGATGAAAAATGCAATATGAAAATCATTGTGAAGGGTCATAAGGTTGTAAAACTGCAATGACAAACTGCCACAAGCATTATTAGAAAATGTATGGTTGAGTATAGTCGTAGGGAGGGACTATCAAAATTTACCATCAGGATTAGTCACCACATGAGGCTTGCACCAATCTGCTCTCAACGCATGAATTTAGCATCCATTGTCGCTTGTTCAATTCGCAGTAATTTCCATCCCAATCGTGGTGTGCCGTTGCGGTTGGTGTGTCGAAGATGACTTTATGTTAGATGAAAAAAAACTCACAAAATATAACCCAGACAAATACACTCATGTGAAAAACTTACAAAAAGAAAACATAACATAAAGTGGTGCTTGCCGAACACTACTACTTGATCGCCACTGGTCAATAGACTGACTCTCAGTCCAATCTGTTGGACTGAGAGTCAGTCTAAGTGGTCAATTGTGTTTCACAATGCAAGTATTTACTAATATAAAGTTAAAATACACCCATTTCATGGTTTCACTGTGAATATACAGCTGTTGAAAAACCGGTTGCAACAGTGCAACTTGAAAAAAAAAGGTCAAGTCTTCCCTGCTTCAAAGTTGAATCATTATATTGAAGTTGTCTGGTACTGTAAATACAGAGCACAACTCCTAAAACATTTGCTCCAACTTGAGCAGCCAGTAAATGCAAGCTGTAGAAAAACTCCAGCTGATGGACCGGAAACAGTGCAGCATGCACCTACGCAATTTTGGACAAGGCGCCTGGTTTGTTTCCAAACGTACCATCTGCTAATATTTGTATATCATACACATCTAATAGCCATATGCCATCTAAAGGGAAGAAACTATCAGACAAGGAGACACTATGGAACTGGGTCAACGATGTTGAGCCATCATCGTTGTCCAAAAACCATGTAGAATTTGTGTACAAAGTTGCACCTTCACTAACTTTTGAAACTGATGCAGTTGAAAAGAAGCCCAAGTCTGAACCAAGTCCAAGGAGGAAAGTGGCATTGGTAATGGTATCAAAGTTGTCAAATGGCTGTATCTGGCAAAATGCACATCTGAAATGTCGGTAAGTTGTTAATCCAACAATTGTAAACCACAGTAAGCTCTAGACTACTTTTCCCACAGTGGTCAGGGCATGCCGTTTGAAATAGCCTGGCGAGTAAAAGATTACTCACCTTACTTC
>ERZ1740068.981-NODE-981-length-10593-cov-5.477320_pt1 | contig 10593 bp, 7 predicted proteins | sample MGYA00581735_ERZ1740068 | MGnify/ENA primary metagenome ERZ1740068 (study PRJEB43018, sample SAMN04849740) | marine metagenome | isolation source: floating plastic debris | place: Pacific Ocean | collected 2008-08-30 | study: EMG produced TPA metagenomics assembly... | reverse complement strand
TTAGGGCGGTAAATGAAATTTCAATGAGTCAATGTTTGTGCAAGTCTTGAAAACCCGTCCAGCAATGCATTTCCGTAATATGGATGTATTATCTTTGAATAACTATGATTATACAAAAAAGAGAAAGCTCCACTATTTTTTCTAACTCCATTACAACAGTTAATATTAGATTTTCTTGTTTAGAATTGTCAAGTTTCAGCACATGCTATGCAAATATCTAGCTTTTACTGTTGTTTTACCCAAAAAGGCTCAAAACAGAGATCTACAAAAGTCAGAAGATTATTTTGTTTATCAATCCCTTTTTTGTGATATTTTCAAAATCCATGCTCAAATACCTATTTTACTTACTTTGTAACGTTTCTCAGATGAATTGCTCAAATCTTTTGTCCATATTGGAATAAAATAGATGTTCTACATAGCACCAAAGGGGTTGGAATAGATTAGAAACCAGTAAAAACCTGGATAAGATATCAGGAAGCACATGGAGAGCTAGTGTCATTTCTTTGGAAGTCCACCTGGCAAAACAAAGAAGAACAAATTTGAGTTTTAAGATTTTGTTGCAAAACAACAAAAATTGCGCAGTCTGTCCCATACACAACAAATTCATCTTCTCCCACTATGATGGTATATGACCACAATCTGTGCACTTAATTAAACCTATCTTGACAAAACTTCATTCTTGCACGAAAAGCCTAAACAGATAAGCCATAGCTACAGAGTTATTAATATCCTAAATTATTAACATGACCCAATTAAGGCAAGCCGGACCACTACAAAAGAAATCTTTGCAATGCACACGTACCAAAGCCCAGTGAAATTAATATTTTATATATCATTACACACCTTTATATACATATTCTAATGCGGATGATATCGTTCTCATATCAGCTTCTATGCTTCGAGACCAGTTCTCTACATCACCTATTTCCTATGAAAAGTGGAAAACACAGCTCTCAATGACATTTATACCTAAGACTTTTATTTAATGCATCATATTTTTGTGATTCCTGTACACGGCAAAAATTTTTTCGTTGGACTTAAAGTATCACTATTAAGAACTGAGGGAATATCTCATTATTTTTCATCTTGACACTCTGTAATCACTGTCTTATTTGCCCATACGGAGTACTGACAGGAATTTTCATACAAATAAACAAAACAATTATGATAACAGAATTGTACGATATTAATCATTTATGATGGAGTTGTCTACTGAATATGCAACAATGGACAACTCTGAAATCCCTAAAAAGCAATTTAGCAAAGGGTCTCATGTGGGCTCATTTGATGGAGAGCTTTGACGTGATGGTTTTAAACAAAAAAAATTACAGCAAGAGATCTTAACTACAAAACGATTTATCACAATTGGCATGAGCGATTTTTAAGCTTGTGTACTGACAGTTTATCAGCTAAGCCATAATTTGGAGTGAAAACTTCATCAGAATTGAATTTACATTCCACAGATGTGAGTGCTGAAGCCTCAGACTGTTCATTATGAGTGAAATCCATTCAATACAAAACCAATGGAGTTGCAGGAAGAACCATACAATCTCGTATTTCCAAATGTCGCGTTTTTCCTGAGCAGGGCAGCGTGGCGAGCGGAGCTGATATTGACTGCAGTTGTCTGCTCTCATAATTGCTATACTTGCTAATGCCAATTGTGAATTCCTGGATCAATACTTTTGGTGCAACAATCATACTTATACAGGTGAAAGATTCTTAAATTTAGATCTATTCATATGTAATCACAACTTAGTCTTGAATGTCCCCATGAGCTGAGATATAATGATCCATAGAGTCAATAATTGAGGGGACAATTCCAGCAATTGCTTGGAATGCTTAGACTAGTATTTACTATGCTTTCTCACCTTCAACGCACTACTAAATTCTTCTGTCAGCTTCAGCCACTGAGCCGTTTGCTTTGAAAATGTTGCAGCATTAGCCTGAAGTTGTTTTGCCTCACTGTCAATCTTTCTCTGATTAGCATAGGCAATAGCAACACTACAAAGTGAATGGAATATAATTTTTTGTGTGTTGTATCCATAGTCTCATAAAAATATCGGCTCTTTTGGTTCTCAGTTCCAGATTTTGGCATCAGCCAAACTCAAATTTTGGTTCTGGCTCTTGTCTCAATATCTTTAGGTGGATGTCTTCTCCAAAAATGTTATATTCAAAGCGAGACAGCCTAATAGGGCAGACAATTTCGATCAGAATCATACATTTAATAACATAACATGTAATCCATCAGACAGAATTTGATTCATAAATTTCAGCTTTCCAGTTTACTAAGAAATGGTAGATAGCAGATTGGATATATCGTTATATGTTCTTTTTTTAGTCTTCAAAAACCCAAAATTAATTTGATGCATATTAGTATTATTTCTATCAACACTCACAGTACCTTGCATTGAGATTATCAGTTAAGGCATTTGTAAGTTTGCCAACAGCTTCCACAGCTCTTTTTCTCCTCAACTCTACAACAACAAACTGATGATAGAACAACAGTCATCAAACTCACAGTATAACATGACGGTTTTATGAATGAATCATGTTTTCAGACATCAAGGGTAGCAGAAAAAAACATTTCCACACAATGTAAAGATCAAAGGGACTATGAAACTCATTATGTAACACCTGAGTGATAGCGTGTGACAATATTATTCATGGACCTAATAATCTATTTCGTTGGGGTATTATTACAAACATTATTACTACATCATAGCCGAAAGGAGAAAAAAATGCTTTGGCTGAGAGCATTTATGTTAAATCAGGTCATCAATCATTAGGAGGTACTAAACGCAGGAAAAAAGTTTAGACTTTTGAATATGCTACCGATAAGTGCTGGATGAATAAAGATACTTGCCAGCTATCTATCTAGTATAGCTTGAAGAGGTGCTGTCAGTAGGGTACTGTGTAATGATAATTTGTAGCTATGATCAGATTGACAAGCAAGTGAATTTCAATATGGATTTTTTATTTCTGTTCACTAACCTTGCACATCCTTCCTCTCTTGCTGCCTGATTTGGTGCTCTTTCATAAGACTTGCAAGCATTATGACTGAATAACTACAAGACTTGGAAACAATAAGAAACTTACAACATGCATGAAGGTTATTCATTTCAAAATCTATAAAGATCCTCATGATTTAACATGGTTGCTTTTTATTTTTGGCCATTTGGCTGACCATGGTAATTGCCATGCACTTGAAATCAATGGCATATGATTCTAGATGGCAAGTCAAACATCAACCACATTGAAACAAGAAAGAAACCATTTTATCACCACACTCAGACATTGCATTCTCCTGCGATGTATGTAGACTGATCCGGAGACTGATCAAGGAAAAGATATTTATTCCTTGGTACTGATACCACAGATATAAATATATATTGTATCAGGTGAAATTGTACTTATAGCCATACATAGAGGTTTTGTTTATTATCATCCAATCCCGTTCACTCAAGTTAGGCATGTATGCATAACCTAATGTATAATAACTCTAGCCAATGAAATCCCCTCTCTGAGTTTATTGCACTACTAGCTAGACACCTCTTAAAATTTATATTTATAAACAACCACTACACATACATACATGAATAAATAAGCTAATCATCTACTGTGTCGAGCACAGCTAAAAATAATCCTTCTTTAAATTAAAAAGCTGTGCTGTGCTGTAGAGTAGGTATGAGAGTTTTGCTCACCCATAGCAAGGAGTTAGAACTCCTTGCCCATAGTACTTATTTATGCTCTTTCACAGTCAGTTTTCTTGCTCATATACATGACATTAGCTCACCTTCATTAACCATTACTGTTCAAACAATAGACTTACCAATATAAGCAGGGGAGGAAAGCAAGGATAGGAATAAATAAACTTATTTATTCCTTGGAGGAAAGATAGAAAGAAATTTTTTTTAGTTTCTTCCTAGTGTAACTATAAAACATAAATTGTATATATATATATTTTTCAATTTTTTTATTTGAAAACAACAGAATGATACTTTTAAATTTAAAAATTATATTATCCCAATATTTAGGAGTGTTAAATGAGTTTTGATTTTTTAAATTAACAAATAAGCAAGTTCTGTGTGTGACAAAATTTGATAACTTCAATGTTGCTTAGGTACATAAGGGACAAACAGACAGAGTGAAAAAGAAACAAAAAATTGTTTAGTCATGTCTGCCAGATACGACCGTGCAATCACTGTCTTCTCTCCTGATGGCCACTTATTTCAAGTAGAATATGCACAAGAAGCTGTAAAGAAAGGGTCAACTGCTGTAAGTATGATAAAAGCTCATGCTGTTTGAGCATGTATCATTCCCAAAACATTGCCTAACTTATTGATGTCCCTTCCAACAAAATAATAATTTTTACTTCATTCATTTTCATTCATCATTTAATGAATGTTGTCCACCTTCTCCCTTCAATGAACTTCCATTACTCCCTTTTATGGCAATGGTGAATGGAAACCAAAGAGTAACAATGAGGAGGAGTATAATCAGGCTATTACTTTGCACAATTATTTGTGCAAAGCTCTATTCAAGTTCTTCAAGCTTTCTCAAAAGAAAAGCCTAATCTAACTAGTCCAATCCCCATAGAAAAAAATATTATCATAGTTAACAAGGCTGTATATACATACATGACACCTAAATATATCGTTAGATCATCATCAGAGTCCCAACCAGTGCATTTGTTCATTGCTCACTTATTATACATATATGTAATAAAGAAAACCTCTTGATACCAATACAATATAAATAAATAGGCTACATTAAACAGATTATTAGTAATTAGGTGTAAGAAATATTAATGTTAAAATATGCAGTGTCTAGTCTTATGGAAATGGAAATAATGTTTATCAGAAATAAGATGGGTATATTATATTGTACATTATTAGGAGAGAGATTTATTTAGTGTATGTATCCCGTATGTATGCTTGCCAATTTTTCATGGCCCCAAGCAGCCTAAAAACCAACCTGCAGACCCCAGGAGTGCATAGTGAAGAATGATAAGTAATTTGTATACTAGCTAGTATAATCTAATTATGCTTTTGCAGATTGGTATACGTGGCAAAGACTTAGTGGTGCTCGGCGTAGAGAAAAAAGCAGTGGCAAAATTACAAGAAGATCGTACTGTGAGAAAAATTGCATTGCTTGATGAACATGTAGCAATGGCCTTTGCTGGTAAGTTTCTGGCTGACTCCGGTACAAAACCTAGGCCTATATGTAGATAAACCTAATGTAAGATTATTTAGCCAGCAATCTACAGTTTGAAGTTTAAAGGTTTATCTGAAACTCTATTGAAAATAAGGACACTGATAAGTTGAATGTATTTGTTTCCATATAACAGTCTTCCTCTGTTTGTCTTTTGTGGAAAATTGCCCGAGATTCCCTGGATTCCTTGTTGTGGGGAATATCTCTGGAATCGTCCAACAAACAAAACCAATTAAGCCCTCTACAAATTGCAATATGCTCAGCCCAGTACAACTTTGAGTGGAGATCTTTGCCCAGATTTCATGGGAAATGCAGGGCAAACCTCATTTCTATTTCACATTTCACAACAATTTTTGCATATTTTAGAGGGTATGAATGTTGACAAATCAAAATTAAGACGAGGCAGGTGTCATTTCACATTTAACAAAGATGAGAAATGTGAAATGGATGTTATTTTTTCAGTTATTACCATGAGGGGACGAGGCATTTCCATTTCATAGCCTTGTAATTTGAGGTGAGGCACAAGGACACCGTAATCTTAAGTTGTGCTGGCCTTATGTTCAGAAACTACCACGGCCAAATATACTAATAGGTCACAATAGGTCCTCAACTTCTGATACACTGATTACATTCTCATATGTCCGAATTGCATCAATACTGTAAGGCTGTGCCATCCTACTGTCATCAGGATCGTGCTCTCAGTCTGTAGCAACAACCTAACCTAACATTGCCATGCTGCCTCTGATGACTGTGGATGTAAACACCTGCTCATTGAAGTAAATAATCTCATACCACTAAAGAAAAGAGAAGGTTGCCTTTGGCATAAAATGCCAAGGGGGTTGTTCATCTTAATGTTCGTATGTGACATTAGCATTGCAGGAACTTTTTTGTTTTAGGTCTGACAGCAGACGCAAGGATATTGATCAACAGAGCAAGAGTTGAATGTCAAAGTCATAGGCTCACAGTGGAAGATGCTGTATCCATAGAATACATCACTCGATACATCGCCCAATTAAAACAGGTATGTTACGATGAGTTCAGCTTCAACCTGCAAGGACAAAAATCTATTTTTCTGGATATTCTGATTCAGAGAAGAGTGAGCATGACTCATGCTGAGTTAGTGTCTCTTTATATGTCATGATGTTTCGATTGTTCAGCTTATTTTGTTGGAAATAAATCTGAACTTACTTGTAGAGAGTATTTTGTACGTACGCAAAATCTAATGAAATACATGTATAGAGCAAGTATTTTCTGTCTTGTTTTCTAGAAATACACTCAAAGTAATGGTCGCCGTCCGTTTGGTTTATCTACCTTACTGATAGGTTTTGATGATGATGGATCTCCACATCTATACCAAACAGATCCTGCTGGAACATACCATGAATGGAAGGTTAGTACTGAACTGATATACATTGGTTTTACTCTGAATTCTGAGGCTGATACCAAAAGTTTGTTACATTATTATTTTATTAAAATTCGCTGAGGGATTTTTTATGCATAATGTATGTAATCCCAGATAACATGAATATTAATTTTCATGGCTGAACAGAAATTGTCATGTTGCCGCCATTTATAGTGTTTTACCTAGACTCACTGGGTTTGCCAAAAAAGAAACAATCAGATATCAATATAAATTTATCTTTCACTATCTTGACAGCTTTTAGGCGGATTTTCAAAAAAATTAATTCTGAACTATTTGGAAGGGATTTGATTCTTCACAACTAGGAATCATAGTTTAACCTGGTTTTGTGCATGCAAATATGGGAACAGACTGTGAAAAACGTTTGAATATTTTCTGCGTGCTCAAGCAATATTTTTGCACGGTATTTGAAGTTGCCCTCTCTTGGCCATTCATACAAAAAACTTGTCTTGACCAAATTCAAAAGCAAGCAGTGCTGTAAAAAGTAACTACTCATCAATCGCATGCAGTTCCAGGTTCTTTATACAATATTGCAGAAGACTGGAAAAATGACGATTCTCTGCACTTTTTGAAACACAGGAAGTGATTTTAGGACAGATCACAAGATATCTGAAATATCGAAACTTAGGGAGGGGGGAACTGGTATCAGAAGTTAGGTCTACAACTGGAAAAGTACCTATATTCTTTTCGAAGCATGAGATTGTCATCGCTAGAAGGGATGCATGTTAGCAGACATTCCTCATCAAAAGCCTTTATATAACACAATGGGACAGAAAAATGTAAAGATTTGGCAAAATGATATGTCTTTTAGTTTGCTCCAAATTTCTTTCCTGACTGTTTCTGCGATGAAAACTACATTCACGCTACTCCACTACGTGTTGGAAATACACTACAAAGTTCAGAGATTTTTCTCATGCCCTGGTGGTGTCTTTATTGCGATGTTAATAACCGTCTATGGAAGAAGAAAATCATGCTATTTTTTCCAAAATGGGGTCTGCAACGTTGTTTGAAATAATGTGTTCTTTTTTTTGTGTTTAAGGCCAATGCCATCGGCAGAAGTGCAAAGACAGTCAGGGAATATTTGGAGAAACATTACAATGAGGAGCAAGTAGCCACAGACAAAGGAACAATTAAACTAGCTCTGCGAGCTCTCATGGAAGTTGTGCAGAGTGGCGCCAAGAATGTCGAGTTTGCTGTTATGAGGCGGGGCGAGAGGTTGAAGGTGAGTTAGCTTGTACATAGCAAGCACTATCAAACACAAAGTTCTATGCTCAATTTTATTCATTCATAAATAATCCAGAGTGTTTAATTTTTTTTCTGTGGAGCATACTCTTAAGGCCAGTATAACTGATGCTTTAACTGATTTGTGTGACTATTCCAATCTTGCATAATAGGAAGACATAATTTTATGTCTTGTCAAACTCATGAGCGAACGAAACCCTGGAGGTTTAGCACAATTCACGATTTTCGAGATAATCATGCAGTATTACTGTGACAATACAAACATTTGGACTGTTGGAAATGAAAGCAATATATTTTACCGTCACGAGTATTAACTTCTTCACTGAGAGGTAATCTACACAGAGTATTGAAACTGTTTGTAGATGTTAGAGGCTGAAGAGCTAGAGACGTATATAGCAGAAATAGACAAAGAAAGAGAAGAGGAGGCTGAAAAGAAGAAACAACAAAAACCTTCCGCTCAGAAATGATAATAATATCGTAAACTTTATTACAAAGTTCTGTACATTTTTCTCTCTCATTTTATTATTATAAATAAGCTGGAGATGTGTAATATTGAGAACTCCACATCTTTCTGAGATAGTCTTTCCTGTGTTACATTAGTTCTATCATTACTGATATATAATATACAAGTGGCTGTCACTATATTAAGTTTAATCTCTACAATGCACAGTACTCCAAAAGTGCCAAGCCGTATGTATTAAAACAACTTCGTAACTAATGGATGTAAACTGACTATTTACGTTGAAAAAACCATATATGCACTTATATGTACATTCATGAGTTGAATTGGCCATATGCATGACGGAGTGGAACATGCAAAAGTGATAAAAATTAAAAGAAAGAGTTAATTTACCTTTTCATGTTTACACATTTACAATCAAGGTATAACTAGATTCTGGTTTACTTGGTAGTCTTCTTTGCTGTTCCAATTGAGCAGTTATTTACCTGCAATATAAAAACCAGGTTAACAGTATAGAGTGATATTATCAACACCACAAGAGCAATGACAAAGTGATTTTAGTATAAAGAATTATATTGTTAATGAAATAATTTAACCCCTTCACACACAGAAAAATGCATTATTGCTTGTTTGAAGGATAAATCCCAAAGACATTGTCCGTCAGTATATGATACACTTTATTCTGCTCTCAGTGCTTATGACATCTAGAAACTGCTAAGTTATTGCTGTAAATAGAGCATGCTAACAACATTCCCACAATGCTATCATTGACTGAGTGTGTCTGGGATTTCCAAAATGATGCATTTTGGGATACTCATTAACGCGCCCTATTAAAATATACACATGGGTATGTTAAAGCAAAGAGTTACCCCTATGTGTAAGTAAAAGTACCTAAAGCTCTGAGAATCTGCTAAACTCCTTCATTCAAGATCAGCCCGTTACATTCCAATACGGAGGTACATACCTTTGTGGCAAATCTGAGGGAATTTACGGATTCATTGAAATGCTCCTCATTGGGGGACACGTTAACAAACATGAGTGTCTTTGAGTTTCCTCCCAGTGAATTCTGAAGCAAGTAAGTGAGCTTGCTGTCCCTGTATGGTATGTGTGATTTCTAAAATAAAAATCCAATGTTCTATCTCATTGAATCCTAAAATTATCAGTGTATTAGACTATTGAGAAGGTGATTCAGCACAGTTTTGGTAATCCTTCACTCCCTAAGGTAGTCTAATCCACCAAATCCACTTTTTTTTGTATTTTGAAATTGTGTATATTCGGAGATATCAATGGGTCAATTTGATTTTGAATCTTAACACTAACACATTGGTGATGCAAAGAAGCAGTTTATTGGCGACTGACGAATCCAGAACACAATTTTTTGATTGAATTTGGGAGTTGTTTCCTGATGATTATCGAGGAGACAACTCTCACCAGTAAACCAAACTATACAATGAGATGATCTATCAGCTTGAATTAAGGATATAGCATAAGAACCTTACTTTTTTCCTAAAAAGCATCGTTGTTCTCTTTCGAGTGAGCATCCGGATAGATAGTCATCGTAGTATACAGGAAATCGGTTCAGATCAAGTTTGATCTCTTTTTTAAGCGTTTTACCATAGACATTGAGAAACCTCTATGTCCATGCATGTTATACTTTGACAGATCATGTGCGCAGTGACCAGCAATGTTGAAAGGGATCAAACTTGATCTTAGTTTTGGTGACACAACAAACCCACCTTAGCTGCGAGAGACATGATCACATTGCCCAGAGCTGACAAGCTGGTGTTTATACATTGAGTTTCCTTCAGCCTGTCTCCCTCTGATTTAGACTCTTTCAGCCTCTCTGAGCCAGCCAAGTCCACAAGATTCAGAGTACCTGAAATGTCAAAAAATGTGTTGTTATCTTTACATTAGCAAGTAAGCATGATGAATATTGTACATGTAAGGGAGACAACAATGAGATAAGCCCTGTTTAGACGAATGTTTCAGAGAATTTTCTGAAATATGGGCATTTTGACTCTATGCCCACAACTTACCAAGCAAGCTAGGCTATTAATTTTCTAAAAAAACTCTTCTAGTTATTTTGCTGGAATGAACAGGTATACCAGCAAACTGAAACCCGATATTACTCTCAGGTTGGACTGTATCGAAAGGTGCTGCCACTAGGGCTAAGCCCTACCAACTTTGAAAAGAGACAATGTACTAAATTACTCAAAAAAATGGTTTAAAGTCTGTTTCTGTTAGTTTCATGCACATTTTG
>ERZ1740068.980-NODE-980-length-10616-cov-8.481962_pt1 | contig 10616 bp, 6 predicted proteins | sample MGYA00581735_ERZ1740068 | MGnify/ENA primary metagenome ERZ1740068 (study PRJEB43018, sample SAMN04849740) | marine metagenome | isolation source: floating plastic debris | place: Pacific Ocean | collected 2008-08-30 | study: EMG produced TPA metagenomics assembly... | reverse complement strand
ACACTTTCTTACCCATTGACGAGGCGGTCAACGCCTCTGCTAATATTTTTGAAAGCCCCTCTTAGAAAGAATATTTGAAACCTATACCAATGGAGGTTCCAGGGTTAAAGCTCTGAAAGATCTGCTCAGTAGCTCCCTCTCTCTGGTAGAACTGCTCCATCTTATCGTTGAGGATGTTATTGATACTGAAATTCACCGCCATGTTTTCATCAGCTCCAAACGTCTTGTTCAGGTTGAAGTTCAGGCTATGGAAAGGCTCTGAGAAAACATCAGGGTTGATTCCCCCTCCTACGATGACCAAAGTGGCTCCTTTCACATTGTAGTACAAACCAGCATCAAATAACCGCTCAGGGTCGCTGTATGCCAAACCAGCGTTGACAATCCAAGGTGCTTGTCCCTGCATGTTTCTGGTCAGTGCTATCTTTTCTCCTTCTCTTGCATTGTTTCTCCTGGCCCTCAACTCATCATCAGCAATGTCTACGCTCGATTCCACGACCGTCAGGTTACCTGTTAAGCTAAGCTTATCAATGGCAGAAGAGATGAAATCAAGTGACTTTCTGAATTCAACTTCTACTCCCACCAGGTTGGCATTGCCCACGTTTTGAGGCTGGAACTCCGTTGTTGCAGTAGCATCTGGCAATAGTACCAGTTCTATAGGATTGGCAAAGGTCTTGTAGAATGCGCTAACAGACAGTAACTGACCATCTTGCATGAAGCGTTCCCATCTAAGGTCGATGTTGTCGATGTCTGTTTGTACCAGGTTTCCGTCGTGATCACCATTAGGGATCAGTCCTCCGTTGAATGTTCTGTTAGATACAGGATCAAGAATCTGTGCAAATGACAGTTCTTTGAAAGATGGTCTGGCGATCGTTCGCGAATAGGACAGGCGGAAGTTTGTATCATCATTCAGGCCGTAGATCAGGTTCATCGAAGGAAACAGATTCAATTTATCCAATACCTTGTCATTGTCCAGAGAACGGATATTCTGCTGATCTCTACCAGTATGTCTTTGTACAAACTTTTCAGCTCTTAAACCGACAATACTCTTGAGTTTCTCATTGATTGAAAGTTCAGTCAATGCATATACTCCTGTGTTATTGATATTGGCATTGTACTGATTAGAATTAGGCTCTGAAACACCAGAGTTAAGGAACAGTCCACCATTAGGGAAAATACTGTTAGCTGTCCATACCTCGGTAGCATCTCCAGTCCACTGAGGCTGTAAACTTCCAAAAAACAGTACATCATAATCAAAAATGGCATAATCTCTCTCCTTGTACACGTGGCTTGCACCAAATTTCAATTTAGCATCGCGACCTCTGAAGATATATTTTTTGGTCAAGTCCACTCTTCCTGTATAGTTGACCTCATCAAGCTCTCTCCAGATTCTCTTAGGGTTACCAGCACCACCTGATACGAAACGTAAAATACTACCTCTTACAAGCGTATAAGCTGTCTTTCTGATATCAGGATCATCCTGCTTTGAATCAGTGACAGATGCTCTCCAGTCGATTGTCCAGTCACCACCGTTGAAATAATGCTCACCATTGAGGAAAACATTGGTAACAGCTCTCTCGATATACTGCAGGTTGTCAGAACTACCTATGTATCCGGATTTTCCTACTGCATCGTCGTCATCTGATAAGTTGAACTGACCTGCACTGCTCTCGCCGTTTTGCAGGCGCATCACATTCAATTTATACTTGGCGTTCTGAGTTTTATAAGCTAAACCAGCCATACCACCCAACAACACATTGTTTCTACCTAATGCACCTCTTTGCGTAAAAGCACGCTGAAATTCATTAACAGAAGGATCAATATCATTTTGATACTCTCCGTATTGCACATCGTCAAAAAACTCAGTGCTATTTTTATAGTTTCCTGAAAACAAGAACCCTAACTTATTGTCATTTCCTACAGTGATTTGGTTACCATAGCTCACACCCAAGCCATAATCCATGAAGCTAGTCTCATTTACCGCACCTAGTGTGGGTGAAAACTGCCCCAGGAAACTACCCACTTCTTCGGCTGCACTATTAAATGGGTTAGGAATATTTTGTGATCTTGCATTGATAGGTAAATCTCTCGTCCCATTGTCAAAACCCAAAAAGTCTGTGCCGCTACCTTCATAGGTCAGGTAATCGTTGTTGAAGTGCATGCCTGGGTTAAAACTTGTAGAGACAGAAATGTCAAATATCTTTTCATCTGGGAAGTCCTTCGTCTCAATGTTCACGATACCTCCTGTAAAGTCCGCTGGCAGGTCCGGAGTAAATGATTTAAGAACCACCAGGTTATCAATCAGATTTGTCGGGAATACATCGATCTGAATACTGTTTCTATCCGGATCCAAACCGGGGATATCCAAACCGTTCAATGTAGTTTTGGTATACCTGTCTCCAAGACCTCTTACATAGACGTACTTACCTCCTTCTACAGAAACACCGGTGACACGCTTAGCGGCAGAAGCAGCATCAGAATCACCAATTTTCTTAAAGTTTTCAGAAGAGATACCATCGATTACATTAATCGACTTTTTCTTTACGGTAAGCAAGGCTGATTCGCTTTGTCTGATCACATCAGCGATTACCACCACTTCTTTCAGTTCTTCTACATCATCGAGTAATCGGAGATTATTGAAGACAGTCACTTCACCAGCAGTGACCTCTACACCTGTTACGGTCAATGTCTTGTAAGAAACGAATGATGCCTGGATATCATAGGTTCCTGGCTCAACTTTAATTTCGAACTTACCATCAAAATCGGTTGTGGAACCTGTTGTGGTTCCTTTAATGATGACAGTAACACCAAACAATGGCTCACCTGAAGAATCCTCAATAATGGTTCCTCTGATGATGCCTTTTTGTGCCTGGGCATAAGATGTGAAGCCCAACAGAAACACTAATAATAACGATGCAAAGTATTGCTTCTTCATAGCTTTTATTTCACTAAAAATTCGTGACAAAAGTACGTAGACAGCGTTAGTACTGTTTGAGCCAATAGTTATCATATGATTAAAGTAATGGTTATATAATTAAGGATAGATTACGAAAGAACTACTGGGTAACAACAGGTTGTTAACAATGCAGTAACAATCCAGATGGCTTCAATAAAAAAAGCCCACCAAAGGGCGGGCTTTCTCAATTTTAGTATGTTAATTCAATTAATATCCTGCTTACTGTATACCTATAGCGGTAAGTCCTCCTGACTGAGCAGCCCACGTCCAGGAAAACCCTGCAACGTTGGTGATACCTACTGTATTTTGGCCCACAGCTACAGGAGAAGCAATACCATTAGTTACACCATTGAAAATCTCCGAAGCGTCTGCACCACCATCAGTCAAAGTATACTCCCAGCTATCTGTTGCTCCCACTCCGTTACCGCCAAATGACTCAATAGGGTTGAAGTTCTGATCGCCGTCTTCTTCCGGATCTTCATCCTGAATGAATCCATAAGTAGCATCCCAGCCAAAAAAGTAAACATTTGAGATACCAGTGTTAGTGCCACCATCCCAGTCAACCAGGTGATCAATTGTTGCACCAGCGTAAACAATACCATTTGTGAAAGCATTTGCCTCACCAGAAGCAGTTGATCCTTCAGGGCCGTCTAGTTCGAACGCCGAACCACCATTAGGAGATACTACAACGAAATTATTACAAGTACCAGTCCAGTCCTGGTCAGTATCCAGCGCGTCGTCATTACAATTCCAAACCAAAACGCCGTTGACATCAACAGTTCCGCCGAACCACTCAATACCATCGTCGTCGTTCGCTACCACCTCAACCCAGTTGATCGTAGTACCTGAGCCAACTCCTCCCAATGTCAACCCGTTGATTTCATTACCCGCGCCAATGTTGGTACCGCCGTGTCTGATAGAGATGTAGGTAATTGAACCTGAGCTATCATCAGCCTCACTGCCACCATAACGACCATTTTCGTCCGTTACGGGAATTCCTTCGATCTGTGATTCTGAGTTGGAGATACCTGCAAAGTCATCTTCATTTGTAACAGAAATAGGTGCTTTACCTAAAATAATAACACCCCCCCATAGACCAGATTGAGAAGGTATAAGATTCGGACTTCGGAAGTTTCCTTCAGCCACCATTTCAGAAGTGATCTGATCCAATTCAGAAGTAAAAATAATGGGCGCTACAGCAGTACCGTTTGCATTCAAAGTACCGCCTCTCGCAACCAAGAGCGAAGTAGAAGCAGCACCCTGCCCGGTAGCACCTTTGATGATCGTACCCGGCTCAATATTTAAAGTAGCACCGTCAACAACTGTGACCCTGGTTTCCAATACATAAACACTATCACTAGTCCAGTTGACAGTGCCGTTAATTTCACCACGTACAGAAACAGCATTGGGGTCTGTGAGATCCGAACCTCCATTGTTGGTTGGCACATCCTCATCATCATTACAGCTGGAAATACCGACAGCTACGATGGATACAAGTAGAAAATAAAAGAATTTTTTCATTTGATGTTTTTGTCTTTAATAATTCCTGCTACAAATGTATAGAGGTGTTTTTCTACAGGTATTTTACTAAGCTTTATCAATAGATTATGCTTACGTGAAGGAGAAGCAGCTTTTCTGACAGATGGTTAACAGTAAATTAAAATAAAAATTTAAACCACTGACTATAAGATACTTAAATTCATTAAATTGTTTAATATAATTCGCAGAAGCGCATTATTGACATATTAACGGACTGTATCAATGTAACCCAGGAGGAGATTCTATTGTCAGAATAGTGCAATTTTTTTTATAATTCTGTGATATCGGAATAATCGAATAATGAAATACCTTTATCTGGCTTAAGGCTGAGCCTTAAGCCTTCACATAACAGTCAGCTTGTAGCTGACTACTTTCAAAAATAGCTACTTACCTGGATGGAAATCTGAATGAAGCTACAAGCTTCTTCTTATTGGAAGGATTAAGCCGCGCCGCGCAGGCAACATGCTTAATCCAGAAAAGGTAAACACACAGCAACGGCGCTGGAATGGTGCCTAACAGCGTAAGATTAATTACGATATTACGTAATTACGACATTACAATGACTACTGATTGATCTTCACCTTTTTCAGGATACTGTCGATGATGTCGCGGGTAGTGATCTCATCTGCCTGCGCTTCATAGTTGAGGATGATCCGGTGATTCATGACGTCTGGGGCTACGTCTTTGACGTCTTCCGGTAATACATAGTCTCTGCCGTCAAAGAAAGCATTGGCCTTGGCAGCCAAATTAAGGTTAATGGAAGCCCTTGGCGATGCGCCAAACTCGATGTAGTTGGCTTCTTTATTCAGACCATAAGCTTTTGGATCGCGCGAGGCAAAGACCAGCTCGATGATGTACTTCTCCAGCGATTCCTGCATCTTGACCATGTTGATCTCATTGCGGATGGCGAAAATATCGTCCTTGTCCAGAATGGTTTTCACCTCGCTCTGAAACTGCATATTGGCCATTCTCCTCATCACTTCCAGTTCATCGTCTTTGGAAGGATAATCAACATTCACTTTGAGCATGAACCTGTCCACCTGGGCTTCAGGCAATGGGTAGGTTCCTTCCTGGTCCACCGGGTTTTGGGTAGCCAATACCAGGAAGGGCTTATCCAGCTTGAAGGTAGTCTCTCCAATGGTGACCTGCTTCTCCTGCATGGATTCCAGCAAAGCAGATTGTACCTTGGCAGGAGATCGGTTGACCTCATCCGCCAGGATCAGATTAGAAAAAATAGGTCCTTTCTTTACTTCAAATTCCGATTTCTGCTGGTTGTAGATCATGGTACCGAGCAAATCAGCAGGCAACAAATCTGGCGTAAACTGAATTCTGCGAAAATCCAGGTGTAGCACTTCTGCCAGCGTATTGACCGTGAGTGTCTTTGCCAGACCCGGCACACCTTCCAGCAGCACGTGTCCCTGCGTAAACAAACCAATGAGCAGGCGATTGACCATATGCTCCTGACCAATGACCACTTTTCCTACTTCATTGATTACTTCACCAATTTTCTGCTGGTGTTCTTGCATTAAGTCCTGATTTGCAGTCTGATCTAGCTCCATTGTTTTTTCTTATTTCTCGGAATTGATAGAAAGTCAAAAATATATCAAGAATTAGTCATTTTAAAACCTGAACTATTTGAATGGTCCGATTCGCTATTAAAAAATGTTAAAAGCCTCCTTCAGAGGGTCTGACATATCAGGTTTCCAGTGAGGACACTGGAAATAAGCTGTGTTGTCGGTGAAAACACGCGACAATAGCCGATACACTGGAAATAGCAGGGAACCTCTTTATTTTGACAGCAGGTTATCCAAAATAGCAGTGTAATCCTGTACTACTGACACCTCCCACTGGCCATCTATTTTTGTCATAGGCGTTCCCTCTTTCGTTTTCACAACATGGCCGTCTTGATCAATAAACAGATTTTTAGGATATCCCTTGATATTGTATTGCTCAAAAAATGTAGCACTGCTTACGAGTTCAAACTGAAAATCATGCCTGGCAAGCAACTTTTTGATGGCATCATCACTCACCGGGGCGATGGCTATAAACCTTATTTGAGATTGGTACTTTTCAGCCAACTGGTTCATTTGTGGCATCTCCTTAATACAAGGAACACAGGTAGTAGACCACAGATTGATCATGGTTATCTGCCCTTTGAGCGGCAAGTTAATCGACTTTCCATCCAGAGTTTGCAGCGTGGTGGCAGGCATCGGTTTATTTTCAAAAGTCTCCTGAAATAGGGATTTGGGCATTTTTTCTAATACCTCAATCTGGTAAAATACCGAATCTCCTTTTACTAATTTGCTTTTGGTAGCAATCGGCAAACCAAGGCTCGCGATGCTATCCCGCTGTGCTTGTGTAAATCGTTGTCCATCTGTATTAACGTAAACGGCTGTTTGGGCCATCACACCAGACAAGAGCATAAAACTAATACCAATGGTGAAGAGAATTGTTTTTTTCATGGCAGAGAGTCAATTTAAGTTCAATCATTTATAACAAATCAAACCCTTCCCTGCGGCGGTATCGCAAATAAGTAATCGATCACCGGGCAAAGCCGCAGCTTGTATCTGCGTTGAAAACATCCACTGAAGAGGGCTACTTTTATAAACGTCAAAATAATCGATGACGTTGTCTAATCTGATGCTGGCAGATTTCCAATGAGGATACTGGAAATAGCGGTGAAAACACGCGACACCGGCAAAAAAAATCCCCGGCCAAACCACCCGGGGATTTAAACCCAGTTTATGCGTTAGAACTTTGTTATGAGGAGTTAAATCGCAAAGAATCAGCGAGTTTTATTGATTTATGCATAGCATCGCTATGGTTAAATCAAAAAGCTCGTCCATTTTACTGATTCAAAGCGAGTTAGCTACGCAATAGATTTTCTAATGCATATTCCGGGTTAAACACTACCTCGTCTTACGACATCACTACTTAACAATTGGAGCCTTCTCTGCTAGACTCCAAAATACTTTTGATTATTTCGGGCTTTTCAATACCCTTTTGGTTTCTATGCCTTCTGGCGTGGTGATTTTGTAGAAATACTGACTACCGCTGTAATCCGACAGGTCTACCTCAATCTGATTGCTCCCCGATCCAAGGTTCCCGTTGAACAGGGTGTCCAGCAATTTGCCATCGGCATCTACCAACTCTACCTTTACAATGCCCGACTGGCGCAAATCAACGCTAATAGATTGTTTTGCAGCGGTAGGATTGGGGAAGATGGATACTGGCGCCAGGTCATCTCCAGGTAGCTCAGGGTTTGAGGGATCCATCAGCACAAAAGCTACAGGTCCCAGCATTTCTCTCATGCCATGTCCGCCATGTCCCCTGGGCCCACGGTGACCGCCTCGTCGTCCTTTTCCCATACGCTCCTGGCCTTCTCTTCTCTCACTGCTACCTCTGGCTGACTCCATGATGGCTTTCATGTCATTTTTCCAGGTCTCCTTTTTGTCTGCCATATCCCCTTCCATTGCCAGGAAAAAATCTTCGTGTTCGTCAATGATCTCATACACGGCAGTAGCAATCAATCGCATCTCTTTTCTGGCCAGTCTCCGCTGATTGCGCTCTTCTTCTGTGGGTTCGTAATTGTGATCGGCTTGCCTGTTGTTGCGCATTGCCTGTCTGTGCGCTTTGGCTTGCGACTTCAGCTCCTGCTGTCGTACACGGAGGTCGGCAATGGTCTCCCTTTCTTCTGCGGTGAGGAAATCTTCAAAGTCCATCCTGTTTTCAATGATCACTGGCATGATGTTCTGCTCAGCGTAGGCTTTCATCTGCGCCCTTACCTGCTTGCGTTTTTCGGGATCAACGCCGTGGGGACCTTGTGCCAGCATGGGTACGGTGAGTACCATCGCGAGCAACCAAAGGGTAATTTTCTTCATTTTCTGCTCCATTTTATTTTGATGTTTTGTCCCAGGTTTCACACCGTGGGATGATTGTTCTTAAAAAATTCTCTCCTCTTGAACCTTGTCGGGGCAAGGTTTGGCGGCTTCCTTTCAGGTCGGGCTTTCGTAGCTACATGGCCGCAGGGGCCCTGTAGCTTGCCTCTATCCCTAGCCGGGGTTAGTGCAAGGATTTCGTTAACTTGATAATGTTTTTACTTTTCCCTGCCGCACCACCAAATCAATTGGTTACATCTAAGTTCACGATATTGAGCGGGGAATGTCTTATTAAAAAGGCTGAGCTCACCTAATAACGAAGTGAAATGACCAGATCGATAGCTCAACTTTGGGCGCCTTTGATCCAGTTTTTGAATTCCCGGGCTTTGGCTTTGCTTACCAGGATGTCTTCATCAATGGCCGGTCTGGTGGAAATGAGCAGGCGGCTGTTGAAATAGGATTCTATGCCTGTGATACACTGATGGTTAAGGATGGTTTGCCGGTTGGCACGGTAGAACCTGGCAGGGTCCAGCATCACCTCCAACTCATCCAGGTTTTGCTCCGGAAAGTAGGCTTCCTGATCGAAAGTGAGTCCTCTCACTACCCCATTTTCAATGTAAAACAATCCAAAGTCATCTACTGCTACCGGCACCAGTTTTTGCCGGTGCGAGACCAGCAGGTTTCTGGTATACGTCTGCTTGGCTGCCAATGCCTCTAATAATTTATCCATGGCCGGCGGCTGAGCACTCCCGGGATTTCGATACCACTTCTGCCACTTTTCCAGCGCTTTCTCCAATTGACCGACGTCAATGGGTTTGAGCAGGTAGTCCAGGCTATTGACCTGAAAGGCTTCCAGTGCGTATTGATCGTAAGCGGTAGTGAAAATGATGGGCAGGTCCAGGGTAATCTGTTTGAAGATCTCAAAAGAAGAACCATCTGCCAGGTGAATGTCCAGAAAAATCAACTGGATATCACTACCGGCCCAGTCAAAGGCGATCACTTCCCGGACAGTTTCCATTTCAGCGACTACTGTTATCTGGTCGTCGATGTCTGCCAATAGCTGCCGTAGCCTGTTAGCGGCCCTTTCCTCATCTTCTACAATCGCCACTTTCATAATTCCTGATTTTTCACCAAAGGTATGATTACATAAAAAACATCGTCACGTTTATCGATGTGTACCGGCCTGTCAGCGATGATTCGGTAGCGCTCTGTCAGGTTTTTGAGTCCCATACCAGCGCCATCGGCCTTGGTTCTTTTTTCCTGAATGGGGTTGCTGATTTCCAGGGTATCGCCCACTTGCGAGATGGTAATCTGCAAAGGTTTTTGCCGGGATACTTCATTGTGTTTTACCGCATTTTCTACCAATAACTGAATGGCCATCGGAGGCACATACCACGCTACCTGATCACTGGCCAGATCGGTTTTGAGACTTAGCTGGCTATGCCTTAACTGCAACAGGTATACATATCCCTCTACAAAGCGTACCTCATCCGCCAGGGCGATCAGGTTTTTTTGTGAGTGCGTGAGCATGTAGCGAAATACTTCCGAGAGTTTGGCCACAAAGCCTTTGGCCAGTTGCTTATCTTCCTCTATCAGCTCCATCACAGTGTTGAGGCTGTTAAAAAGAAAATGAGGGTCAAGCTGACTCTTGAGCGCACTGAACTGATTTTGCAGGTTTTCACTCCGCAGACGTTCATTCTCCAGGGCTACCTCCTGATTCTTGATCAATACTTCCAGCAATCGGCTCACCAACATGACATAAGCTACCAGAGAAGCGATGTTGATGGAAGCACCGTAGCGGAGAAACATGCGACCGGGTCTCGGTGGCCGAAAGCCGCCGAGCTCTTTCATCAGGTAACCCAACAAGACGGCCAGCACAATGTTGATCAAAAAAATCACCACCCAGTTTTTCAGGATTTGTCCCAGGCCGGGCACCTTCACGTATTTCCAGTTGAGATTGAGCTGAAAGAGGATCATGGCAATCACAAAATTTCCACTCAGGTTAAATACCAAAGGTAATATCCGGTGCGTAGGAAAACGATCTCCTCCACCTAAAATGATCATCCAGAGGAAGGGCGAACTCAACAGCAGCGCGATCAACACTGAAGCGAGGATAACGATGCTAAATTGCCGGCTTTTTCTCATCATAATCCGAAAGATCGCGAAAATATGACCGTCTGCCAAAGTTGATACTGCGGCTCGCCCAATTAGCTCCCTGAACTTACCTTTTGACATAATGAGGCAAC
>ERZ1740068.979-NODE-979-length-10625-cov-8.032261_pt1 | contig 10625 bp, 12 predicted proteins | sample MGYA00581735_ERZ1740068 | MGnify/ENA primary metagenome ERZ1740068 (study PRJEB43018, sample SAMN04849740) | marine metagenome | isolation source: floating plastic debris | place: Pacific Ocean | collected 2008-08-30 | study: EMG produced TPA metagenomics assembly... | reverse complement strand
TATTTTGTTATGCTGCCTCTTGCTTTCCACTGTTCTTTTGTTCTTTAGCCCTTCCTCGTGCAGAAATCGGAACGTGCTGATAATCAGGATTGTGCAGATTTTAGCATATGGGGTGCTTGGATCATATCACTAGGGTAATCTGGTTGCCTCATGATACTGCTGCAAAAGTTCTTTGTTCCTACCACGTTCAGAAACCGTAACGTGCTGATAGTCAGCATAAACAGATTTTCGAATCTGGTCTTCTTCAAATAAAATATTTAATTAAGTTTCAAAAGTTACTTATATTTACAAGAGTGGATATTGGTGTAGATTAGTATGTTTTGGCAGAAACTATGTGACAATCCAATATGCTATTTTTTTCTACTAAACCTAACTAAAATGATGCTTCAAAAAATTTCAGTGGCAATTGTAACTTTTATATTATGCTCCAGTCTATGCTTTGGTCAAAAGAATAATATAGCTCTGCATGGTGGCCTTGCAGAGACTGATCTCGGAGACACTGGTTCGGCTTTCGATATTTCTTATGAACGCACAATACATAAAAACTTGAGGATTGGGTTGACGTTTGGCACTACTGGTTCCAACGATTTTCCTGACTCTTTCCAAGTTGAGCAACGTTCAAACAATGGAGTACCGGCTGAGATAGATCAGTACATATTAGAACTTCAACCAAGTACTGCGCTGTTGCTTGGGTGGAGTAGTAGAAATGAAGGTTATGCTCAGTTGTATTTGAAGTATCAGCTTCCATTCCGTTTTTCGGATTTTCAAATAGATATTGCTGCTGGGGCAAGTTACTTTAATGGTAAAGTAGTGCATTTCACTCTAAGGAGCTTCACTTTCAATACAATTACTGGTGAGATGCTTGAGTATGAACCGAAATTTAGTTTCGGACATCAAAAGTATCTGGCAGGTTTGTTAGCGGCAGGAGTTTCCCGGCCAATTACTGAAAAATATACGTTTCATGCCAATGCAAAACTAACCTTTGGTTCCCCTGTTTATGATGGGTTTGGAGCATCACAAACATTTTACCGTCTTGGAGTATCCATGAAATTTTAGAGTTGACACTAACAGTATCACCAAGCACAGATAAAAATTAACATTTTAAAATGAAGAAACAGAGAAAAGATAAAGTGCCGCAAAGCTGCCCCAGTATTCAGGAACTCTACGATTTTGCATCATCATCTAATGACCCTAGAGTAAAACAGCATTTAAAGAGGTGTAAAGTTTGTAATTCCATCTATGCAGGTATCCGCTCAAGCCCATTGTCTCAGAAGGAAAGTAAGAAAGAAATTGATGAACTTATCAAGAGAATCTTGGAAAAATCAAAAACCACAGATCACATTGATGCACTCGCAGCCTATGTAGGTCTTGATGATACAGAAGTGAAAGCACTTCGGGCGGCAATGGATCAAGATGACTGGATTTAGTTGGGCTGTGAATAGACCCTGCTTCGTATAAGATGAGATGCTTACGAACACTTTGGCTATAGCAGTAATAACTGCTCTGCGTCTATTTCAAAGCCACTTGCTTTCAACTCTTTTGCAAGTGCTAACTTCCATCCTTCATTTGTGCTATATGGTATATATACTACTCCGTTGTAGTCAGAGGGTATTTCAATTTCTTTACTGTCCTCAAAAAGTGCGGTAACATTCTCCCTTCCAAGTTTCCCAAGGAAGTAACCTAATTCTAAAATCACATTTTGTCTAGCTCTATATTTCGCGTTGTCTGGAGTATCATTTTTTTGGTAGGCTTTGTCATCTGCTGACAATAGTACAATGGCAAAATTTACGTTAGAGTATTCTGAGAACTTCTCAATTATAGTTTTCCCCTTGCTTACCTGCTCATGCAGAATAATACTGGTCAAACCTAATTTTTCGACCAGTCGGGCAACAGATTGCTTCATCTCTTCGTTGTGACCATGCACAATAAAAACCTTTGAGCGATCAGAGTTTGATTCGACTGATTCACTGGTCTTTTTGACTCCTTGATTCTTTATAGAGTATCCAGCTGGGCCATTAATGAATTGGTCCAAGACATCCTCCCCTTCCCAAAAGGCATCTTCATAATTGCTGTATGGAGTTAAATCAATAATATCGGAATGTAAGTCTCTCGCCCGTTCCTCTTCATCAAAGAGTCTGTCACTAATCTCGCCATACTTCTCATTAGTTTTTCGGATATGAATTCTACCCAGTTCTAAAGAATTTATAGTTGTTCCATTTACAAAAATCATATCACCCATTTTATACGGCTCCACGATTTTGTTCTGTAAATCGTCCTTTGATAAATCAGTTACCCTTTCTGAATCTGATCCTACCAGCATTAAAACATGATAATACTCCATAATGAAAAGTTTGTTTAAACGGTTCAATAATCATTTACATACCTATGATTCGCTTTCATCACTTTAATCCAATATTCAAGCGACAACAAACGATTACGGTCGTTTACAAATGTTTACAATTGTATTTTGAATTGCTAAAAGTCGCGTAATTCATAGCAATTAATGATTATCGAAAGGTAGGAAGTTTTGATTAATTCTGAATGTTAATCATAAAAAAATAGAAACGGGACAGACCGAGTCGCATCATAAAAACTCATACCCCGAACAACAGGCTTTATTTAAAATAGCAAGCCAAACAACGTAGACTTAAACCACGCTGTCAGCTTGCTGAAACGATAACTAACTTGATTCCCAATCTCAAGGTCTTTTAATGATGCATCGTTTGGTAGTTTGCCGATCAAATGTATTGGTAGGATGAAGTAGGCTTTACGCTCTGTGGAGTCGTATAGATAGTGCAGACAATACAATGATAGAAGGCACTTCTTAATCGTACTGATGTCCTTTCTCCTGATAGTGTGGTTATGGAACAGCGTACTGACCACAAAATCATCATCAGCCCGGTATAAGTGGGCTAGATGAGGTAGTAACAGACCCATGACTGTTAGCACCACAAGTAATGTGGCATACTCTGCGGTATAGACAAACCAGAAGTTTACCTTCAGATAGTAGATAATAGCGATAGATGAAACCTGCATACCCAGCACCACTCCCATAAAAATGCAGGGTAACATTCTCCCAAATATCAATGTCAAAGATGAAGATAGGCTGTCGGAGTGTAGATAAAACTTTTTGGCTATCCGAATGGAGTAAACCGGAATAGCAATAAGCAAAACCACCGCCACCGCAAAACAAATCTCACTCCTAAAAACAGGGTCATTCGATACGCTTCCAAGTAAAAAAAGGCAGTAAGTAGATGCGCTAAGGATCACTAGGGTGAGCGTATAGGTAATTTTTGTTCCGGGATTCATCTGATATGATTTGTTTTGCTCGTTATGCCAAAGTCTTTATGAGTCTCATGAAGCATCTGTGTTGACCTTTCGCGACGTTTTAAGTAGCTCTCAGCCTCGTGGTAAAAACAGGGAGTACCTTCCAAGCTGGTACTCCCGTAGCAGGTAGTTTCGCCTGGTATACAACTGACATGGAATATACCTGTGCTACCCGGTTAGTGATGAAAGTCATCACAACTATTAATGTTCATTCATAGTCTCAATGGTCAACTTTTCGTGTCCACTACATAAAAACCACCATCGAACTTCACCTCCTTATTCGCCTCGTAGCAGTAACTTTTGACGTCTTTGTCATAGTAGATTTCCACCTCATAAGACCGGATTACGGCCAGTAATCTGTAAACAGTGGAAGGAGCCACATTCAGTTTACCGGCTAGTTCCTGATAGTTACCCGTTCGTTGATCCACAATCATCAGGTGGATGCGTTTTAGTAGGTCAATTGATTCTTTTATAGTGAACCTCATAGTGCAGGAAAATTTGTACTTTTGAGAAACCTGTGTCAAACATACTAACAAAAGATCAAATAAGTAACTATTGTTTGAATAAGTTTCATTTTTGATGATTAAAATTTCACGAATAAGGCTCAATGAGTGATCAGAAAACTACTATTGCAAGCATCCTAAAAGAACTAAGGAAAGCCAATAACTTAACGCAAGATGAGGTTGCTGCCAAGCTCGGGATTGCCCGTGGGTCTTATTTGACGTATGAAAACGGTCGTAACAACATTCCTTTTGAGACAGCCATCAATTTTGCACGGATATGCAATGTGCCACTGGATGTTCTGGCCGGTTATAAGGATGTGAATGTATTCATGAAACAGAAAAAGGCTGTATCTGCCGATGCGGAACTTTCCACACAGATCGAGACATTACAAGATATAGAAGAGTTGCGGGCAATAGCTACCTATCTGCATGAGGATCATGCCAAGATAGCACAAGATTACGACGAGCTTCAGCAGACATTGCGCACCCTGGCTGACCGCTACAGCAAGTAATTAATTCAATCCACTTTTCGAGGTATTAATTTTCAAAATTCAAAGGTGATTTGAAAGCCTGTCACGGGTATTATCGGGGTGATGATCTCCGGTATATTTCCGCATCGCAATGCGGCGGATACCGCCAATTGGCCGATGCTACACAATCTAATTGGAAATTCAGCACAGACAGGTCGCTCTGTGCAAAATGGACTCACCTGCATTGATCTGTAAAATCAGAATGGTGTTATGTGTAGTTTTACAGCTCGCCAGAACGGGCTGAGCTTCGAGGCGTAGTCGCCAATTTCATCAGGTCTTCCCTGAGCTGAGCTAAATCTCTCTTTTCTCTATTGAACTTTCTGTAAAATACCCGTGCAACTATGGCTAAGAGTACGATAAGGAGGGACAAGCCACCAATCCATGCGATCAAGATCAGTTCTTCTCTGGCCTGCTTCTGGGCTTTCTCTTTCTGCTGAGCGATGAAGTTTTCCTGTTGTATGCTACTGCCAATTTGAGCTTCCAACTTTTGATCCATTAAAAGCCTTGTGGTATAGTATTCCTGCACTTGCTGATCATCTGATGATACCAAGGTAGGGTCTAAAAGAGCCAGGCTATCAATATATTGTAGGCTCAACTCCAGCTCATTGGTTTGGTGGAAGAGAACCTTACTTTGGTCGTCTTTTAAATTTTCTTCACTTGATTTCTCTCGTAGGTTATGAGCAAGCGCAGCCTTGAAATAGTACTTTGCCGAGTCGTACTGCTTATTAATATAGTGGAATCTGGCCAGGTTGTTAAGCGTAGGAATCGACAGTCTGTGCATTCCTGTTTCCTTCTGTACTTTTAATGCTTTGTGAAAGTAAGTAACTGCCTTATCGTGTTGGCCAAGTTCAAAATATGTGTTTCCCTGATTGGTAATTACTTTCGCTTGATTGAGTAAAGAGTTGTCCAATGACAGAGACTCTTTGTAAAACTGCAATGCACTATCCAGGTATACTTCTTTTTCAAGCTTTTGGCTCAGTTCAAATTGTGTAATGCCTAACTGATAAAGAATCATACTTAGTAACTGTTTGTCCTCCCCGTTACCCTCTTCCAGAATGATGTTTCTGGCCTCAAAAAGACTCACATTGGCAAGTATAGGGCTTCCCTGATGCAGGTAGGCCATTCCAAGATCCATATGCATTTCAGCTTCTTTTTGATACCCAAACTCTGATCCATAGCGTTTGATTCGCTCCTGTCCATAATATACGGCTAGATGAGGAATTCCATTTTGATCAGCAATGTTCATCACATTGTCTATCAGTGATTCTACTTTTTTGTGATTCCCCACTTGATTGTAAATCAACTTAGAGCCTAAGTAGTAACGAACTGCCAAATCGTATTCTTCGGTAAAGAAATGCAAATAGCCTTTGTAGTTATATGCTTCAGCCAGTTTGTTCTTGTCTCGAAATTCTTCTGCTTGTGCGATCGCTTGGTCAACATGGAAGTGTGCTGAATCCATATTAGTAGCGACATATTCTCTAACCAACAATAAGTGGTCATCGAAACTTAGTGAGTGATTGGTTTGAACATAGGCTGTTGAGCTATTAGCTATTGCAAAAATAAATGTAAAAGCGGACGTAATTACTTTAAATATTCTCATATGATAATAAATAACCTACTGATTTTAAGCGTGTTAACACGAGTTATCCACAATCATACAAAAAAACCGCCAAAACTTTGGCGGTTGTAATGAATTCTCTTCAAATGGCTTTTGGTAATCAACTTCCCCAAGGTGGATTTTGGCCGCCGGAGCCTTGTGTATTTCCAGTACTGGTACTTGATTCCTGTTCTTGTATTTCTTCAACCTGTACATCTTCAAAATCGTTGTTTAAATCGCAGGAAGACACTGTAAGAGCCAAAATGAACAAAACTGCGAGCGCGCATAGATACTTTTTCATAAGCTATCGTTAGATGAATATTTCAATGTATTGTGGCAGAAATGTACCAGCAACATTTTTAAAAAAAGTTATCTACTGCCTTATATTTTTGTACACTTTTTACACAAAAAATAGTAAATGGAACACAGGTAAATAAAGAACTTATGCACAAGTTTTCAGTTGGGCGTTATTTCCCGCTTAAAGAGAAGTCAACCAGTTAGTTTTGATGAATCAAAACGGTGGTGGGGGATTGGTTTTGCAGTTGAAGAAGGAGATACATGCACGCAAGGGGTCACTTTTTGCGTAAGGTCAAATTCACTACTACGAACAAGAGTTTGAAATTTCGTTTAATTACTTATATTTAGTTTTTACTAATTATGGAATATCAGATAGAGGAACTTTTTGAGGTCAGTTTTTACCTAAACAACGCAACACCAGATAACTAATTTGTAACCGCAACGAACAAGTCTTCATTGAACAATAGTATCCCACAGGAAGGTTGATTGCGTTGGAGTGCCATGTTACTGATAAGCGAGCAAGAATTGCGTAAGCCGAAAAGCATACAGAGTAGGCCAATTTAAATAGATCATTTTTATGAAACATTCAAACAAACCTGACGCGATGGCGAAGTTCATGGCTTCAGTAACAGTATTGTCTAAAGATGCTGAGAGTAAATTGCGAGGTGGTTATGCTGCCGTGAGTGAATTAATTGACGAGACAGATAACGGTCATTGTACGGGGACAAACAAAGACTGCACCAACACTTCAGACTGTAAAGGCAGTGACAATACCAACATCTGCAAAAACCAAGGAGTCTGCTTTAGCTGATTACTTCACTCTTTTCAAACATGAACGACTCTTAAAAGGAGTCTTAATGTAAAACACATCAAATTCTAATTATGGAAAATCAAAAAAAAGATAGTGCAGTGGAGCGATTTATGAGTTCTATTGATCAGCTATCCAGAGATAAACAGGGCAAACTACGAGGTGGTTTTGTAGCAGTATTTGCTGGTGCTAATACTGGTACCTGCACAAATGAAGGCACTTGTGATGATACATCAAATGCTGACTTTTGCACCAATGAAAAGCAATGCAAAAATTCATCAAATGATGTTTGTACAAACAGTGTGACCTGTTTTTATTAATTGTGGAATCTTAGAAGGTTTAGGGTTAAAAATTCCTTTGGAATTATCTCTAAACCTTTTACCCTTACGTGAAGCTAAAAAATCAAACATGAAAGCAAGCAAGTACAATTTCTTTTTTCCATACATGGAGAAAATAGTAGGTTTCAATTCTTTCACATCAGAATTTGCAGTGTTGGACACTTTTCTGAAAGACCTTTATGATGCTGCAATACGGGAAAATGGATTTGATCAACTCAAAGAGTATCATTCTGATTTTCATGAAATGTTGGGCAGCTTAGGTTTTATAGTCCCAGATGAAGAGGATGAGCTGCAAAAGGTGATTAATCTTCGAAATCAAATTGACTTCGACGACGCTCACTATCACCTGACCATTAACCCGACCATGAACTGCAACTTTAAGTGCTGGTATTGCTACGAAAGTCATATCAAGGGTAGCAAAATGAATGCTCAAAACATAGATAAAATCAAAAATGCAGTAGATCAAATATTAGCTGAACAGCCAAATCTGAAAACATTTCACCTATCCTGGTTTGGAGGTGAGCCTTTGCTTTATTTTAAGGATGTGGTACAGCCCTTGAGTGACTACATTCAGGAAAAATGTCAATCTGGCAATCTTCAATACTCTGTTGGGTTTACCACCAATGGCTATTTGATTGATCCAAATATGATCGAATGGTTAAAGACTAGTCAGGTAGATCATCTACAAATTACACTTGATGGTCATAAGGAGCGCCATGACAACGTGCGGAACGTCAATAAGAACAAAGGATCCTACGACAAGATAGTATCTAATATTTTTGCATTGGCAGAAGCGGGAATCAAAGTGATTGTCAGGATCAACTATGACGACAAAAATCTGGATGATGCCTACCTAATACTAGAAGATTTTATGTCGATGACAACCGAACAGAAAAAGTTTGCGCGATTCTCTTTCCATAATGTCTGGCAGATCAACTCGCCTGATGTACAAAAGTGCGAGGATATTGTAACTGAGTATCGAAAAAATGCTTTTCATGCTGACTCGTATCTATCTTCAATAGACGGAGTACGTGGTTCCTGTTACGCCGACAAGAAAAATCAGGTAACTGTGAATTACAATGGCGACTTGTACAAGTGTACAGCACGAGATTTCACAAAGGGAAACAAGGAAGGCCAGTTAACCGATGAAGGATTAACCTGGAATGGAAAGTACGATCAAAGACTCAATTCCAAGTTTAAAAACAGACCTTGCCTGGAATGTCCCATCATGCCGATTTGCAATGGAGGCTGTTCACAGCAGGCACTTGAGAACCTTGACAGAGACTACTGTGTCTGGGAAAACTCAGGTATTGAGAAAAAAGACCTTGTGTTTAGTAGGTTTAAGAAAATGATTGAGGATTCTGAATATAGTCTAAATTTGAATTAATAATGAAGCGATACTTTTTCACAAAAAAAGTTCTTTTGAAGGCTATTCTTATCAATCTCACTTGCTTGTTCTTTCTTATCTCATGTGAACAAAACTTGTCTAGTGATCAACCCCACATAGCAACAGCTGATACTGTGAAATGGGATATTAATTATCCAGGCAGTCGCGATTACCACATCAGCTTTAAATTGAAAAAAGGTGCAAACGTTGGTACAGATGCTTTTCCGGGAGCGAAACAGACTCTTTACTTCTCAAATAAAAACTTCGTCTTTGAGGATAAAAACTTCCCATTTTACAGTGATACCATCATCAATGTTCAGAAAGGAGATGAAAACTATGAAGTCAAAGTAAGGTTCAATGGAATTTCTTGCTTTTTCCCGAAAGAGTATAGGCAAAAGCACAATCAAGGTATACTAATTGAAATCCCAGAAGTATATGAATTAGCAAATATTCTGTGGGTGTTATCTCAAGAGGGAAAGTATTCGCAAACACTACCTAAGAACACTGATTACATTAGTGAAGTAGAACAATACTTCACGCCGTATCTGAAGCACCCAATTTTTGAAAAATTACAGGTACCTGACAGTTTGTACTTCACAAAATACTATGAGTTCAGAGAAAACAGTTTCACCTTTCAATTTGATGGTGATAAATTGGTCAGAAATGGTCCATTCTATTTTGTCTATGGTGAAGATCGAAGGAATTTCACCAGCTTTTTCACTGAACTGAAAACGCTGGTAGAGGATTTCGCAAAAACCAGTAACTACAGGCAATTTTATCAATCCCACAAGTCTTACTACGATTCTCTTGTCAGGGAACAGGCAGAAATGATTCCAGTTCGCAATATTTGGGATTGGATGGAGCGGGAGTTTCCCAATAATTCTTACCAAGCATACAGAGTAGTGTTTTCTCCATTGATCGGCGGATCACACAGCACACAAAATTTTTCAACCTTCGACGAAACAATAGACGATTGGTTCAGCGAATCTGTGATGTTTGTTTGTGGTAATCGCTATGCATCTGACAAGTCACTATCTCGCGAGCAGATGAAGGGTTTGATGTCCGGAGTTTTCCTGACAGAAGTGGATCACAACTACGTCAACTCTGCAAGTAGAAAATACAGAGAGGATATTGATTCTATTTTTGAAAACCGTGAGCAGTGGGCCAATGATCAGGTAATTAGCTATCAGTCGCAGATGGCTGTTTTCAATGAGTATATGACACACGCTGTTTATAGCCTATGGGTATTAGAAAACTTTGATCAAAAAACCGCCAATTTTCTAATCGACCACCGTGAAAAGCTGAACATCAAACGGGGTTTTATCAAGTTTCCCGAGTTTAATCAAGCCCTAATTAAGATCAGCAAAGAAAACCCGGATAAAAAAACGATTGAATTGTACCCTGATATTTTGGAGTGGTGTAAAACCACCGAAAGCAGTTAGTCTCTCCGTATTAATCCCCGAAGGGAGAGATATTGATGTTTTGGTATGTTGATTATCTCAGAAAGTAAGATAAACTTAATTACGTGGACCATGAAATATTCACTTCATTCTTTGCTGTTTTTTGCAGGACTCTTCCTGTTTTTCGTTAGCTGTGACATTACTGACCAGGATTTTGAGAAAGACATTACTGTCGCGGATGTTCAAGAGTACTATTCAAACTTAGATCTCAATCATACCAATGGCCGCTCAGATGAAATTAGCATTCTTTGGGACGACGCCTCCTACAAGGATGTCACCACTGGAAAAGCACTCGTATTTCCGATAGAATCAACCACCAGGCAATATGTGAGCTTAGAAGGGCTGAATGTATTGGTTCCAATTAACCGTGCTACGCAT
>ERZ1740068.978-NODE-978-length-10627-cov-17.005013_pt1 | contig 10627 bp, 10 predicted proteins | sample MGYA00581735_ERZ1740068 | MGnify/ENA primary metagenome ERZ1740068 (study PRJEB43018, sample SAMN04849740) | marine metagenome | isolation source: floating plastic debris | place: Pacific Ocean | collected 2008-08-30 | study: EMG produced TPA metagenomics... | reverse complement strand
AATCCAACAAAGAATCCTGAAGACATTATTTCTCAAACATAGTCACAGAGTAATTTTGATCAATAATTATTTGAAAAGTAAACACCATGAGTTGATTCTGCCTTGGTTAGAAAACTAAGTAGGCCAACAGTAGTAGTTTTAAGGGCTTGTGTGGACCCGTACCCAAGGTACAATCCCCATTGGTTGACAACCACAGGTGGAGGGAAGTTGGTGGATGTAGATGCGTGGAAATGTGGATGAAATGTAGATTTGCGACGGAAGTAGATGAAGTAAAATGTGAATGATTTTATCTACATGTTTTGAATTCATCTATAAGTGGATGTAGAGAATTCCAACTCAAATTACTCCACACTTATAATGTGTGTCGCTGCTTAATTTGGATTACTGTGTCATGAGATATCAGGCAGTCATGATGTCACAACCATCCAGCTCAAATCTTGCAAGAAATCTATGTAATAAACGAATAGTGAAACATTTTTTGTGGTATAAGGTTGGAATTGCTTCATCTGCGAGATTGAGAGGAATGCAAAGTGGTTCATCATTGCTAACTAATTTGGATAAATTATATGCACATATTTGTCATCAACAGAGACATAGAATTCAAAAGCTTGGCAGCAGACTTGATTATATAGGATCCAATATTGCTGGCTTTCAGTGGATATGTGAAACAGTGTTAAGCGGGTGTCAGACAGAACAACAATTAGTAACTTTCGCAGTTATGTTCCTGGTACTCATTGTTGGTATGCTCGAGCGAACAGAACAGTCACATTTGGACGATACAGCGGATCGGATATCATCTATACTGTGTGACAGCATGAGCAATAATATCAAGTTCCGTGAACGAAAGAATGTCTTTAAGGGTCTAGCTATGAGTTTTCTGACAATTGGTGTTTGCTTGTCAGTACATTCATTGTGGAATATTGCATGATAACCAAATCACTCAACTGCATGAAGTTAGATGGTGTTAGTCATGTCATATTAGTATTATTTTATAATCTGTTGATGTGACAATACGCAGAAGGTATTATTTACAGTTTTGTTGATAAGCTTGAACAGTTATTGAACAATCAATTTGTTTATAACTAATGGGTCACAATTGACATTTTACTTGCACAAGGTACACGAACAGGATAAGTGGGAACAACAGAAGCTGTGGTTTTTTGATTGATCAGTCTAGAAGGAACATTATATTAACCAAGAGAAAATATACTGGTAGCACATGATGCATCCAATGACTGATAACTGGGGAATATTATGTGCTAATAATTTCAAAGAATTGTGTGAGTTGTTATGGAAACAGATCAGACTGCTTGTAGAATTACAGTGTGAAGGTTGTGACATTGAGTCATCAGAACATCTGCATACTTGTCAAAAACTGTACATGGAGTATTATCTAATTGATAAAGGATTCTTGGCATACTTTTATCAGTTACACTTCGACAAGGTTTTCAGTGACATATCAGAAGGTATTCACTTTGGAAGAATAACAAGATATAAAAAAGCAATGCTCAAAGAGGAAATCTTCACTTATATATTGGAGCGTGTGCAGACCAAAAGTCTATACTCCTGATGATGGTTCCAGACCAATTACTAAGATCATTTTTAGTGCAGTACAGAGCCACACTGACTATTATTTTGTTTTTGGTTAGTGCCTTTATTAGCGTGTGTGTGTTATTTATCGAAAAAGGGGAAGTGACTTTTTCTTTGGCACCCCTGAAAACAAATAATTCCCTACTGGATTTGATCTCTGCGAGTAATGGAACATTATACTACCGGTGATTACCACCTGTCTACACCCTTTTCTGGACTGATTACTGGTAGGTAATTTTTATTATTGATAAGCTGTTAATTATTACAAAACCACTGAACAATAAAAAAGGAATAATTGAGTATAATTATTATCTGTATAAGCTGTATCTTCTGTATCCCGGTGTTAAGCTGAAAATTCCTGCTCTCTATCTGGATGTAAACCTGGAACCTCCAGTGCACCCCAGTCCTCGCCGCTGGAGACATAATCCTCCAGCTCTTGGGGCACATAACTTTCGAAATCCAGTTCCTCTTGGAGCATCCTTCTCTCCAAGATTTCCTGGGCCTCTGGATCTGAAAATAGGAAGAAAAGCAGTACTTGGCTGGTGGTCTAAATCAGGACCGTATTTGGTCAACGATTTGACCCACTAGTTTTTGAGAATTTTCTTAGTTTGCAACAAATAGAGCCAAAATAACAGGGTGAAGAGTATGCCTAGCCCTAAAATGTGCCAAAATTTGGACTCAGCAGGGTCAATTAACCCTCTATAGTCTATCTGTTTGACAATATCTGACAAGGTTTAAAATTTCATTTTTGGAGTTGTCCCCTTTTTAGGGTTGTCAACCCCGAAATTTGTGAACCTCGGCTGTCTAACTACGCCCCTGGTCTTAATCAAATAATTATTACAATGACCTGTTATGAAATTATGAATGATGGTGAATGGCCCACAAAAAATAGATAAAAAATTATGTCACACACATAATTTTGTGTAACAACGTGTCTATAATAAATGTTTAATTACTCCCTACCCCATTTACCACCAAGGTACACAAACACATAACTCGCAAACATTTTAGTAAAGCTAAACCTCTGAACTAAATTAATTTTGAAGAAAAATAAAGTGTAATTAATTCAGATCATTACCCCGCAATTAGTATGCAGAATGGAATAGCTTACCGTCCATTCTGGCAAGTTCCCAGTTTTCAAAAGGTAAGTCATCACTCCAATTCTCAACTGCAATCAGCAATAGAACAACATGGTGATACACACTGTAGCTTGAATAGTTGGAAAATTTATAGTGAGATTATTGACATCTTAGCCAAAACATTTAAGCAATTGTTATGAATCATGAGTAATGTAAAACATGAAATTTCCTACACAAAAACTTTCAGAGTTTGCTAAATTGCTTTACAATATTCATATTTTTAGAATAATCATTACATAATATAGATAATTGTAAGTCTTACCTCTCTCCCTACAGATAGGGCATGACATATTCAGTCGCAGCCATCTATCAATACAATCCTGGTGAAAATGTCTCCAGTGGCTGCAGGTCAGCAGTTTATTTTCTGTAAGCACCTCAATTTCTTCACTGCATATTGGACACTCCTAAAAATAATGACAATAATAATGATGATACATAGAACACAACAACAATATTAATCTCAATGCTTTGAATCTCCATGGTTTGAAAATTCCATTTACAAAATTGAAATGATCAAAAATATTAAAGTATCTATAAAATTATTATAAATAATTAACAGAATAAATTTGTAAGTTCTAGTATTACATACCTGTAATTCCATGTTGGTAAAGTAGTAAGCTGGTCTCAAACTCAAAATAAATGTCAAACTTTCGCGCCTGCGCAGTGATTCAATGAAATACGGTACCTGCACACACTTAATATACTATGTCCAAGTCTGTTTGCTCCACACCCTGGAGACCAATCACGTGACAGAATTTTGAAACTCAGCCCATTTTTGTACGTGACTAAAAAAAATTGACAGTTGTATATATGTAACATTTTGTAAAAAATTATGATAAAATCTAGGTGCATGACCTTCTCTGGTATCAGGGAGGGGCAGCCTTTGGAGCAAAAAACGACTCTTTTTTAATACCTTGGGCGGAGAGATTTAGAAGATTAAATGGGCTCAGAATCCATTAAATGTGGCGATAATGCAAAAAACTATGACCGGTTCAGATTCTGTTTAAGATCCAGTAGCTTCTGTGCTCAGAAAATCAGTGTTTAACAACAGCGGGATGTTGGATGTCCCACCCTGACAATTTTTCTCAAATTTGTTTTATCATGAACACAAAAAATAAATCAAACTTCAGTACCAATCCCTGCTGGTTGATTTCTCACAAAGTGGTGTGCAATGTAAAAATCTATGATTCCCATGTTTATGTGTTGTTCCTTACAATAAAGATCTTAGGGTATAATTTTGGATTTCGTAGCATTATTATCAACTCTATTATGTAATTAGGTCCAAGTGGGTCCGGAAAGACGCAGCTGACCAAAAAGATACTTGAAAATGCTGCCAAGATGATGGTACCACCTCCAACAGAATGCATCTTCAACTACAGCTGCTGGCAGGAAGTGTATGAACAAATAGACACACCGTTCCCAATAAAATTTGTGGAAGGTATTTCAAAATTTGAAGATCTACCAAAGGACAAGCAGCCAAGAATATTAATAATTGATGACAGCATGGATGAAGTTGCTAATTCACCTGATGTGGCAAATATGTACACCAAATATTCACATCACTATAATTATTCAATTCTTGTTCTGACCCAAAATATGTTTGCCAAAGGGAAATATTTTAGAACCATTTCTCTGAACACACATTATTTATGGATATTGAAATCAATCCGTGATAACTCCACAATTAAAACACTTGGTACACAAATGGGGCAGCGAAAATTTCTGTTTGATTGTTATACTGATGCAATGAAAACCAACTATGGTCATCTATTCATTAACCTTAGACCCTCAGCTGACGATAATACCCGTGTTAGAACAAAAATGTTTGAATACCCTTCTGTAGTGTATATACCGAAGACAAAATGATGCTATTGTAAATATTATATTGTTCCTAATTTCCCTATTGTGTAATTTGGAAAAATGGGGCAAAGTCTTTGTGAAATGTGAGCAAGTGTGCAAAGATTCAAGCAGCAAAGTATTTATGCAATTATTTCAGTCATTTCATCTTAGCATCACTTTGCTATGCAAGGTAAAAGCTGGAAATTTATTTCTTAAGTCAATGTAGCTGTTGAATTCCCTGTTTTGTTCATTATTATTGTGTTCATATTTATCCCCTACATTGTGTTTATTAAAATGAATAAATTATTGAAATGGAAAATTCCGTTGGTGGTATAATTTCATCGCATAAATTATTCTGTCAGACAGTAATAAAAAATTCAAGGAAGGTCGAACTTTAAATGTGGTCTTCATTATTCACCTATAGTGACAGTGGATTATCACTATTAAATAGAGACCATTATTTTCTGACACAGGAGTGTATTTATATTGCAAATAAGTACCCTATTTTTTTCGAGGACCATATTGATTGTTTGTCATAAACTTAGGATCTTGCGCCCAAATTACCTTGAATTGAAAGATAAAATCTGTCTATTTAGATGAAAAACATGCAAATTTTAGAGTAAAACATGCAAATTCTAAATTTTTTCAGGACCCTACTGTAGGGAGTCAAATATTTAACACACTACTAGTAGGGTGGTAGGGATACTTAAATACACCCCTGTCTGAAACTTTAGCACCAGGAGAGCCGGAAAATTTTTCATATAAATTGAGGCAAAATCCAATAGGAAAGCACAAAGCAGCAGGATTCTTCCATTCAACAAACCTTTGCAGCACAGCTAACTCTACACTTCTACTCTTTTAAAGGTGAGTTTTTAATCTTTCAGAATGTTTTTCCCATTGGAGGAAAACTCATAATTTTAGAAAAAATATTTTGAAATAATTTCAACTTCTTTTAATTAAGAATTTACAATTTTCAAAATCCAAATAAAATTTTGTTCTTTTTTTTAAATTGAAGATGGAATTTAACTGGTGGTGTGATCTTTGTGGGAGGGATATGACATTACTACAGGCTCAATGCAATTGTTGGTGGTATAATGCCTGTGACGACAACGCTATTCCTTTTTGTGATGATGTAAGCTTGAATCTTGAACAATATTTTTAACTTTCAAGATAATAATTATTATGTTTGTGCAATCATTCATTTATTTTTGTCAATTCTGAATGCTAACTCTCATGTAATATGTAAATGTAGAGCGCTCCTTCATTAAATAATACATCTAGTCATTACATACCCATACATTTTTTATTTTTTAGATGGCCCCACCTAAGAGAAAAGACTTGTCAAAATTTGCAAAAGCTCTTCTGGACGATCAGGCCAAAGAGTCGAAGAATTCTGAGCGAGAATTTATAGAGGATGGAGAGTTTGATAAGGAAATGGTATGTGTAATTATTTTAACTATTATTTGAAAATGATGATTGATCAATGAATCTTTTTTTATGTAATGACTTAAATTGTTATGTGATTATCATTATAATGCAATTATGCAATTATATACTTTGATTGCAGTGCATTCATGTTGCTGACAAAATTGACATGTCAACTGGGATCGAAATTTCCTTCATTGGTTGTATTTATAGTTACTTTCATCTTTCATCATTTTAGGCCGGATTTATCGATGATGATGATGATACAATAATTCTATCATCCGATGAGGATTCGGGGAAAGGGAAAGGGAAAGGAAAAGGAAAGGCCCCACTCAAGGTGAGTTGCAATCAATAAGTGTAGTTGCAATCAATCAGTGTTGTCCAAATTTATTGCGATGGACTTTAACTGGAAAATTTTTTTTCTGCTGAGATTTCATGGCACATGCTTTGATTTCCTGCTGTTCTGCTGTCACAACAAAGGGGTTTAACGGCAATACTTTTGAAATAAGTTGTCACCGACATTTTGCTGTGAACTTTTGCAGAAGTCAAAGGGCTATACAAAAATCTTGGTCATGCCCAAATCTATCGGAGGAAAGAGGAGACTGGTGTTCGAATCTGATGAGGAAGAGGGAGAAGATCAACCCAGGAGTAAGAGAGCGCAGGTACTCGAGGAGTACATGAATCAGACAGAACCGGAACCCAAACCATCAACATCCACTGCTGCTGAGAACCGACCCGCTACCAACAGACCCACTGCCAACACCTCAACTGAGAGACCTGCTTTACTACCCACACCCACTCTACCAGTGTACCATCTCAGACTAGAGGATTTCGACATAAATGATATTGTGGTCAATGTGAGTTAATTTATTTACATTGAAAATTATCTTGTATTATATTATACCCATGTCATTGGTGTATGTCTAGAATATCTGTGAAATGTGTCATTGAGATTAAAAACCTTCATAAATATTGAAATGTATTAAAATATTTAAAGACATCTTATTTGCATGTAAATTAACTGATATTTTGGTGTTTGTCTTTCAGGGTGATACAATATACCACAAGTCAGACGTATTGAGACGACCCATCTCCATTACTGCGGAGAAACAGTTAGCACTTGGATGTAAGTGTCAGTCTTAGATACTGAAGTCATTTCATGATTAAATCCATACCAGAATACACTTTCAAATATATGATTACGAGATTAGCAAAATAACTGGTTGAAACCCTTGCGAATTTGATGTTGTTATGTCTGATTTAGGAAGTAAGCTATGATTGTCATAAAATATCAATTTTCATAATTTATATACTTTCAGATCTCACTGATAAACTACCATGGTGCAATACGTTATCCCAGTACCATGGTGAGCCCATTGGGTATAATATCAAAATTGCCAAGGCTTCAGCCCTTGGCAATGCCCTGAGAGCTATCGAGGATAAGATGAAGGATTCGAGGGAGGATGAAGGCAAATTCCACTCCCGCCTCCAACGGGACTACACCCATTTCCGAATTAGAGGCAACCATGAGAAGACAACAACTATGTAAGTTATGATTAATTGGAACTTTCTGATCCTTCATTGTAGTAAAAATGGAAACACACACAGTCAAGTCATAATGAGGAAATTCTATGAACATACTGTCTTCTGATGATTGTCAATTATAATATTTTTATCCATTCCATACCATGTCACACCGATAACAGTCTTAGAGTTATATTATGATTATTATCATACCCATTATTGTTTTAAATTATTATTTAATATACACTTTTATCATAATCATATCTTAGTTATATCCGTTATTGTAATACTCATTAATGTTATAATATTTTTATGACAGATTAAAGGATACCAATTCTGTGATATCTCTACATGAAGCAAGACAGCAGAGTGAGATGGTGTCCAACGAGCAGACTCACCTCTCAATCGCAATGCAGGTGGGATTTGTCACACTTGGTGGACGGTGCATGATGCAACCAACCATCAATGTGGTCCGCTTTGACGGATCATTGTCAGCCAACACCAATTCTAACCCGGCAGAAAGGTTTGACTTCTTTGCTAGATCAGATTGAATTATTATTATCGTTCAAACCCTTCTGCTGAGGAATTTCCTTGACTCTACCACCTAACCTCTTTTTACTTAAATTGTTTTGTTATTTTTGTTTGTTTGTTTTTTTCTATTTTTGGTGAATTAGCTATGACTTTTTATTGTTCAATTTGTCAGTTAAGCTTTGCATCAAAGTATAGTCTGAAGCGTCATCAGAATGTCAAACACAATGAAAGATTTCAAGGATTTACATGCAATAAATGCTTCTCCAGTTACACGGCTAAATCCTCGCTTATGAGACATGTAAAAACATGCAATACTACAAAACAATCCAGCAACCAACCTGTACAATTAGGTGGTGCGAGCAATCATGACAACCATCAGGACCAGGAAGAAAATGAACCTATTCCAAGGACAAGAGATAATCCCCTTCAATCTATTCTGAGACAAAATTGGGGTGCCATCAAGACTTACTTTAAATGTAGGAAAGTACAGGATATCTTCAATTTCAGGTTGATTAATCAAAAATTGGATATGAAAAGATCAATGACCAATATCTGGCTAAACAAGATTCAAAATCAAGTGAAATTGAATTGTAGTTTAGGGTTCATCCTCCAACATAGAGTAACACAGGAACTAAGATATTATCATTCATCCATAAACAACACTCAAATTTTTGCATCACCTGTAAAAATAAATTCTGTCGAGGATTTACATTCTACATTGGACACCATACTAGATTTAGACCTCTTTGAAAAAGCAAAGCTTTCAAGACCAGACAGTTCATGGGTAATTTTGGAAGTGACTAATATTTCTTTCTATCTGAACAAAACTAACTTTTCAAAGCTTGGTTCACCAGTTTCCATCCCAAACTATATCAAGAAAATGAAATGCATACACACTGTAAGCTATGATGGACACAAAAGGTACACTGACAACCTATGTTTTTTTAGGTGCCTTTACCTCAAACAAAACTGTGAGCACGCAAACAGTGTATGCCACTGCTTGAGGAAAAGGACATGTAAAACTGCAGTACTTGATTTACTGCATCGATATACTGCTTCAATCAATGCATCCGTTTCACCTGGATCATTTCAAGGAGTAACCCTCCATGATCTTCCCCTGCTAGAGAAAATATTTGATATTAGAATTTCAGTGTACACACTTGAACAGAACAAGACAAGTAAACTGATATATCAATCATTTAGTAGATCTAAGGACCATCTGAATCTCTGTTTAGTGGGTAATCACTTTTGTTATATAACAGATTTGTCACAATTTTCTAGCTGCTTTTCTTGTCCTATTTGTTCACAATGCTTTAGCACCAAATATAGACTTCTGAGACACAAAAGTTCCTGTGCTAAATCTAAATCGAAACTGAAATTCGGATCAGGAGTTTTCCATCCTCCAAAAAATATCTTTGAAAAGATTGAATCAATGACAGGCATAACTGTTCCTGACAAGTACAGGTTTTACCCGTATAGAGCAACATTCGATATCGAGTCATACCTTCCAAAATCAAGGGATAAAAATACTCCCAAGCTCACGTTCAACACCGATCATGTTCTCATGTCTATTTCGATTTGTTCAAATATTCCAGGATATGAAAAGCCCTTCTGCTTGATAAGTGATGGTGACACAGACGCACTTGTCGAAAAGTTCGTCATATACTTGGACCATCTGAGTTCAATTGCCTCCAAAACTTTACTTGAAAAAGTATCACCATTTCTTTCAGAGCTTAGGGTTTTGAAGGATCAAAGTTTTGCTGCCGAATCGAAATTCAAACACAAACCGTGGTCTCATCCATTTATTTATGCTAGCAAAGGGTGGGACACCATAATCAGTCAAGTCATAGATTACTTTTCTGAATTACCAGTCATAAGTTTCAATGGTCAACGATATGACATAAATGTCATCAGGGCACCTCTCATACGTTATCTATCCAAACATGACCAGATAATGTTTGCCATCAAGAGAAATAATGCAATGAAGTGTATCAAAACCAAGCATCTGAAATTTCTAGACATAACAAATTTCATTGCACCAGGTTTTAACTATTCTGCTTTCATAAAAGCATACGATTGCAAAATGGAGAAAGCAGTGTTTCCCTATGAATATTTTGACTCACTTGATAGACTGGATGAAACTAACCTTCCACCACATAGTGCATTCTTCTCATCTCTCAGACAACAAAACATTACCTCAGAGGAGTACTTAAAGTGTTGCCAAGTGTGGAAAGAACATGATATGAAATCATTACGAGATTACTTGATTTATTACAACAACCTAGATGTACTTCCATTTCTGGAAGCAATAGAAAAACAACATGCAATCTACAGAGAAAGGGGAATTGACATGTTCAAAGATGGTGTTAGTGTACCTGGCCTTGCCACAAAGTGGTTATTCAAAGAGTCTGACACCAATTTGTTCTCAATTCCACTTATTACACAACAAAACGCTGACTTACATAAAACAATCAGGGATAATCTTGTTGGTGGCCCCGCCATAGTTTTTCACCGATTTCATGAAAAAGGAACAACTTATATCAAACATGACAAGTACAAATCGGATGCGCTCAAATGTG
>ERZ1740068.977-NODE-977-length-10633-cov-26.453110_pt1 | contig 10633 bp, 10 predicted proteins | sample MGYA00581735_ERZ1740068 | MGnify/ENA primary metagenome ERZ1740068 (study PRJEB43018, sample SAMN04849740) | marine metagenome | isolation source: floating plastic debris | place: Pacific Ocean | collected 2008-08-30 | study: EMG produced TPA metagenomics... | reverse complement strand
GCCGAGCCTCTATCCTGGAGGCTCTATCTGTAGCCGGTCTTTAGAGATTTGGTATTACGCGCAAAATGAATGGGTTAACCCCTAATCGTAAAAAAAGCACACTCCAGGATTAGAGCGTGCTTTTTTGCAAGAGCGAGCGTTACTCGCCCGAAGAAGTTACTGCTTCGCCACCAGATCTTTCTTCGCTTCCTCAGACGCCAGGAACTTCTCTAGCTCCGTTAGCTGCTCGGCATCGACCTTAGTCTGCATCGGGCAGAATTTCGGCCCGCACATCGAGCAGAACTCGGCGGTCTTGTAGATGTCCGCCGGGAGCGTTTCGTCGTGATACTCACGCGCCCGCTCCGGATCGAGGGACAGCTCAAACTGTTTGTTCCAGTCAAAGTTGTAGCGCGCCTCGGATAGCTCGTCGTCGCGATCGCGCGCGCCAGTGCGGTGACGGGCGATATCCGCCGCGTGGGCGGCGATCTTGTAGGCGATCAGGCCGTTGCGAACATCTTCGGCGTTGGGCAAACCCAGGTGCTCTTTTGGCGTCACGTAGCAGAGCATCGCCGTGCCGTGCCAGCCCGCCACCGCCGCGCCGATCGCGCTGGTGATGTGGTCGTAACCGGGTGCGATGTCAGTAACGAGAGGGCCGAGGACGTAGAAGGGCGCTTCGCTGCACTCTTCCATCTGCTTTTTAACGTTGAACTCGATTTGGTCGAGCGGCACGTGGCCGGGGCCTTCGACCATTACCTGCACGTGGTGTTCCCAGGCGCGGCGCGTCAGATCCCCGAGGGTTTTAAGTTCGGTGAGCTGGGCTTCGTCCGAGGCATCGTGGGTGCAGCCCGGACGCAGCGAGTCGCCGAGGCTAAACGACACATCGTATTTCTTAAAGATTTCGATGATGTCGTTAAAGCGCGTATAGAGCGGGTTTTGCTTGTGGTGGTGGAGCATCCAGCGCGCCAGGATACCACCACCGCGCGAGACGATCCCCGTGATGCGACTCTTGACCAGCGGCAGGTGCTCGATCAAGATGCCCGCGTGGATCGTCATATAGTCCACGCCCTGCTGCGCGTGCTTCTCGATGACGTGCAAAAAGTCGTCAGCGGTCAGCTTATCCATATTGCCGTGGACGCTTTCCATTGCCTGATAGATGGGAACCGTGCCGATCGGGATCGGCGAGGCGTCAATAATGGCCGTCCGAATCTCGTCTAGGTTGCCACCACCGGTGGACAAGTCCATCAGGGTGTCCGCACCGTACTTGACCGCCAGGTGGAGTTTTGCGACTTCTTCGGAAATGTCGGAGCTGTTGGGCGACGCGCCGATGTTGGCGTTGACCTTGCACTTGGAGGCAATGCCGATCGCCATCGGCTCTAGATTGGGATGGTTGATGTTAGCCGGGATAATCATCCGACCGCGAGCCACCTCGCTGCGAATCAGTTCCTCCGGCAAGTTCTCGCGCTTCGCGACGTAGGCCATCTCTTGGGTGACGACGCCATTCCGTGCGTAGTGCATTTGCGATACGTTCGTTCGACCGCGACGCTCCGCGATCCATTCAGTACGCAACATATTCAGTTACCTCGATAAACAGCTTCCCTCCGCCGGTACTAACCGGACTCAGGTTCCAAGGGTGTTTCTCAGCTCGGCTCTCCGAGCACCCCTAGCTATAAGGCGGAATTATATCGCATATTTACGGAACCCTTTTTACGCCTAAATCGTTGCGAGGAGAGGAATTCATGGCTTTTAGGCGTCCGACGGTGACACGAGAATCCTTGCAGCAAATTCGTGAGATTTTCCCGGATTGCGTGCAAATTCACTGAAATACGACCCCATGCAAACTGTCGATCTTGCTATGTATCGATCGCGATACATAGCGTCGATTTGACCCGAAGCAAGACGCTGACTCAAAACGAGCCGCGAAAGCGGACTTTTGAGGAATTAAGATGTGACGTTTTGTAATGCGATCGGGAACACTACGAACGTGTGATGAAGATTAAATTCACCTCTGGATCCACATCACGGCTGCCAACCGTATCCTTGCCATACGCTATGTGTAGCCATTCATCTACTTCACCCGCAAACGTCAGGCGTATCGGATACGGATTCGATCGCCAAGGCTAGTGAATTCGGGGTGTTCTTAACGCAGCGGGACTGATGAAAACGAGACGTGGCCATCAGTTAAGTCGCCCGCCGTGGCGCTCTTCACAATTGCCACCCGCCAGTTTGCTTTCGAGATTACTCCGTTCAGGATGAGGGCACATATGCCAGGAAAGAATGCCTTTCAAGCCGAGGATCGCGGCGGCTCCGACCGCGATTCGCAAGCGACCGCTTCGCTGGACGTTTCGCTCGTGACCGATGGCGCGCCGACCGCCGATGACGGCACGAGTGTCAGCGTTTCCGCAGAGTACGCAGACGCGAGCGAGCTGGTCAGCCGTGGCAACCGCAGCACAACCGATCTGGTGCGGCTCTATCTCCAGGAAATTGGCAAGGTCGAGCTGCTCGGTCGCGATGAAGAAGTCTTCGAGGCGCAACAGGTTCAGCGCTATATGGAGCTGTTCGAGCAGCGCCAGCAGGCCGCAGAAGCGGGCGACGAGCTGCTACAGCACTGCGTCAAGCTCGCCCACATTCGCGATAACCTAACCTCGCGCCTGGGCCACCGCCCGTCGATTCAGCGCTGGGCCAAAGAGGCCGAAATCGATCGCGCCGAACTCAAGCCGACCCTGGCGGCCGGGAAGCGTCGCTGGGCGGAGCTGGTCGGCCTCAGCGTCGAGGAACTCAACGCCATCCAAACCGAAGGTCAACGCGCCAAGAAGCACATGATCGAAGCGAACCTGCGCCTGGTGGTGTCGGTCGCTAAGAAATATCAGAAGCGCGGCCTGGAGCTGCTCGACCTGATCCAGGAGGGCACGATCGGCCTAGAGCGCGCCGTCGAGAAATTCGACCCGACGCGCGGCTACCGCTTTAGCACCTACGCCTACTGGTGGATTCGCCAGGGCATTACGCGGGCGATCGCCACCCAGAGCCGCACGATCCGCCTGCCGGTGCACATCACCGAAAAGCTCAACAAAATCAAGAAAGCTCAGCGCCAGTTCGCCCAAGAAAACGGACGCACGCCGACGGTCGCCGACATCGCTTCGATGCTGAAGATGACCGTCGAGCAGATTCGCGAGGTGATGCTGCGCGTGCCGCGATCGATTTCCCTCGATGCCAAAGTCGGCAAAGAAAAAGACACCGAGCTGGGCGACCTACTGGAAACCGACAACGCCTCGCCGGAAGAGCTGTTGGTGCGCGAGTCGCTGCAAACCGAACTCCAGCAACTCCTCGCCGACCTCAGCAGCCGCGAGCGCGACGTGATTTCCCTGCGTTTCGGCCTGAACGACGGTACTCCGGCTTCGCTGGCGGAAATTGGCCGGACGCTCGAGCTCTCGCGCGAGCGCGTTCGCCAAATCGAAGCAAAGGCGCTGCAAAAGCTGCGTCAGCCCAGCCGCCGCAATCGAATTCGTGACTTCCTCGAAGAGCTGGAATAGTCGCGCGGCCAGTCGGCCTGACGTTTGGAAACGACAATCACTGCAACTTTAAAGACCGGGTTTCTTTCGCTCGCCATCGCCAAGCGCGATCGCGCCGAGGAAGCCCGGTCTCTGGCAATGTTGCAGCCTGGAAGAAACCGCCTCGCACGACGCAGCGGCTCCGTAATGTTTCGTTGCAGATCTGTAGATACCCGTCAACACGGTTTCAACAGGTCTGGAGATCTACATGTTTTTTCGCAACCTCGCTTTGACCGGCCTGACACTCGCCGGAACGATCGCCCCGATCGCCACGCTGTCCTCGATCGCCGCGCCGACCCCCGAAACCAACGCGCCGATCCTGCTCGCCGACGGCCACAGCGAACGCACCATCACCGTCGTCGTCGATGAAGGGACGAGCGTTCCTGCCGAGCGCGTCGAAGCAAAATACAACTTCCGCAGCAGCTACTTCGGCAATGACATCGTTCCGCTCGAAGTCGCTCCGATCGAAGCGGTCGTCCGCCCGGTGCTAGAGCGTGCGGGCATTCCCACCAGTGCGGTGGAGATTTACAAGGTTCCCAACGGCGATTACGGCTATCACGAGATTGCCGTGACGATCGCGCTTCCGGCATCGCACACCGCGATCGGCAACGCGAACGACGCGATGGGCGAAGCGAGCAACCTGGTGTCGGACGCCACGCTGAGTATGGACGGCGTCCGCCTCGGAGTCAGCAGCTGCGATGCTCTAGAAACCACCGCACGCCGCGAAATGTTGTCGGCAGCGGAGGCGCGCGCGACGATCCTGGCCGATGAGATGGGCGTGACGCTCGGAGAACTCGTGTCGGTGCACGACAGCTATCAGTCGATGCGCCCGTTTGGTGCGGCACATTGCCTGGAGTCGTCGGGCGAACTTCCGCCCACCACGCTGGAAAACTTTTACGGCGCTTGGACTGCGTATTCGCCAACGGCATCGCTGGAAGTCACGCTATCGGCGGCGCTAGAGGCTACGTTCTTGACAGAGTAGCCTGCCTGCGGGAAATCTCGCTAGCCGCGTGCGGGCTGACCTCAGATTGAGGGCGCAGCGGCCAGCAGTACCCAAATTCCCGCCAAGCCGAGAATAGCGATCGCCCACACCACGCGCCCGATCGTCATTTCTCCGGCAGCTCGTATTGGCTGACAATTTTCTTGGCGAACTCCGGCACGTGCGCCTCGAGCTTCTCGGGGTAGTTGCGCTTCGTGTAGAGGTAGTTGCGCGTAAAGTGCGAGTCGATCGAAAAGCGCGCGTACTCTAAGCCCTTCGGCCCAAAGCGCTCGATAAAGACGCCCATCAGCCGCGCCGCCCACATCGGCAGCGTTACGCCCATATCGTAGGCCGGGATGCTCTGCTGCACGGCCTGCTTGCGATCGCCGCTGGAGCTAACCGGCTGAGTCTCGATGCAATCGCGAATCACCTCCAGCATTTCCGCACCCGTTTCGTTGCGAACCACGATCCACTGCCACTGGAACGGCGCGCCCATATAACCGACGACGAGATCGGCAAGGCCGTTGGTGTAGTCGAAGCAGCTCATGCAAGACGGCGCGAACACGTCTTTCAATTCTTTGGTGTTTAGTCCGAAGAACGGAACCAGCTCTTCCGAGCCGTCTTCGTGTTTAAAGTGGACGCGGAAGTCCTGCATAAACTCGTAGTGGACGACGGTCTCGGGCGATCGACTCGTCGTCTCCAGGAACTTCTGCAACCCAGCGCGATTGACGTTGTCCACGCAGGGCAGGCCGAGGACGTAAAGCTTTTCGAGGCCGATTTCGTGCTGCACCGCACGCAGCGCCTGGATTTGGCAGCCGACGCCGATCGCCAGGACGCGCTTCATGCCTGCTTGCTCGATCTGCTCTAGCACCGACAGGTTCGGCGACAGGGTTGGCTTGTTCACCTTCGCGGCCAGCACCTCCTCCGGCGTACGCGCCACAATCGGCACGGGGCCGAAGCGATCGGTTTTGGAATTTTGCACGCAGACGACGCCTTCGACCAGGCCGCGCCCCAGCATCTCGCAGGCCAGCGTGCTGACGATGCCCGTCCACTGGGCTCCCTCGATCGGCTCGGTCTTGCGCGCCGCGAACATCTCCCGATGCACCCCAAAGTACAGCTCGCGTTCGTCGCCCAGGTCGCGCTGGCGTCCGTGGCTGGCGGTCTCCAGCGTCTCGAACTGCTGGTTTAAGAAGGCGCAGGCATTGCGAACGTAGGCGACGTAGTGCGTGTCGCACAGGCCGCATTCGCTACACAGCTCCTTGGCGGGCTTGAGGCTGCCGGGTCGGAGTCCTTTGGCTCTGCGGTGGGCGAGGGTGCGAGGTTTGTCAGTCGAAGTCGGGTCTGGCAGGTTAACGGCTGTCATAGTTCGCGAGGTGGAGTGATGCTGCGCGGCCCGCCCGCATTCACGGGGCAAGCTGGCGCGATCACTGGGGAATCTGTGTCGAAGTGCGATCGACGATACGCAATCCGACAGTTTCCTCAAGATAGCGCAACCATTCGCATTGACCTCACAGCAAGCGGCGCGGCCCGCCTCGGCAACCGCGAGCCGTCACCGCAAGTGTCTCAGAGACCGCAGAGGCAGGGCAAAGGCACTTCAGAAGCATCCCAGGGGCAACTCAGAGGCGATCGTTAGCGAGCTGGGTCAGGTCGCCGTTGATATTTGCCAGCCAGTCCTCCCCTTGCAGCGAGTCGCGATCGACGCGCTCCTCGATCGCCTGCACCACCTCGTCGGGCAGCGCGAGCAGGCGCACCAGCGCTGCGTAGGTTTTCACTTCTTCGGCGTTGATTGTCGGCTCGTAAGGCGATCGGGCGCTAGCGGCGATCGTCTTGTAGCTGAGCTTGAGCACCAGTTCGCGCTCCTCGCGGGTTTCGAGCTGCGGCACGAGTGTGTCCAGGGGCAAATTCTGCATCAGATAATCGCGCAGCTCTTCGCGGAGCTGCATCTGATGTTCCGTGTCGCGGGCAAACATTTCACTAAAGCTATCGACCGCTACGGCAACCTCTTCTTCCGCAAGGTGACCGTCAGCCCAGGCCATCGCCGCAACGATTCGTAACATCGCCATCTGCTTGGGCGAGATGCTGGGAGGGGAGGGAACCGTCGCCATCTGCACAATCTCCAATAAACAAGGCCAGACAAACTGAGGCTATCACCGATTTTAGGGTCAGGTAGATTTGCCTAACGTTTCTTTTCAATTGCCTGCAGAAACCGGCAGCGGGGCGCTGCGTTTCTTTACATCACCGCTTATCATCGCCACGCGATCGCAAAATTTTCTCGATCCTTTATGCCGCCTTCTCAGTTGTTCGCTGCACACCAACTTATCGGTCGCGAACCTACAGATCCAGCCACTCAAAAATCCGTTCGAGCTGGCTGAGGTCGATCGATCCGTACTGCCAGAGCAGCATGGGTAAAACGTTGAGGAACGGCGCTTCTTGTCGCATTGCCAGGGCGATGGCATCGTCTGGAACTTGCAACTCGTCCTGTAAAAAGTGTAGGAATTGAGGCAATCTATCGAATTTCATTAACTGATACCTTTTGTGATGAATGCACCGGGCCGATGCTTGATGTTTTTGCGAACTTTTTTGCTCTCTCGAGTTAGCGATTCTTTCATTACAGCAAAGAGTAATTGGAAACATTTACGCTCTTTGTCGCGATCGTGCCGCAATTACGATCGTCCACTCGCAGAGGCGATTTCGACCCGATTTCCCACGTATTTTCGTGCGTCGGCCCGCCCGGTTCGGTGACGGTCGTCGGACTGGCCCAGAGATCGGCCGATCGCGGTGGGCGCGTTCCTAAACTCGAACCGGAGCGCGGCGATCGCGAGTTTCGAGCTTGATGCGATCGCGCGGTTCGGCACGATAGCTCTTTACCCGTCGGGAACTTACGATGAAAAACCAACATAGCGCCGCCTGGATCTTTCAAGCATGGGCCTCGTTCGTTATTTCGATCTCCGTGCTCGGCGTCGGGATTGTTTACATGCCCGTCGATCCTTGGAAGAAAGCTTTCCTAGGAATGGGCGTCCTCTTTTCGATTGCCTCGACCTTTAGCGTTGCGAAAACCACCCGCGACCTCCACGAAGCTAAGCGATTTACGTCGCGGGTCGACGAAGCCCGCGTCGAAAAACTTATCGGCGAACACGACAAAGCCTCATCGATGGTTTAGCGCGAGCGGTTTGGCGCGAACCGAATTTTTCTGTCGCGACGCCGTCCCGGCCGCTCCGGACTTTAATGGCCTGCGCCAGCAACCGATCTATCCGTCGTCAAAGCGCTGGAAAAAGTTGCGGGAAAGTTTGATGGGTCGCAAACCGAGATGGTTTGATTGAGGGGCTCGCTCCAGGCTTGCTCGTACCCGTCAACGTTTATGTCTTCTTCTCCCCGATCGCCTCAGGCTTCCCCGCCGCCGCGCCGCCACTGGCTGGTCGCGCTAACGGCGGGCCTTTTTCGCGGCCTCGGGTCGCTGCTGACCGCGATCGCCAATCGCCTGGAGGCCAACCCGAGCGATCCGCGCGCCAGTGCCGGAGTCTGGGGGCTTGCGGTTGTTTTGGGGGTGGCGATCGCCGTGGCGATCGGGCGCATGCCGACCGTTACGCCAGAGGTGGCGACGGACGTTGCGGCGAGACCGGCGATCGAGACGCGCCAAGCGCCGGAGCCAGCAGCCGACAGCGCCGAGCCGGAAGGCGCGATCGCAGCCCCCGACCCCCCTCCCGAAATTCTTCAGGACGACCCTTCAGATATCGCCCCAGCAGAGCCGCTGGAAGACCCCGACGCGATCGCCGACCTCGAGACGCCGCCCGCGCCGATTTCCGCAGAGCCTCCCCCACTCGACGAAGCCCTGCCCGAGCCCGATGAGATTAGCGACGAAATCGACGACGAAACACAGCTCGCTGCCGACCGACCCGAAGAAATCCCCAACGAGCTAACTGCACCCGACGCGCCGCAACCCCTAAAACCCGCGCCGCCACCGCCAACGCCGGAACAGCGCCTAGTTGCCGCACTCCAGCAGCGCATCGCCACCGTTTCCGACGAGTACGCCGAGTCCGATCTCGTCACCACCGTGCGAGTCGATTTCGCGCAGAACCACCTCGATATCGAAGTCTCCGATCGCTGGTACGACCTAGGCGAAACCGAGCAAGATCGCGTCGCTGAAAACCTGCGCGATCGCGGGCTCCAGTTCGACTTTTACGATTTCAGCGTTCTCGACGTAGACGGGCGACTCCTGGCGCGTCAGGCACTGGTGGGCGACGGGGCGATCGTCATGCGTCGCCTGCGTGACTAGCAGAGCGCGAGCGGGCGGCAATTGCTATCGTGAGTCTGGGATCGTAAATCCGGGCACGTCACCGCTCCTCAATATCTATGTCGCTCTCTCCCGAAGGTTTGAACCGCATCATCCCCCAAGCGCCGCAGCGCGCCGAAGATGAGGAGATCGCCCGCTTTCAGCTTCGCCGCGAGCTGACCTACGAAGTCGATCGCCGCCAAGCCTTTGCCGAATATTGCGCCTGGTATCGCGCCGTGGCTCGCCAGCACCAGGAAGAACTCGCCCGCTGGAAAGGCTGCACGGTAGAAGAGCTGCGCCGCATCAAACCGCGTCCGACGGCTCGCTGCGCCCCCCGCACTTCGTTGACCCGCCGCGCTTGGAATTGGCTGAGGAACGAGCTACGTCGCTGGCGAGCGGCGTGAAGGACGTAGGCGTCCTTTGCAAGCGCTGAGAAGTCCGGCTTTTCTTCTGTGACGCCTCACGTTGGATACCGGGCGAGCGGTTCCGTTACAGTCAGAGTTATCGCTAATCCCCGCTTTGTCTGCGTTGTCTGCGTTGTCTCCCGTATCGCTCATGACTGCCGAAACTTTGCTCGCGTCGTACTGGCTTGTCGCGATCGCCCTTAATTCATTCCTGATTGCGATCGCCTTCGCTCTCCCGAAAAAGCTACTCACCCCTGCCGGATATCTTCACGCCTGGATTCTTGGCGTTCTGGTATGGGGTTGCCTCGGCTGGCGCGGCTACGCGATCGTGATGTTCTATTTTCTCGTCGGGTCGGGTGTCACCAAGATCGGCATGAAACAAAAAGAAGCCGAAGGCATCGCCGAGAAGCGCGGCGGGATGCGCGGCCCTGAGAACGTTTGGGGGTCGGCGCTGGTGGGGACGCTCTGTGCGATCGCATTTGCAGTGTCGGGCAATGCAGGCAGCATGGCTAGCGCAAACGCGATCGGGCAGCTCTGCCTGTTAGGCTACGCGGCCAGTTTCGCCACCAAGCTCTCGGACACCACCGCCAGCGAAGTGGGCAAGGCTTACGGCAAGCGCACGTTTCTGATCACGACGCTTCAGCCGGTTCCGCGCGGTACGGAGGGGGCGGTGAGTTTGGAGGGGACGCTGGCCGGTGTCGTCGGGTCGCTGGCGATCGCGGCGGTGGCGGTGGCGGTCGGCGCGATCGATGGGGTCGGTGTGCTGTGGTGCGCGATCGCGGCGTTTGTGGCGACGAATGCGGAGAGCGTCATCGGCGCGACGGTGCAAGAACAGTTCGACTGGCTGACGAATGAGGTTGTGAATGGGATTAATACCGCGATCGGGGCGGTGGTGGCGATCGGACTAGGGTGGCTGCTTTCCTCCTAAACGTCTCAGTCGCAACTAGAGAAGGGCAAAAAATCGAGCGGCCTAGAATAGACATCAAGCGATAAATGCTCCATCTTTCAATCTGAAAGATTTCAGGATGGCTCCTTCCTTAACATCGCAGCTCAAAGACTCAATCGGCTGGCTTCGAGGTTTGGAGCAGTCAATATCTTCAAGTGAAGTTTTGCCCGATATTCTCGCTCGCGCCGACAGCTTGTTGAGGTATCTCGCTGGAGCCTGGAGATCTGTCCCCGGATCTGACTGGGTATTCTTTTGCCTGATATGGGTCGCAGTGAGCTATCTAATCTCTAGGGCGGGGGGATGGCATCGACTGCAAGCAAAGTACCGCGTCACGGAACCCGTGAAGGGCAAAAGCTTTACCTGTCACTCCTGCTTGGTGGGTGGCGTGCGATGTAAGAATTGCATTTTGTTCACCGCAAATCGATTCGGGCTGGGTATCTCGATGTCCCTGATTCTCGGCACTGGCCGTCTAAAGTGGTGAGGAAGAGAATAGATGAGTCAGCAATGAAT
>ERZ1740068.976-NODE-976-length-10635-cov-9.185161_pt1 | contig 10635 bp, 10 predicted proteins | sample MGYA00581735_ERZ1740068 | MGnify/ENA primary metagenome ERZ1740068 (study PRJEB43018, sample SAMN04849740) | marine metagenome | isolation source: floating plastic debris | place: Pacific Ocean | collected 2008-08-30 | study: EMG produced TPA metagenomics assembly... | reverse complement strand
TAAAAAAAATCCACTTACTTTAGGGGGACGATAATTGACGGCAATCTGTCAGGTAAATGAGTTACATTCGGATACAATTCCGGGTAAAAGAAAAACAAGGGATTTGAAAGAGACCAATATAGATCAGCATTTGTTTGAACGCATCAGAAGCGGCGATGAAGGGGCTTTCCGGTCGTTGTTTATGAAGTATTTCGCACGATTGTGCGCATTTGTGCAGACGATCGTCCGGGCAGAAGAGAAGGCGCAGGACGTAGTTCAGAAAGTATTTGTGAAGCTTTGGGAGAAGAGACGGGTCATCATGATTGCCAAAACGGTCCTGGGGTACCTGATGTCTTCTTGTAAGAACGAAGCTTTTAACTATCTGAAAATGGAGAAGACCAGACAAAAATATGAAAACCAATATGCAGAAGACTATCACCAGGCGCAGACCTATGAGCTCAAAGCTGGCGACGGTACTGAAATAAGTCAGGTAGTGAACAAGGCCATTGAGCAATTGCCAGACAAGTGCAGGCAGATCTATACGATGAGCAAAAAGGAGGGATTGTCTTATCAGGAGATTGCAGCGTTTATGAAGATATCTGAGAAAACTGTTGAAAATCAGATCGGTATTGCCCTTCGTAAATTACGAGAAGCTTTGAGGCCTCACTTAACATTAATCAATGAATAACATGAACATACCATATGAGCTGATTGGCCAGTACCTGTCAGGAGAAGCCAGTGAAGAGCAAGTGACTGAGTTGATGGCCTGGAGGAAGGAGAACAATGCCAATGAAGAGGCATTCATGCAGGTAATGACTGCCTGGGGCCATTCTTTTAATGAGCTATCGCAGTATGAGGCAGTGAGCGAAAAAGCCTATGAAGAAACGTGGCAGCAAATTGCCAAACAAGAAGACAAAAAAGGTTTCAATGTCTGGTGGGCGGTCGCGGCTTCCATCGTCATCTTGTTGGGAGTCTGGAGCATTTATAATTTTTCGGACTCCAATGCCGGAGGGCCTCGTCTCGTCATGGAAAGTGCCGGGGACAGCATCAAACAGATTTCCCTGCCTGATGGGTCGCAGGTGTGGCTCAATGCGTTTTCAGAGATTGCTTATGTAGAAGGATTTGCCGGTGAGAACAGGCAGGTAACGCTCAAAGGAGAGGCTTATTTTGAGGTGGCACGCGATGAAGACAAGCCCTTTGTCATTACTGCAGGACAGAGTAAAACCACTGTTCTGGGCACTGCCTTTAACCTCCGGGCTGCCGAAGATGAGCGGGTATACCTTACCGTCACAGAAGGAAAAGTGAGTTTCAGTGATGCAGATGCTGCTGTCATTGCTTATGTGGCAGTGGGAGAGGAAGCAGTGTTGTCTACCGGCAATCAAACGATCGACAAGAAGGTCTCTGATGATCCCAATGCCATGGCCTGGAAAACCGGGAAGTTGGTGTTTACAGGAAAATCCTTGTCAGCCATTGCTGAGGACTTATCCGATTACTATGGGGTAGAGTATACCGTGGAACAGTCTTTACAGGACAAATCATATGCCTTTACGCTTGACCGCTATTCATTGGAAGAAGCCAATACACTGATTGAAAATATTACCGGGTTGAAAATTGTAGAAAAAGGTAAAACGTATCATATTACGCGTTAAACAGATTATTTATCGCCAGAATTTTCCACATAGCCTGTATTCTCTATTGCTGTAGCCATTGGTTGTTTGCACAGGAACCCGCTGTGGAACCGGAAAGAAAGCTGGTATCGGTCTTTCAGGTGGATCTGACGGACAAATCACCAGAAGCCGCGCTGAATGAAGTCTCAGCAGCTTCCGGCTATTACTTTGCCTATGAAGTCAATATGCCGGCCCTGCTCAACAGAAGTGCGTTCAGATACCATGACAAAATCTCTATTACTGACCTGATGGAAGCGATGACCGCTGATACACCACTCAGGTACTTTATCCTGAAAGATCAGGTAATCTTACAGCCTGCACCCCAAAAAAAATCCACCGCCTACCTGATTGGGAAAATCGTTGATGACAGCACCAAAGTGGTGATTCCTTACGCTACCGTTGAGATCAAATCCCGAAACATAGGGGTGGTAGCAGACTTTAGAGGTCGGTTTAAGCTGAGCTTGAAGGAGCTGTTACCAGCAGATACATTGCTGGTTTCCTCGATGGGCTATCAGAAGCGGTTCTTCTTGCCGGCTGAGCTCGTGACCGGCGATAGCATGATTGTGCAATTGCAGGAACGTACTTTTATGCAGCGCGAAGTAAAGGTAGAGGACAGTAGATATGTTTCACAATCACTGGGTGTGCGGTCTGCCAAGAGCCAGGGAGAAACTTATGTAGATACACATGGCCAACAGACCGCGCTGTTTTTTAACAATGATGCCGGTTGGACAGGAAAAATTGAGAAAATACGTTACTTCTTGTCTCCCAAAGGCAATACACATGCGCCTTTTCGGGTACACATCTATGCGCCAGCTACGGCGGGAAACGGTCCGGGTGATGACCTCATTACAAGTTTTTTGGTTGTAAAACCAGATATCATCAGGGGATGGTATGAGGTAGATGTTTTTGAATTTGAGATTGATATTCCCGAGGGTGGTTTTTATGTGGCTTTGGAAGGCGTTTTTCCCAATAATCCCGGTGAATTGATGCAATCAATTGACCAGCAGGCACTCAAAGGCCCTGGATTGAAGAAAAGAAAAGACCAGATGATTCGCTTACTGTCCTACGGTCAGCGGATTGGTTTCAGGAAATCCAGGGAGAACCTGACCTGGCACTATTCCCTGTCAGGAACATGGTTTCAGCTGGAAAGGCAAAGCTTTAATGTCATGATGGGCGCTCAGCTGTTGGTAGAACCTCAAAAGGATGATGATGAATAGGAGGTTGATGAAACATATCGTATGGACACTGTTACTGCTGTACGTGGGTAGCACGGAGGTACTGGCACAATGTACAGAGGTACCAAAGGCTATGCTGGAACAGCAGAATGGCCTGGATGCGTTATTGATCAGCGACTATCAGGTGCGACTGAAGGAGGGGACCATCAAGCGGCCGGTGAGGGTGAGAAGAATTGAGGTAGACCTGGAAGCCAACATCAAATATCGCTTCACCTTGTATCAACCAGATAGCCTGAGCCAGGAGGCAGTGTTGCAGCTCTATGACCACAGTGAGTTGCTGGCAACATCCTACGATCGTGTGGCCGGTACAGACCTGGGCCAGTTTGAGTTCGTCAGTGAAGAAGACGTCACTTTGCAAATGGTCATGTCCAGTAAAGCGGGCAAGAGGATTTGCGCTACCGCATTGTTCTCGATGGTACTGGAAGATACTACAACGGTCTTTGATAGCAGAATTGGAAGTTTGGATGAGATGCCACGAGAGGTGCTCTACATCGGCATTGACAACCCCATCAAAGTAGCTGCATCTGGAGTTTCCGGAGGTTATTTAGAGGTGTCTGTATCGGATGGGGAGGTGAATGGGGCACAGGGCGATTACGTAGTCAGGGTCACGAAGCCGGGCGTTGTGTTTGTGAAAGTTACTTCCTATGAGCGGGATGGTACCCTGCACGAAGAAAGTGTGACGCCTTTCATCGTACAATCAATACCGGACCCCGTTGTCAACATCAATGGGGTTACAGGTGGGAATATCACACTATTTCAACTTTCAAGTGTCAGGCAGCCACAACTGACACTGATACCAGGGTTGCACAAAGAGGGTTATGAGATGGTGGAATTTGCCTTTTCCAGATTGGTCAATAGCACTCAACTATATCCTTCCAGAGGTGATCAGCTATCGGAGCGACAAAAGCAGTTTCTCCAGGGCTTGCAGGAAGGAGAGGAGTTCTACTTGCGAAATGTGGTAATCCGCACACCGGGTGGAGAGCTTCGGGATTTACCTGCGGTGCGATTTAAAGTGAATTGATTTTGCTTTGAATGCATGATGAGTGATTTGTAATGATAGATGAGTGAATTTTGCCAACTGCCAACTGCCAACTGCCAACTTTTTTGACGTAACCGCCCGGCTGTGAGACGTTGTCTAATGTTTAAAATCTGGCGTCTGGCTTCTAAATAAACTATCTTTACTGCATGATGAATCCAGAATTATTGAAAGAGCTTGTGCGTTATAAGATGCCTTTCGGTAAATACAAGAACACGTTGATTTGCGAGTTGCCTGTCAGTTACCTGGAGTGGTTTCAGCGGGAGGGTTTTCCGGCTGGGAAACTAGGAATGATGCTGGCAACCATGTATGAGATAAAGACCAATGGATTGGATCATTTACTGATACCACTGAAGCCCAATTACAGGGAGAAATAGGGGGTTGTAATCTCAATCAGTTCGCTGCCCGATGGTCATAAAAGATGCCATACCCAAGAGAGCATGGCATTGATTATCATTAACCTAAATATAATCTTTATTCGTAATCTTCCAGGTGAAGATGATGAATGTGTTTTCTGATATGATCGACCAGATACGTCACATGGTGCACATATCTGTAGAGCGTACTTTCCACCAATTGTTGCTGTCCCGCATAGCCTTCCTGACCCAAATTTGCTTCCAGGTCACGCTTTTGCTTTTCTACTTCTCTCCGCTCACGGCACTCCTTACTGAGAAACTTTGAAAACTCCTTGATACCAAATTCTGTTTCCAGCTCTTCAATTTGTTTGATGGTTTTCTTGATCTCCCCGTTGTTTTTCAATTGGGAAAGTTCGACCAGTTTTTCATAAATCAATGAATCAAAATGGTGCACTTCTTCCAGTAATAAAAACACTTCATTTCTGTAGGTTTTTTCAAGGCAGAAAACGCCCAGCCCATTGTATTGTTCCAGATCAGCTGCCACTGCATCCCATCTGTAACTTATCTTGTCAAATTTGGTGACAATACTTTCTGTTGTATCATTCTCAAGTGTGTTGTTAGCCGCTGTCTCTAACACCACAAAAAAAGAACAAGCAATCAATAAGTAGCAAAATTTAATTATTCTCATATATCCTGTCGCTAGTTGTGTTCAGTACAAAAATAACTATTGATAGTACCATATACGAGCAATGGTTTGCCTTTGGTTGCCATTATTCTATTAACAATATTCATCTGTTCGATAAAACCAATTTATAACTCGATGAACAGGTGGTTGATTTTTGCCAAAAGCAGTGAATGAAGGCCTTTTTTCTCAATTTTGACCCGAGCTTACCTTCGTCAAAAAAGTTGCATTTGTGTCTGTCGATCCTACGAACTTTTTGAAAAATAGCGCAATTTTTCCCTATTCATGCGGTGTACATGGATGGTTGTAAATAGTCTTTTTATCGTTCGATCGTGTACATGAATGGCCCGGTGTGGTGTCGGTAGAAATGAGTGTTGTCCGGTGCTTTCGACTATTTGAAAAGTCTCTTCCAGCTAAAGCGAATGAAGACCAGAACGCCGATAAAGAGCAGCAAGACATATTGGAAAGGCATGAAGGTGAGGGCCACGAAAAAGATGCGCGTGCGATCCAGTACCCACATGACGCCCAGTGCTGCGAAGATCATTACCACCAGGCTGGAGACTTTGCCAAATCCTGGAATATGTTCCAACACCACATTCTTCCGGATGATGACCAAAGTGGCGATGAAAGAGACGATAGGGGCGAGTTGTGTAATGATGTTGGTTTGAAAAATAGAGCGTCTTTCAAAAAGGAATAGATAAACATTGAACGCGACTGCCAGCAGACCCGGAATAGCCACCATAAAGACGAGGACGCTGTAGACCACATCCCATGGGTTTTGCAGGCCTCTGGAACCTGAGAGTCGGTTGGTAACCCATGCAGCCAATGGCACCAGAAGGAAATAGGACAAGATCCAAATTGGGTTGTCCGAAAGAAAATCAAAAAACTCTTGTAAAGTCATGGAGTGAAAAGAAACAAATATACATCCTTCCTGAATAAAAAACCGCCACCTCCAACCCCGGTTGATCTTCCGGGTCAAAGGTAGCGGTTTTTGATAGGTAAAATCTAAATCTTAATAGCAGGCTAGAAAGTGACGGCTTTCAGTGCGTCAATTTTACCCCAACCGAAGTTGCGGTTACGCCCAGGGTAAAACTCACCTGCTCTTTTCATTTTGTCCAGTACCTGTGACTTGCTTTGACTGGGGTTTCTTGCCCACACCAGCGCGGCAATTCCCGCGGTTTGTGCAGTAGCAATAGAAGAACCACCAACGTAAGAAGGCGTATTGCCACTGTCTGCAAGCGTTAAGGAAGTTCTGCTGGTGTTGGGAGCGCGCTGCATAGTCACTGCAAAGTCTACTTTACTACCATCGTGGCAGATATCGCATCTGTTATATCCGTTGTCCTTGATGCCTGTCACTGCTACTGTTTCCGACATGTTGGCAGGGAAAATTACGCCATACCAGTTAGTGAATGTTGTGGAAGTACCAGCTGCAGCAAAAATCAGCTTGCCCCGGTTGTTGGCGTATCTGATAGCATCTCTTACCTGCCCGCTTGAAAAGATATCTCCAATAGACATGCTGATGATTTTGATGTCACTTCTGTTGCCTAACAGTACGAGGGCATCACTTACCCCATCTTTTTCATTGCCACCGTTGATGACTACATCACTTGTGCCTCTCACAGATACGAGATTGGATTTGTAAGCTACTCCTACTGAAGCACCGCCTGAAGCTCTTGGTGCGGCGATGGCTCCTGACATCTGTGTACCATGACCACATCTGTCATTAGGTCCGTCAGGATTACTGCTTCTCCACCATTGCCACCATGCTCTGTCTACGAAAGTACCAAACTTACTGACAGAGCGTCCTGTGGAGTTTCCAGAGCTAAACTGACTGTTGAGCTTTGCCTGGCTGGGAGAGATTCCTGTATCAATGACACCAACCCCAATATTGTCACCCTGGCTGTAAGACCATGCCTGCGGAATATTATGGATGTTATAGTTCCAGGGCTGTTTAGCTCCCGGGCTAATGGTGGTAAAGTCTCCGGAGTTGATGTTGTCTGCGTTGTTGCTACCACAGCCAGCATCACTTTCAATTCTACCCTCAGGGGAGATTACTCCGGCATCTACATAAGTGTATGTAGTAGGCTCCGAGTACCTCACCGTGTTCAGTGAACGTAGTTTCTCGACAATGACTGCACGATATGCCTTCATTTTGAAGTAAGGCAAAGTCTCATGATCAAGAACAATTTGTTCTTCCACTTCCACATCAATGCCCAGGCCATCGTAAGTGCGCTGCAATTCATTGATGACACTACGCTTTGCAGTTATCCAGGGCTCACTTGCTACGTTTACCTCATGGATTCGGGTGCTTAGATTGGTAAACCCTGCCGGTTGGTAACCAACGGTCAGCGTAGAGTCTTCAGCTTGTAAAGCAGCCGCTACATTTGCACTGCTGACCCATGACCACTCAAACTCTCCACGTTGCAGCAAGACCTGCTGAATGTTACGGTCAAGTGTTGTTTTGGAGACTGATTCTAAAGGAGGGTTTACTTCAGGTGATTCCTGGTTTACATTACACCCGTAACTCACGAGGACAAGTGCCAGGAAAATAGCTATTCTCTGTTTCATTTACATTTAGGTTAGGTTAGACTTATGTCCAAAAAGCGTGAATGAACATCGTTGCGTAATTGATAAGAAATGGATTTGTTCAGGCACACTTCAGGATCTCGATTCCGAAAATATCATAAAATAAAGTATTATGCATGCATAATTTATTAAATCTTGAAATTAAGTATTAAATAATGCTAAAATGTCAATATTTATACTTTTCCTCAGTGGGTGACAAAAGTCTTTTTACTAAAATCGGATCGCGTAGATCGGGTCGCGCAGATCGGGTCTTGTAGATATGATCAGGAATCAAGAAGAAGATATTAAAGGTACTCTCAAATAAAAACAGGGAATCATTTCTGATTCCCTGTCTGCATTTTTTATGTACTGACCTGTTTAGTAAGGTCTGTCATTTTCGCCGGTATAAACCTGTCTTGGTCGTCCGATAGGCTCATTGTTTTGTCTCATTTCTTTCCACTGAGCAATCCAACCTGGTAGTCTACCCAAAGCAAACATCACAGTAAACATTTCTGTAGGGATACCCAATGCTCTGTAGATGATACCACTGTAGAAATCAACGTTCGGATATAGGTTTCTTGCTACGAAATACTCATCTTTCAACGCTACTTCTTCCAGACCTTTAGCAATGTCCAATACAGGATCATCTACACCAAGTTTCTCCAGTACGTCATCTGCTGCTTTTTTAATGATTCTGGCTCTTGGGTCAAAGTTCTTATATACTCTGTGACCAAAGCCCATCAATCTGAAAGGATCGTTTTTGTCTTTTGCCTTCGCAATATATTTGGCAGTGTCTCCACCGTCATTTCTGATGGCTTCCAGCATTTCAATTACCGCTTGATTGGCCCCACCGTGCAATGGTCCCCAGAGCGCGTTGATACCTGCAGAAATAGACGCATAAAGACTAGCTTGCGAAGATCCTACGATTCTTACCGTAGAAGCAGAACAGTTTTGCTCGTGATCTGCATGCAGAATCAGCAACTGGTCCAGCGCTTTTGCTACTACAGGATCAATTTCATAATCTTCCGTTGGCAGCGCAAACATCATCTTGAGGAAGTTAGAACAGTAGTCCAACTTGTTATCAGGATAATTTACCGGATGACCCATGCTGTTTTTGTAGGCCCATGCTGCAAACGTTGGCATCTTTGCCAGGATACGGATGATGCTCAGGTTGACCTCATCTGCTGACCTGTTGGGATCCAGAGATTCCGGATAGAAAGCAGTAAGAGAGGTAACCAGTGAAGACAATACGCCCATTGGGTGTGCATTGGAAGGAAATCCGTCCAACAGTTTTTTGATGTCTTCATGTACCAGGGTATGCGTCGTGATTTTATGTCTGAATTGTACCAATTCATCGGCTGACGGCAATTCACCATAGATCAACAGATAAGCTACTTCGAGGAATGTTGATTTGCCGGCAAGGTCTTCAATGGTATAACCTCTGTGTCTCAAAATACCTTTTTCACCATCCAGGAATGTGATAGCACTTTTAGTAGATCCAGTATTTTTGAAACCGGGATCAAGTGTGATCAAGCCAGTTTGAGCTCTTAATTTACTGATGTCTATTGCTTTTTCGCCTTCTGAACCCTCGACAATGGGCAGCTCAATGGATTTGCCATCCACTATGATCTCAGCCGTTTGTGACATAATTAACGTTTATAATTTTAAATATCTGTATAAGAATTTCAATGGCTAAATTAGAAAATTAACCTTATATAAAGAAGCCGTTGAGAGATACTCAGGATTATTTTGTTGTAAAATTCCACCCGGTAACTCAACGTATTTAACAAGATTAAGGCGTTTACAGTTTCAGAGAAGTGAAATTCAATAGTAATGTTCAACAAATAGAACAGATACTTGATTAAGAAGGGTTTAAGTCACCTGGAACAACATTTGGCAAACTAGTATGCATGCATACTTTTAGCTGATTTTATGGCCAAAAACCAGACAATAATTTTGTTGTAAATAAATTGTTGCCGTGTGTAAAATTTACCCCAGTCAGACAGGTAATAAAGCTTAAAATCCTGTTCTCTTAGCGAGTAAAGGCCTAAGTTTGCAGTCTTAATAAGCAAATTATGAAAGCAAAGAAAAACGACAATGTAAAAGTTCACTATAGAGGAACCTTCACCAACGGAGAAGTTTTTGACAGCTCAGCTGGTAGAGAGCCTTTGGCCTTTACAGTGGGGGCCGGTCAGATGATCAAAGGATTTGATGCAGCGGTGGAAGGAATGGAAGTGAACGAGAAGAAAGTTGTTAACATTCCAGCTGCGGAAGCTTATGGCGAAAGAAACGAAGAATTGATGCAAGTGATCCCCAAGACACAATTGCCAGGTGACATGGATCCTCAAGTAGGGCAGAAGCTCGTCGCTTCCAGTCCGCAGGGCCAGCAGGAAGTTTTAGTTGCTGCTGTTACCGATGATACGATCACCATCGATGTAAATCACCCGATGGCTGGAAAAGAACTGGTATTTGAAATTGAATTGGTAGAGATTGGCTAATCCGTATCTCCCTCAAAAAAATATTTAAGAAGAAGCACAGGCGAAAGTCGGTGCTTTTTTTGTTTGAACACACACAATGCTCATTTTTATCGTATAATTATTTGATTTTACGCAATTCTTTGACGTACTGAGACACCCGATCCTGGTTCAAGCTTCGCGCTTGGACCTTAATAAGTCATAGAGCGTCTCGCTCAACCCCTTGAAATTAGCTGTTCGCATGTCATTTTCTTAGTGATATCTCCGTCTTTGATGTCTGGTGTTCTTTGTTGTATTGTGCTGGTGAGTAATACTAGAAGTTAGTGATACCGTAAAAGAGTTATATCGACATATCTCTTTTGTCTTAATCTCAGAGAGATACCTAATTACCTGTTCTAACACCAATTTTCCACGGCATACCAAATCCTCGACTGGACGGCCCCACGCACAAGTAGGTGATTGCCAAGCTAAACTGTAAAAGCCAACAGGACGGGAAAAGCCCAGAAAGTGAGTGTGCATTTCTGGATAGGAAAAAATTAATTACAATGTTAGGCGACGTGTCTCTCTCAGACCCTGCGAGTTTTTTCATCAAGCTCTTCTTAAGTATTTGATTATTAACGTTTTTACCGTTCGAGCGAGAC
>ERZ1740068.975-NODE-975-length-10646-cov-9.049004_pt1 | contig 10646 bp, 10 predicted proteins | sample MGYA00581735_ERZ1740068 | MGnify/ENA primary metagenome ERZ1740068 (study PRJEB43018, sample SAMN04849740) | marine metagenome | isolation source: floating plastic debris | place: Pacific Ocean | collected 2008-08-30 | study: EMG produced TPA metagenomics assembly... | reverse complement strand
CCATACTGACGGCTTTAATCTGTTTTATTACCATTTTAGGAATCTACGGTAAGTCCTCATTTATCTACTGGCTGAGGATCAAAGAAATGGCCATTAGAAGGGTGTTGGGTTCCAATTTCCTGCGTTCCTTCAAGGTGTTTGGGAGACAAACTCTGTTGTTTTCAGTCGCTGCTTACCTGATCAGTATAGGTCCATCGCTGTACTTCATCAAAGACTGGTTGCTCACTTTTCAATACAGTGCTCCACTGAGTGCTTTGTGTGTTGTGCCTGAATACATCAAAAGTGCTGTCAACGAATCCCAGTGAGTTGTTGAGGGGGGAATGAAGGCCTACTTTTCCTCATACGAACTAATACACATCACTGTGCTATTGACATTAATCGGTGGCGTGGCCAGGTTGTAGAGGATTATGCCATCTTTTGGGGCCTTATATTCTTCCAGCAAAACGCCAAATTCATCGGTGGTATAACCAATGAGGTCTCCTTTTTTGACTGTGTCTCCAGCTTTGAACTTTGGGTAAAAAATCCCTTGTACAGTAGACTTCACATAGCTTTGGTCGTTGCGATAGACGATGTTGGGGTGTGCACCTGTTCCTCCGGGGTACATTTTCATGACTGCAAGCATGTTGTAAACGCCCTTTTTGATCAGGTCTACATTTTCTTTGGTGACATTTCCTAGTTTCCCTGACTCAATGCTTAGAGCTGTTTTGCCATCCTGTACAGCTTGTTTGAAAGCATATTTGGCAGGATCTGTGTCTGCAATGGTGTAGCCGTAGGAAACTACATATTGAAAGCCACTTTGCTCGCACAACTGCTTAGCCATTGCAGTCTGTGTGGGTCTTTTCGTGTTGTTGTAATAGCAGATAAAGGGCAGTAAATCCTCCGGGGCGTCGCCTCCGTGGATATCCAGAAAAACATCACTGACCGCGATGATGTTTTGGGTAATAAAATCGGCCTTTTTTTGTGTGATGCTGCCATCGGGTGAACCAGGAAAAGCATTATTGAGATTGACTTGATCTTCCGGACTTATGAAGGGCGTACGTGCATAGAACGCACCTAAGCTAGCCACTGGAATGACAATGATGGTGCCCTTCAGTTTTTGCGTGTCAATCTCTTTCATCAAGGCTTGCGTGGCCACGATAGGGGGATACTCAAAGCCGTGCACACCGGCTACAATGGTGAAAACGGGCCCTTTGCGCTTCCCTTTGATGATGGAAATAGGGAGATGACCGGAGTTCCCCTGATTATCTGACAAGCTGATGCGGATGTTCTGAACACCAGGTCTTGAAGGGGCATTAAAGGCCTTTTGAAATTCATTTTGGGACATCGCTACTTTAGTCACGAGCATTATGATGAGACAGGAAAGTACTAACCGCATATTCTTGAAATTTTTAGCTAAAATATCAAATAAGAAGGAAGTAGTAAATGACTAGTTCAAATCGGTTTTGTTTCATTTCGCAAAGATGATCGCTGTTTGGCTTGTAGAAAAATTGATTGGGCACGAAATTGATTGATTGTGTTAGGAATCTGAAGTAAGTAGGGGTTTTCCAAGCCTTTGAAAATTAAGCCTGGCACACATGAGGTGGGTCCGAAAAACCTGAAATAGAGTAGGAAATGAGAAACAATTACGACAATCATGAAAAACAAACAATTAAAACTCGACCAATTGAAAATTAATAGCTTCCTGACTTCGATCAAAGACGAGACCTTGGAGACGGTCAAAGGTGGGGAACCGTATTTCACGATTAAGGTATGTGAATCGCTTGGGAAAGAATGTATTACTCACCTTTGTCCGGTTACGCAGGTAGGTTGCATCTAAGGTTTCGAGCATATAGCTCTCCTATAGGCAAATACTTGTAGAAGAAGTGTTTCAACGTGTAAGCGATAATCTTACCAGTGAAGAGAGGCTAAACCCATCAACCGATGCATCCAGTAATGGTTGATGGTTTTTTTGCAGGCGATGTATCCTTTAACTTCTATTTGCTGATGCTACTTTTTCTCCATTGTTGCAAAATACCCTTTTCTCTACGCATCATGGATTGCTCGCCAGACAAGATGTTATCTCTTCTTTCCTGGGTAACGGCATCGGAATACCACCATGCTTTGGTGGCTGCAACCGTTTCGGATAGAGGCCGGAAGGTAAGGCCGGCATCAATGGCCCTGCTGTTGTCGCTCATAGACATCCCTTTGTATTTGGGCAGTTGTATGACCCAGGGTTGTATACCGATTAGTCCATTGTCCTGCAGAAATTGATTATCGTCAATCTGAGTGTAATTGACCGGTGAGTTGAAACTGGCATGAATACCATGTACAAAGGCATTGGTAGTCATATCAAATCCAGGCCCGGAGCCATTGTAGACCCCTGCTGCCTTCGCTTCCAGTAGTCGTATCATCCACTCGGCCAGGTCTCTGACGTCGATGTACTGCACTACTTCTTCGCTGCTACCAGGGATGATGATGTCCCCGCCTTTTTCTAGTCTCGCTACCCAATAAGGAAACCGATCTGTTCTGTCTCCGGGACCAACAATTAAAGAAGGACGCACAATAATAGATCTGTTGGCGCCAAAGGCATCGATGGTAGCGATTTCTGATGTTGCCTTCATCACGCCATATTCATAGGTCGCTTTTTCTCCAGCATCAATGTTCGGAGGAATTTCTGTCACTAGTTTTCTGCGCTCAGAAAAGTCATCGCCTGTGAAGGGATAGTAAACGCTGATGGAAGAGGTGTAGAGGTAGTGACCTACATTGTCCACCAATAATTGAGCAGTGTCTTCGGTCCATTTGGTTTTACGGCCCGAATTGTCAATGACCACATCCCATTTCCTGTTTTTGAGCGCTTCCAGGTCGTTTTCCCGGTCTCCAACCAGGCTTTCTACCTTGGAAAACAGTTCCTGATGAATCTTAGGAACTGTTTTACCTCGTGTGAAGGTCGTGACCTCGTGACCTCTTTCCAGTGCATAAGAGATTTGATGTGGTCCCAGAAAGCTGGTGCCGCCCAGGATGAGTATTTTTAGCTCTTTATCGGGTGTAGTGAAGTTACTCGCTGCTTCCAAAGGGCCATGTGGCAACAGTGGTGCCAGTCCGAGGGCCATGCTATTTTGTAAAAACTTCCGTCTGCTTTTTTCCATGTTGTCGAGTTATCTCAGTTGTTTACTTATCCAGTTCCATTTCAATGATTCACCCGTCGTTTCCTCAGGCGTTAGGTAAATGATTTGCTGCTTCAGATAGAAATTTAGCCAGAAATGACGTGATTTTCAGTTGATAGAAGATATTTGGGATGGGCGGAGTTTAGAAAAATGGTTTTGGGTGAGAATCGCTATGAAAGCTCGACTATGTCAAGGTCGTAGATCGGAATCTACGGCCAGGATCCAAACTTCAAGTTTTGTCTGATGCAACCCTTCTCTCAACTTGTTAGTCTTACCAACAGATTCAGAAACTTACCAAACCTATGAGACAATTTTTTATCATCATTACCATATGCCTTCCACAACTCTCTTTTGCTCAATCAGATTGTACATGTGAGCAGGAACTTGATTTTGTGATGGGGTATTATGAGCGCAACCTTGCAGCATTTGGTGACAATGTCAACGCGGACAATAGGATGGAATATGATGCCTTCAAAGCCGAGCTCCTTAAGGAAGCTCAAACCGCGCACCTGGAGGCCGATTGCTTCCGGGTACTGACTTATTTTGTCGAGTTTTTCAAAGACAATCATGCGAGCATTTACATGAGCAATGCTGGCATCGATGAAGACAGTGAGGAGGCCGTTAGCCAGTTTCTTACTTCTGAATTATACCTCGGTAGAGAAGTTTATCAGTTAAAAAACGAAGACTTAAAGCAATATCCGCTGGATGATATCCGCGGTATTTACCGCATCAGTGATGCTTATGAAATCGCGGTGGTGCCCAGTAAAACACCTTTTAGAGACTACATTGGGGTGATATTGAATTCCAGTAGTAAGATTTGGAGACGCGGACAGGTGAAATTGGAAATCAAGCAGGTGGCAGAAAATCAATATCAGGCTTTTTCTTACATGAGAAATCATTCATTGCGATTTTCTGGAAGGTATCAGTTAAAGAATGGTATACTAGGAGATACCTGGGTGAAAACCAGCAAAGCGGACGATCAAAGCCATGCGACAAATACTGACAGAACTTTCCATTTCAAGATGCTCAACGATAGTACGGCCTATTTGCGCATTCCCAGCTTCTCAGGGGGAAGGAGTGCCCGCATAGACTCTCTATATCAGGTTGCTGATGCGCAAATTCGTCAGACGCCTTATCTGGTCATTGACGTGCGCGACAATGGCGGCGGAAGTGACAGCAATGCGAGCCCGCTGTTACCCTATATTTACACCAACCCTATCAAAGGTGATCGGGTAGAGCTACTGGTGACGGAGGACAATCTCAATTTGTGGAAAAAGTGGCAGCGTGAGTGGAAAGCTGATAGTCTCAATTACAGTAAGCAGGACGTTGCATGGATCAGCAGGGAGGTGCGTCGTATGGAGAAGGCCAAGCCCAATTCCTGGATTGTACGAAGTAAGGGAGGTAAGTCCAGGGCGAAGGCTGTGGCCAATTACCCTACATCGGTGGCTGTTATTCAAAATCAGTATTGCGCCAGCTCTTGTGAAACTTTACTTTTTTGGGCCAAACAGAGCGAAAAGACCATTTTGGTGGGAGAAAACTCTGGTGGATACGTGGGCTATGGCGAAAACGGAAGTGTCAGCACACCATGTTACAACTTCACTTTAACCTGCCCCATGACCCGATACAAAGAACAAAGGAAATATGAGGCTACAGGTATAGTTCCTGATCACCTGTTGGAATATGATCGTGATTGGGTAGAGCAGACGCTGGAGTTATTACGCTTCTAATTGTTTTTTGATCTCCAATACATAGGCCAAATCCACTTCTGCCATCTCAGCGATATCTTCTATTGATAATTTTCCAAGCTTTAGGGCATTGATGGTTATCTGACGTCTACTTTTTTCAATGCCTATTCCTTCGCCCTCCTTCAGGCCTTTTTGTTCGCCTTTCTCAAGTCCCTCCAGATAGAGGCCGTCTTTTGTGATGTCGTAAGTAATTGGCATTTTCTTAATTTTTTCTGTTGTGACTGTCTCTAAATTACGTAAACGTGATAGCATAAGCAAATGTTGTAGGGTACTTTTCAGTCGTGTGTCGTCCTTGGTCGCCTTTTGCAATTTCAGAGTAATCTTTTTGATAACTGCTTCTGCGTCGGCTTTTTTGTAGTCCATCAGTATAGCCAGGATGATTTCTTCGGGAATATCAGAATTAAGGGCAGTATCTGCCGGAAAATCGCTGATATTTTTCAGCGTAAAGCCTGTAATCTGTTCTTCTATGGTCAGAGTAGTTCGCATTGAAGGTTTGGAAATACCCAGGTAAATAACAAACTGCCTGACCGGTATCTTGTATTTTCGTTGTAAAATGGCTTTGTATTCAGCCATTCGGTAGACCATTTCTGGATCATCATTGGTTTGAAATTCCATTTGAAGAATAAACTCCTGTCCTTGCTGATCGATGATTCTTTTAAGGAAGTCGGGTTCTCTTTCTATGGTGGTTTGCACTTTGTCTTTGATCTCTGAAGTGCTCTTGATGGAGAGGCCTAGGTACTTTTCCAGGAATGGGAGAAAAATGTCTCCGATATTTTGCTTAAAGATGCGATCGATATCGCCCATAATGAGTTGTTAAATTTGATGAACAAATGATGATCCAGCTAGCCTTTCAATTATCGAACAACTACAAAAGACCAGGCTGATGATCTGAATTTTAGATAAACATAATCATTTTGGTGATCAGATGTTAACGGTTGTGCCAATATTTAATTCGTATTGGTTATTCTGTAGTGATTTCTGTATTGTGGCGGCAAGCAGTCTTTATTCCTTGACCTTAGGCTGAAAAAACCATTATGAACTTTTAGAGGGAAGGACCAAATTGATAATTTCTCAACTATCAATTTGGTCAATCTGATGTTATTTATGACCGCCTGGGCTGCCGTTTTCATACATTCTTCTGCCGTAGCCTTCGTTGTCATAAGCGATGAAGTCCACCACTGCACCTATTACTTCGCCAATGAGCCAATCTTTGATGGGATTTGCTCCGCCTTGCAGTTGTGTTAACTCCGTATTGTCTATTTGGTGTGCTTCAAATTCTCGTAATGATTTCATGATAATTTTTTTGAATTTATTCCTACTTTCAGATTTTTAGGTCGCTGTTTCAGATTAGTCCGACCGAATGGTTCACGAGTGCTGCTGCTTCCAGAGTAATTCTCTTCTTCTTTCTAAATATCCGTAGGTCGGATGCTCCTTCAGTTACTCTTTTTGAGTGCTCACATTGCTACCAAAGTTTCATTTGTCACGTGTTGCATGAGCCTTTTTTGACAGTAGCTATTGATCAGGCACTTGCTGTGAGTTAATACACGACCTTGATTAAGATTGTTACATAAACGTTGTTAATGATTTATATAAGCAAGCAGGTGGTTTTAGGCTTTTTGATGTGCTTAATTTATAGCTTCTTTGAAAGCTCAGTATCTTACTTATGTGCCTCTGGATCTCCAAGAAGCTGTTTTTTATATGAAAAGAGCAAGTGAAAAGGCTTGCTTCGTTGTAGGTTCAGTTGGGTGATTAGATAAGAAATTTGCGCGATGGAGGCGACTGGCGTTTTTTGTATTTGGACCTTAATTTAGGTGATCTCGTTGAAAATAGAGACTTCATCCAGCCAAAAAAAGGCTGCCCGAGAACTGAGCAGCCTTCATTGGATATGTATTTACTTTCACACCAGCGCCTGACTCCAGACGCCTGTGGCTGCCGTACTGGCTGCGTACTCTTTGAAAGTGATGGGAGGGCGCTGAAGGACTTTTTCCACATCATCGGAGATGGTCTGGTTTTCTGAGTGGCCCAAGACCTCGGTGAAAAGGTATTCCAACAGCCAAATGACTGCTTCCGGGAGCCCGGCGGCAGTAAGTCCGGCTCTAAATTCCTCCATCGTGATGGGTAGATACTGGACGGTTCTTCCCAGCTCATTGCTCAATATCCCGGCAACGTCCTGGAAAGTCAGCTTTTCCGGACCTGTAACAGTGAGCGTCTGCCCATTGAAGGAGTTGTCGAGCAGTACTTTGGTGACCATGTCTGCAATGTCTTTGGTGTCTGTATAGGGAATTTTTGCTTCCGGCATCGGCAATGCTATATGACCTGCCAGCACGTAGTCTTTGAAGGCGCCCTCACTGAAGTTCTGGTTGAACCATGAGGCTCTTACCAAGGTATAGTTGAGGCCTGAGTTGGCTACGATTTCCTCACAGGCTTCTGCTTCTGTTTCACCTTTACCAGACAATAGCACCACCTTTTCCAATCCTTCTTTGAGTGCCGCGGCTGTCAATGCTTTGATGGCGTCTCTGGCACCAGGAACGGCCAGGTCTGGATAGAAAACAATGTAGGCACGATCCATGTCTTTGAGTGCAGCGGCAAAGGTTTCCGGGCGGTCCCAATCAAATGCAGGCGTGTTGTTTCTGCCTCCAATTCTGACGTGATGCCCAAGTGCATTCAGGTTTTCTACTACCAGGCGTCCAGTCTTACCAGTGCCTCCTATTACTAAAATGTTGTCTTTCATAATGACTATTTATTTTGAATTTGTTATTTGATTTTTTTCTTGAGATTCAGGCCACATTGCGTAGTCGCAACCTCTTCCAGAGTTTGATGGGGTCAATGAACCATGGGATTCCATGACCATGCTGCTACAGGCTGTTTTGTTGTTGTTTCATTTGGTTACTGTCACGCTCGCACGCACCTTTTGTCTTCCTTTGATGATAGCGTAGAAGAAGACAATCGCTATGTACTCCAGGGCTATGAGCCAAAACCCAGGATCGCTAAAGAAAGTCATGTGCGTTCCTCCATATGGCATGATGAAAAATGGAACAGTAATGGCAGCATCGAGCACCATAGCACCCAGAAACATGGTCACTCCCAGCAGTAAGCCATTCGTTTCATGTCCCCTTCGGTAGTAAAGAAAAGTTCCCAGAATAACAGCTGGCACAATCGCTACCATCAGTATCAGATTTGCCTGCAGTGCTTCATCTTCCAGTATGGGAACATAATATGATCCAATATAGGCGCTGATGCCAATGATGTACACTATCAGGGAGCTCAGTAGTGCATGTTTAAGATTTAGCTTTTTCATTTTACTTCGTCATTGATTACGAATGTAAAATTGAGGCAAACGCTCAGCCTGTTCTTGACCCTTCATGCCAATGATTTGACACTTTAAGCCAAAGGGTTAAAACCTGTCTTGTCCAATGCTGGTCAGGACTATTGTTTCGAAATTCAATAGGGTACAATGCTTTATTGAGCAGATCAATGTGTATTGCACGAGGAAGTTCAAATTGTTAACATGAGTAGTGATATTCTTCATGGAGCTACCTACACGTAGTATTTGGTTATTCGCTAATTCAGTAAATGTGTGTCTGTTAAAATTTGCCTAAATATGGAAGTGGTCTGCGAAAGATTTTATTTTAGGATTGATGTGGCGAAATTTTTACTGAGATCTTGGGCCAGGGATAAAAGCGGTTACCCCGGACCCCGCATCAATTGCGGGGGAGGAGTAAAAGCGGATAGCCCGACCTATTAGGTGGCCCCCAATTCCTGCAGTTAAAAGTATTGATGCTGTGATACTCTGTAAGTACATTATTCCAGTTTCCCAATCAAACCCCAACCGTTTGCCTTGTCAATTACGACACAGTGGATGATATTGAGGCCTTTTTTGAGGGGGAGGTACAGTTTGTTAGTGTTGATGTCGATATGCCCCGTGTATTGAGGCCCTTTGGCTCTGAAAGCGTTATTACCTTTGAAAACTGCCTCACCATTGAGGTAGACGATGATTTTGTCGCTGTAGTCAAATGAAAACAGTACTGTCTCCTTTTGGTCTGCATAGACCTTGGTAGCAGCAATGACATAGTCTTCAGTGTTTTGCTCAAAACTACCTGAACTGCTTTTTTTGACATATTTGGAAATTGGTAAAAGACCTGATCTTTCGGTAGCGACTGTCCTGTAAGTTGCTTTTGTGAAATCTTCAGTTGATAAAGATGCTTGACGATAGGGCTTTGACTCAGTAATTTCCCATTGCGTAATGATCTGATTGTTGATGGGAGTATTTTCTGGTTTTTGAGTATTGTTTCCAGCCTCCTGATGGGTGATTCTGAAGTTTGAAAATCTATTGGAGAATAAAGCGAATAATCCAACTGTCCCTTCCTGGTTATCAGTCCTCAGGTGATCGACAGACATTACTTTCTCGCCATTGACTAATACCTGAGCAGTGTTGTTGCTGACTTCTATACGCAAAGTATTCCAGCCGGTATTCTTAAAAGAAACCTGTGCCTGATGTTCCTTGTAGAGTTGCCAGTTTGATTCGTTATTGAAAATAGGTGTGTACTGAACGGCATCTACCTGGCTGGACTTATGCATTCGCATGTAGACCTCTTCCATATTGTCGCCTTGTTTCCTAAAGGTGATCCCCGCAAAACTCCTGATGGAGTTTGCATAAACATCTACTTCAATGATCCCATTGGTGAATCGCTGATTTTTTGCTTCAATCCTGCCTCCGGTTAAAACTAATGTTTCCCGGTTATCAAACCGCTCAAAAGTAGCCTTTTCAGAGGTGCTCCAGCTGTCGCTTACCATGTCAACTTTCTGGGTACTACTTTGCGCAATGGCCCAATTAAAGCCCAGTAGTGCGATGAATGAGTATATTATTTTTTGCATGACCTTTTTATGAACAAATGTCCGGTGGTACTGCTGTCCAAGCCCTATCAATTTATGGTAGATTACTATCATTTTGGTAAAAATTTCGATAAGCAGTGGGGCTGACTCCTGCCATTTTTCTGAAAAACCTCGTCAGGTTATTAGGTTCACTGAAATTCAGTGCATGTGCTATTTCTGCAATGGTTTTTTCAGAATAGCGCAGTTCCATTTTTATTTCCTCCATTAGTCTGTTGGCGACCAAATCCTTTGAAGTATGTCCTGTATTTTCCTTGACAGTCGCATTGAGCTGATGACGAGAGATTTGTAGCAATTCACAATATGCTTCTACGGCATGAAGAGAGCGAATATTCAGTTCTAGTTGTTCTTTGAATTTGTAAAAGGTAGCAGCAGTTTGCGTATTGGAGGATATGTGGTAGTGCTTTGAATACAGCCGATTCAGTTTTGAAAGGGAGAAGTACAGCAGTGAACGTATGATGTGTGTGCTATCATTTTGATAGTCTTTTATTTCTGCAATGATTTCATTGAGTGCAAAGCGAAGGGTATTGTATTCTTCATTGCTCAGTTGCAAGCAAGTGGGGTAATGGTAGTTGTAGAAGTATTGCAAGCGGTAGGCGAATAGTTTATCATCAAAAAAATCTGCCAGGAAGTTATTTTGAAAGACCAGATGAAACCCTTTGACACCAGACAGGGGTACTTTCACACTTTTCTTTTGAAAAGGACAGATGAAAAACAAGCTGTTCTCACCGACGTCCAACCTACGTCCGTTTAGCTCTATAGTACCGCTGGCACTTTCAAAAGCCATGATTTCGAAAAAATCGGTGATATGGGGTGATGGATCAAAAAATACGTTCGGGTTGTTCTCAAACGTATGGAGATCCATCAG
>ERZ1740068.973-NODE-973-length-10656-cov-8.022451_pt1 | contig 10656 bp, 8 predicted proteins | sample MGYA00581735_ERZ1740068 | MGnify/ENA primary metagenome ERZ1740068 (study PRJEB43018, sample SAMN04849740) | marine metagenome | isolation source: floating plastic debris | place: Pacific Ocean | collected 2008-08-30 | study: EMG produced TPA metagenomics assembly... | reverse complement strand
AAAGGCACCGCTGTGCCCATTTTCACTTCATATATCTTCATCAGTTCAGCCTTATAATAAACAGAGCGTTTACTGCAATAACCCAATGTTTCAGCACAATGAGTTAGAAGCTAACTTCTGCATCTATGTGTACACGTAGAATTGAGCTATATATTAAAACAACACTGTAGATAAACATCATAAGGCACATGGAGGTCATAAAATTTTTTATTTAACCCTGTGTGGTCATCTCATGTTGGCGCAAATTTTATTCGTGCATTACACTACTACCGACAAAATATTAAAAGACTAGGGCATGATAACAATGGAATTATCTTCTTATGTATTGGAAATTCCCAATGCTCCTTATTCATCATTCCGTCAAAATCACATAGGCTGTTCACCACTCAGTCAAGTGTAGGCCTACTTTAAAGCGGATTGGTCGACACCAGAAAATAATTGGCAGGCAACTTTGAACATTAACATGCGCTATTCAGTTATTAATCTGTTGGCTGAGGGTTAACTGTCTACACCCGAGGAATTCCCCATAAGTGCAGATGAGCTTTGTGAGGCTAGGGAACTTTCTCTGAAGAAAAATTACATAAACTTTGCAGACATTCTTACCTCCACCCTTGCGATTTCGGTCTTATCAGCACTTGATGCCGAGCTGCCCTTGCTGTGAACTGCTATGGATGCTGATTTCACATGATATTGCGTTTGACAGTTTGTTGCAGAAGACTGTGATATTGCTGCTAGACTTTCTGCAGGAACATACTCGTAGTTGTTGCTGGTGGCAGCTTTTAAAATGGCAACTGGCAACTTAGTCAAGTGTATGGAAGGTAATAACTTTCCATAGGTTTCAGTTCTACCATAGCTGCTATCAGCAATGGTGTTCTCTATCTTGATTTCACTTACGACTGGCGAGTGCAGGCTTGGTGCACATGCGTTTGAATCATCAACATCAGTTTGGGAAAAGAATTGTGTATCTTCAGCAGATGTCGTTCGGACATTAGTCACTTTGAGCTTCAGCTGGTCATACACCTCGGTTGACTCATTAGGCTTGTGGTCACTTGGAGAAAGATCATTAACACTGTTACAGGGATCACATTTTGAGTCACATGCAGGAGAAGAGTCAAAAGAAATACTCGGGGCTGATGCAACTTGTTCATAATCACTGGTGTCACGGTGAGAGTCACATTTACCTGCAGTCTGTATTTGCTCTGCAGTGGTGATAGAGAGATGCTGATTAGTCGTTGACAACTTTGCCTCTTCATTTTCAACCACTGAGGTTGTCTGTTGGGGATCACAATCTCGACCGACACATGAAGAAGGCATCACAATGCTTTTATCATGACAATCAGTCTTTTCGTCCATGATCAAGCTCTTAGTTCTGGACTGAGTTGTTGCCTGGATAAGCTAAATGGTCATGATAATCCTCTGAAATATAGAACATCATGATCATAACCTACGCACCTGACCTTATATTTCACTCAATGGGTTCAGGGAGGTACCTGCAGCAAAAAGCGGATGGATAGTGACCATTACATTCTAGCCTGGGCATCTGTCTATGATGTGATCTGCCCCACTAGTCAACCAGAGGAAACTATTACAGAAGAGGGGCATTGACACAAAATTAGATGTGGGACAGCATCATGCACGCATGAGGGTTTAAGAGTCAGCTGGTACAATCAAAATTCATTATTAATGTCCCCGAAAATTGAAACTGAATCAATTTGCATTAACTGCATGATAAAATTCATTGAAATGAGTGGTGTATAAGCATTTGCTTTAAAATGAGTGACAAACTACAAAATCATGGGCTACTGAGGCTAGTGCAGCCCAGGGGGGACTTGAGCAAAATCCATCATTTCACTGCTCTGGCCGGATGAATTTGCCATCCCTTCTCACTTGCAAAAATCTCCTCAAATTACCACAAAAAGAGTCAAATTACCTCTCCACAACCACTCTTCAGCACAGCCAGCTCTGGGCTACTTGTCCCAGGGTGGGTGAATGAGATATAGAATGAGTGAAAGATAAGAGAGAATGGTAAGTACAGCCACTGAAAAAATTGGTGATTTGTGTGAGAATTTCATACGTCAAAAGACTCAGAGAAGTAATTCTACCCTGATATCTTAGTTGTTAAAATCTTGTTCTCTAATACATGCATTTATTTAGTCAGTACACAGAAATGGATCAGTTTGGCTGACATGAGGAGCCTTTAAATTTGTTTTACTTGTAGAGCCCAAATTCAGCGGCATCGACAGAAAATGACGCCCTAATTGAATAAAAATTGCGATCTGATTGGCCAGCCTACTGGACTGACCGATCAGATTGCACTTCCTGGCCTTCATAAATTTTGAAAAGTACTGACTTGTTAGAATTTTAGTTTTTACAGCTGGTCCAAAACACCCCTAAAATTTGAAAAAAGGCCGAGCCTATTGTTGGATTTTAGTCAAGTCCCCCCTCCTCGTTGGGAGTACAGCAAGCATGTCCATTTGCAAACACTCTGTATCCAAGTCATTTCCAGGAAAATGGAGGGGAAATGACTCGTGCAAAATATGTGACAATGAGTGAATGAGTGGCAACAATGAAATAGGCTCCCCAGGAAGAACTAATCATCACCTATCTGAATTCTGATTGGTTGAGTCATTTTTCAGCTGAAGCAATGTCATCATCATAGGACGGTTGCGTCTTCTTCAGACATCCGTTTCCTTCAGTCAGGACAAGAGTTTCTGATCCGCAACCTCAACTTTAGCCGATTCTGTGTTTTAGCTTCGGCTGTGTTTATATCAAGCCCTAGTAGGGCAAAATCACTTGCTACATTCTTTCCCCAGGTGAGTTTAGGGGCTTCTCTAGCTTTCTTTGATGAGCGCTGGTACTTGGCAAGGATTTAGAGAGATCCTTGTACTTGGTCAGTGCTTTTCTCTTAGGAGTATCCTTAGAGAGTCTCATGGTGAGCCCATAAAGGTGCAGTCTTCTGTTGGTGATTTTGTGACTCCATGGTTTTTGGTTGGTCTTTTCATCATAGTGTTTCGAAGCTTATCATTTTATGCCATCTGATGTTGATTGCATTTCTCAGCATTCGTTTATGGAAACTGTCAATACTATCAGCGTTCCAGTTCTTTCCAGCTTCGGGTAAAAATGATCTCTTAGGTGGGCTGGTAGTACAGGGTAATTCTCTTGTTCATCTCAGTTTTCAGGTTGTCCGTCTCCATTTGCTAGGAGGAGAATGAATAGTATTGGAGAAAAGCAATCTCCTTGTGGTACTCCCGTGTTGGTATTGAATTTTTCTCCTTAGGTGCTGTCTTTTCTCACTACTGTTATACCTCACCTATAAGGCACAAGCCTATAAGGTGAATCACCACACTTAAACATAAAAATGTCTCACTTATAAGGCACCATGCAACTAGTTCTATCGCTTTCCCATTTCCGCAAATTGGCACAGTGAAAGCTTGATGTTTTCCCAATCTTTTAGTCCAATCACCTCACTTTAACACTTATTTGACAATGAGATATAGCCTGAAATGTTGACCAGTGCGCTTCACATATAAGGCACCCTCACTTATAAGGCCGGTGCCTTATAAGTGAGGTATTACGGTAGTAGCTTTACATCTTGAACGAGTATTTTGATCATTATGCCGCTCATCATCTTCCAGGATAACTATCAGATCTACAATCACAATTCCTCTCTCCACTCCATCAAAAGCTTTGCTCATATCCATCTTGAGTAGACTAGTTTTGTAGTTCGATGTGGTTGCTGATTTTTCGTTACTCTGCCTGACCTATATGCAGATTGTGTGTGTGGTATTTCTCTGCCGATCCTTACACCCACTATTCTAATGAGGCAGATGGCCAGGATTTTCCTCAGCAAAGAGAGAGAGAGCAGTATGACTGGTCGCAGATTGGCAGGTGGTCCTTTCCTTTCCCTGGTTTCTACAGGGGGACAATAATCCGGGGGTACTCCCCTGTTTCTGCGATTTGGTTTAGTATTGCCGCGGTCTTCTGGAATACTATAGCTGGACCATTCTTCAGGTGTTCTTCTCTAGTATTGTCGATTCCTATACTCTTGTTGTTTTTCAAGCACTTCACCGCCTGTCTCTTTTTTACCTCAGTAAATTTTGCTCTCATATTGTTTGGTGATATATTTTCAAATTCTTTTGTTCCTTCTGCAGTGAACATCCCTTTGAAGAACTCTGTGACAATCATAGTTTGTTCCTTAGGGTCTGTTGTATACCATCCTCACTGTTCACAACATGTGGGACTTTCTTCTTCAGTCTTTGGAAGTTTTGCACAGCCCCTGTACATACTGTTGAAGTCATATTTTGTGTTCTCGATAGCTTCAATCTCTCTCGATCTTCCTCTTCTTAATCTCTCCCATTGTTTCGTGCAATATACTCATAATTTGGTTTCTCTCCTTCTTTCATCTATCTCTTTTTGTCTGTTCTGTAGTGCTGTTTATGTTGTTATACATTTATTTTTGTTTCATAGATAGCTCTTGCACTGTAATGCTTTCTGTCTTCCTTTTTGGTCTTTTTCCTAGCTATTCATCTGCTGCTTAATGGTTTGCTTGGACTATAGTGTTCCACATTTCCTGTATGTTCATTTTTCTTTTCTCTCCTCAGTTGTCTACAGGATCCATTACATGTAGTTTCATCTCCAAATTTACAGCGTATCTAGCTCGTGGCTCTCAGTTTCTCGATTGCAATGTTTTGGCTTTTCTTGTTTAGTTTGGTATGTAGTTGTCTCAGATCGAGTTTCATTCTCACTAGACGATGATCAGTGTAGGTCATCAAGCCGTTGTGTGAATAAGAGTCAAGGATAGTGTGCTGTTGTCTTCTCCTTGTGATAACATAGTCGATCCTGTTTCTATATGGGTTTCTTCTGTCTTTATCTGTGTTTATTGCAGTTTAGTGTTGTTCTGTGGGCTATCTGACTGAATCTGACTGTTAGTTAGCACAAAGTTTTGCCTGTTTCAAAACTCTAGTAGCTCCTTCCCATTAATATTCATTTCGCCTTTGCCATTTTTACCCATGCTATCTTGGAAATTCTCCCATGCTTTCCCTTCTGCCAAGAAAAAAATCGCAGGTAAACTGGAAAATATCTTCATTTGTCTTCACTCAGCAAACAAACATTACTTTGTAGATCTTTGAAAAATTAAAGAGTCACGAGTTAAGTGAGAAAAAAAAAAGAGATCTCAACAAAGATAACAATGTTGACATTGTGACCTGTTTAACTTACAAAAGTTTGGTTTTTATTGCCTATGATTATTAGCCAATCATGAAAATTCTGTGATTATTTGTCAATCATGAAAATGGGTGAGGAGGGCCGCAAGTCCTCCACATATGCCTGCATAACACTGTTAGCGAGATTAAAGAGAGAAAACTTTTATATTAATCAGGCAAACGTGAAAAAAGTGCGTCTTTGATGGTTTCAGCCAGTTGACATCTCATAAATTTAATCCCTCTCAATACGTTCGCTAAAGGCCTGGGCCTAAGAGCCATACTATCTTTTTTTGATTTTACAGCCTCATTTACATGTGTCATGCTTGACTTGGTGAGAGAATTCGCAGTTTTAGGATCCAAGTTTTGCCCTGCCTGCTAGTTGTGTTTTTTCCACTACATTTGCCTTTGGCATCTGAACAACATTGCACTCATGTAGTTTCGGTCATGTGACCTGAATCCTGAAAACTTTGAGTTGACCTTCCTGGGAAGTTTATTTCATTGTTGAGACAAACCCACTTTTCATTCAGGCCAAAAATGAGTACATGTACTAAGTACTTCAAATGAAATGCTATTTGGGCAGTTGGCAGGAATGCTGGAAGAACATGCTTAGGTGAATGCTTATTATTTATGCCTTGTCAATCACCCCTTGCCCTTCTTCCATCCAGTTTTGCTTGTTGTGGCCTTGTTGTTGTTTGTATAAAGTCATGGTCACCATGGACAGGCATGTATGTATGTATGTATTGTTACTTGTATTAATAACCTGGAATACAAACAACAAGTGGCCACAAGTTATGCAATACATACATGCATGCCTGCCTAGCCTGCCCAGGCTAATGCCTGCCCATGATGATCAAAAAGTTTAGTACAACAAACAAAGATGTTGTAAGCATTTACTCAATCAATCATTGAGTCCAGCATGATCATTGATGATTGATGATCAAAGGAAGGAAGATAGATGATGATGATAATATGTCTCTTCTCTTCTAAGGGTGAGATCAAGCATAGGACTACTTCACTAACCAATGTTTGTGCAGAGATCAAGGGTGAGAAAGTTAACTGTAATTATGATCAAGCACCTGCAGAAGAGTATAATAATATTAATATACTCTTTTGACTTTTGTATCACTGTTCTTGCTCTGCAAATTTGCCCCCAATTTGCATACTGAATAATATTGGGCTCGCCACAAATCTAAGTTGTTCCAGCACAAAGTTGTCCTCCCCTTGATTTTGAGAAGACAACTTAGGATTGATGAAAAACAAAACGGCCATGCACCAAAGCAAGGAGTCATTCTAACTCCTTGACCAAAGTGATACATGCAAATAAATTTATGTTATTGGATGCAGGAAGTTTGTAGACTCAGAGCAACAAACTCCCTTGGTCTGGTCAGAGCACTTATAACCAAAAAATTGAAAAATAATAATATACATACTTAAGTAGTATAGAGGCCTCAGACTCTGCCACGCCAGCGAGCTGAAGTAGAAAATGTGAGTAAATACATGATTTAGTAATAAGGTGCGTTTGGCAGTATTGCCATAAAAATTGTACTAGAAAAAATTGCTTTGTACCCAGGGGAGTCTTTCAATTAGAAAGCTGCGAGGAATTTTAAGCCTTTTCTGGCAATCACTTCGCAAAAACTCCTCGCAACTTTGGTGTTTCAATAAGGCCATTTCGCTCCCAAATCGTTCGCTCATTTTCTATATAGCACCATCATGGGAGTTGCGAAGTGGGAGCGATACCTCTGGTGGCTCTCACTTCTTTGTGTAATTGTGAAGTGGGAACGATTTTGACCATTTTCTAATTGAAAGACCCCCCAGGTTGTTGCTTCATCAAATATTTTGGCAGCATAATTCAAGTGGAATGGCCTCTGTCTCACAACAATTGCATAGTTGCCAACAGTGTAGTCTCAGGCTCGGAATCAAAACTTGCAATATTCTAGCTTCTCCAATTTAAAGTTTTACTGTGGCTTATTTTATATTACGCTTTTTTATGCTTAGGTGGAAAACAAGTGAATAGGGGTACACTTTGCAAGTCTTGTCTGGTCATAGCCAGCTTGGTTAGGCGGCAGGAGTATAAGCCCTGGGGGCCAGGGCAGACATAATAGCCTTAAAAGCCATAAAAGCCTTTCAAAAAAAGCACATACTTGTGATTATAATATATTATATATATGATACAACAGAGTAGCAATCTAAGTTTTATCTCGTCATTTTTTTGTTAAAACAATTGTGTGACAAATACACAATCAATCAATCAATGTGTGAAACCTAGGAGTAAGCTGGCCAGAAGCTAGCTGAAACCATCCCTGCCAAACGCCTCATCGTCATTTAATCATTGATAATGTGGATGTTTTTGATGAGTTTCCAGTTTTTCGCTGCCAATAACAGGGCCAGCAAAAGTCATTCTACAGGTTTGTAGTAGTGGTGGCACGTGTTTAATATAATAAAATCAATTCTTCTTCAAACCACTGGCGTCCTCTTTTATTAAAACATTCAAAAAATGACACTAGTAGATGCCAAACATCGAGTTCCTTATATGGTTACTGCTTCCAGGAAAAATCTACACTACAATCTATTTGTAGAAAGTAAGATAATGGCATTTGGTGTTTGAGCCCCCTTCCACCATGCGCAATTTGCGTTCTGTGTATACAGATGTAATATGTTTGTTGTAGTCATAATTTTGAAAACATCTAAGATTCGGGTTGAAGGGATCCGAAACTTTCAGCCATTACTTTCAAACTAGCCCCAATCATATGCCATCTACCTCAAATGCCACATAAAAAAGTCCATATCAATCCAGCAATCAGAAGCCGAAGATAGAAAGTACTCAATTTTTTATAGGTCAGCCAGTGTAGCCAATGATCTTGCCTGAGTTGGCACATGCACATAACTTATTTTTTTCAACTTCCTTCCTGTATTGAATATAGACGTCTTCCATAAAGGCCTAAGGGTGTTAGTTATGTAGTCCCTACTGGTAGGTGATAGCCCTAAATAGTTTTTCGCACAATGTCCTAACTGCTGTCGCTCTCAAGTCTCAAGCGACACCGATTGAAAGAAGTATGTCCCGAAAGTTTCAAAACCCCTTAAATAAATTTGGAACACTAACCGTGTTAATTGTCTCCATACTCTGTGATAATGCACATTTTTGGGTTTTTCTCTAAACTGCTCTGGGATTATGTTTGGAAGCTTTGGAGCGACTGTGGTCAAATGGGCTTCCTGAGACCATCGAAGATTCTTAGCAGTTTCAGCATGGTCTCACCAATTTCATTGTCTCACTGATGAAAAGTCATGCACTATTTTCACCACAGCAAGATTAGAGACAATTTCACTTTTCAAATATGATTGAGAATGATAATTAATTAATGAGAATGATTATTAATTGTGCCAATTTTTTTAATAGAAGTGCTAGTGTGACAGTGCCAGTGTGCCTACTATTGGCTTTGATCAAAGTGTAGTACATGTATATGTATTGCCAACGCATTGATCTTTGATCTTGGATGCGGGCACTGTATTGGAATCCATTCCACTGTTAATCTGTGGAGGTTTTGTGTATTGTCACTGTACAGGGAGGGGGGGCGGTGTTTGACAATACACACAGTAAAGATAGCGGTGCTACCACGGCCTTAACTTCTATGAAACAGGAGTGTGCAAGTGTGATGGAATGCCTCAAGCTTTCAGTTCCATTTACACATAAACTTTGCATGGAGCAAGTCTAAATCAAAGATTATTGGCTTTAATTTTAGATATAACACTGGCTAACAAGCAAGTTTTTTACCATACCCTGGTTACAAGCACTCATGTTTCTCTCCTTCATACATAATCCATATGAAATAAGTTCTAATGCAAAAATGTTTTCTCACAAGTCATGTATTTATTCATCGATATCTAGAGGCTCTAACCAAACCAAGTCCTTGCTGCCTAGAGTACAGTTCGCTTGCAGCTCAAAACTAAAGAAAGCAGAATTGTTCAACACATTTTCTAAACACGTATTAGATACAGCAAATGGCGATCGCTTACAGCATTTCAGAGCCAAATATATAAAATTATATTTGGCTTCGAATTCCTCATCAGTCATTTGTTGAGTAAGTAGAGTAAGATCATTGCCAAAAAACACCACATTCTTCAGACACTTCCAGTTAGCCCAAAGCAAGTTATTAAATAACATAAAAGGGCAGCGAGGCATAAAGAACAATGTTTTACTCTTGGTTTCGCACTTCCCACGACCATTATTTTCGGTTACAGATATACCTAATTGTTTCATGATATTGATGTCATTGATGTTAAAAACTGGGTCAAAGGCAATGCAAGGTAGAGATAATATGGACACCATATGCAGAAGTACTGCCAGTTGATAGCGACTAGACATGGTGCAGTGCCCAGCGGTTAGACTTCCCAATCCATAACACACAATCTGTGAGAAACCAGCATGCTGTGCTAGCTCATCAAATAGCTCTTGAAGAAGTTGGCTCCCAGCCAGCTCCTCCTTGTACTGTAGGACCTTCACTCTGACCCGACAAATCTCAGTCTCATCCTTCTCGACACTGTATGCTGATTTATTATCTCTCAGAGGCTCTTTTTGATGGGATTGATTTAAATTAACAGGTTTTCTCTGTCCTCTGCGCCTGTTCTTCACTAACACAAATCCATCTTCTTCCATTGCTGGAAAAAAAGCAACTATTTAATGTTCAGCCTATATCAAGTATCTCTTCATAGACATGTGAGGGTTGATACACTCAAGTCCTAAGGGGTGTCTCAGAAAAGAAACCTGTTCTTCCATTTTGGGCTGTAGTTGGCAGCTGTTGAATCTATCTATTTATTTATTAACAAAATTCAAAAACTGACATGAATTTAGATATTGTTATAGTGGAATTTAGGAGATTTAAGGATTTAGGAGATTTCAATCATCTAATAGAACTTCATACTCAAATAAATAATGAAATGTCATTGTGCTTGGAACTTTGTGAGCTTTACAAACAGTAGGATTGCTGCATAATTGGCAAACTATCTCTCATACATGTACATGGGATGAATAGAATATAGGTTTACTATAATGCAATTTGAATTCTTGACTTGATTTGCTGTATAAATTATGTGGATTTAGGGTTTTGTCATGGAATAACCGCGTACATGAGCTCATATACATGTAGGATTCTAGTGCAAGAATTCCCTTTTCATACACATGTATATGAACCAAGATAGGACTTTATTGGTTCTGGAAGCTAATTTTCATATTTATGTTGACGGGATAGATAAAAGCATAATTTATTCCTGTTTAGATATTAACTCCTAATTATTGCAAGTGATCACATTGGAATGTTTTTCCTGTTATTAGAGAGTTGTCCCCACTTTGTGCAAGTGTGGACAATAATTACTATTATAGCAATTTTTTTTTTAAATCCGTAATCACCATAGACAAAACACACAAACTAGACTGGTCTGTGAGAACCTAAAAATGGCACCC
>ERZ1740068.972-NODE-972-length-10659-cov-4.211995_pt1 | contig 10659 bp, 3 predicted proteins | sample MGYA00581735_ERZ1740068 | MGnify/ENA primary metagenome ERZ1740068 (study PRJEB43018, sample SAMN04849740) | marine metagenome | isolation source: floating plastic debris | place: Pacific Ocean | collected 2008-08-30 | study: EMG produced TPA metagenomics assembly... | reverse complement strand
GGGGGTACCTATAAGCAGTGCCCTAAACATCGGATCATTTAGCCATTTACAGCGATTAGTGGATGTTTGACACAATTTTTGTTTAAATTAGCAATTATTAAAGTGTTTTCAGTTTTTTAGAAGAAGAAATTGTCTCCGGGTTTTAGGCAAATTCATGGTGATAACACATCAACCTGTATAAGCCATTTAAGTATTAGTTATTGCGATAACATCACACATCCAACAGTTTTCTTTCCGCGGAGATGTATCGAGTGATGCAAAAAATGCAAAAAATTTTAAAATATTGCCAGTTTCACATTTCCGGCTTAAAATTGATGAAAATCAAGAATTTCACACTGAGATAATTTTTGCTTAACTGGCCAAAAAAAACTGGAACAAAATTGGATGAGCTATGTGGCCTGATCGTGTCAAAAAATAACATTAAAAAAGAATTACATATTTGTGATCATATTAAAAGCTCCAACAGTGGCCACCCTGGTGATGGTAATTTTGACATTGTCAGCCTATTACAGCGGTCGGAGATTGTAGGTGGTCCTTACACAAAAAATGAAAGTTCAACTGACAAGAACAAGTCTGTGTAAAAAAAATTGGTGTTCAATTGAAATGATTAAGTGACAACTGTTCCCTGCATATTTGAAAAAAGTGAGTGGCGCAAATTCAGTGAAAGAGTAACCTGAACTTGAAGCAAACAAATTATACATGACAAGGCATGGCAAGAAATTTGGCTCCAGGATATCCAAACAAGCGTACCTCGAGTGAAAAGGTGACTCAAAACCATACCTGAAGAGAAAAGGGAAAGTTTGAATACAATCCTTAACCACAAGAGCACTATGGATTTACCGATTTTTATGTTTTGGAGATTCTCAAGCCAAAAATAGATAGCTCATCCAATTTTCCTCTAGATTTGTTTATTTCTTGCCATATGATCAAAAACATACACCAGTGTGGAATTTAGTCTAAGGCCTCATACTGTGGCTATGTGGAATCCTGTTTTCGAGTAGGAAATGTGGAAATTGCAATGTTTCAAAAGTCGGTGCAGTTTTTGCATCACCCGATATAGTTATCTTATACTTAGTTCCTCCTAATATTTGCTGTTGTGGACAGCTTGTGAATGTTATACTTGCAGCCCTACACTATTTGCTAATGACTTTGCTGGTGCTGTATAATTACTATCACTGGCATCTCCTTATCAACAAAGTTTTTATCGCAGCACTTATGCATACCACTCAGTTATGCGTACTACTCAACACTTACTCTTCATTCCAACTATTGACATTAGTGATATCAGCTATAAGTGATTGTAATATTGGTTTTTCAGGGAATTCCAACCCATCATGGTTCTTTTGTTATCATGAGTGATTGATTGGTTCACTGTGTCTATTGATTGAAAATAATTAAATAGAAATACACTTCGCCCGCAATAACACAAAGCTTCATTAGCCCAGCTGATAAGCTTGTGCTATTGCATACAACTTAATCGGTCTTGACTTCGAGGCTGGATACGGTAAGTCATTCTTTATTCATTAGGACTGTATTACTATGTAAAATGACTTAAAAGTACTGAGTTGATATGTTGACACTTTATATCATACCTAGGTAGTATCATAACCCAGATCAAAAATATAATGCTAGTTTTCTCCAACATAGTCCATGTCAGCAAGCGCTATGTGTAGATAAAGACAGACATGCGGCACCTCAGTGGAGTTGTCACATGATCAAATTGCATAGACCGGTCTTCCCATATAGTGTCAGCCCATACATCAGTGATGCAACATACTTTTTCATTGTTAATTTCGATTGAATTTGGTGTGTTAGGGATATGATAATCACCCGGTGAAGCTTTTGGCACATATGTATACAGTTATGTAGTTTATCTTTTTGACATACTGAGTAAGTACAATTTACATGTTTGCAAAAGAAGCCAGAGATCAAATTTTCATCACAAAATAAACTCTTTATCATGGCGAGCTTTTGAATCTTGTAGAGAATATGCGAGGTTAACATGAAATTTGCTTGTAGATCTGGAATGGTAGAGACAAGTAATTAAAAATGACGATAAAGAGGATCACTATGTTTTGGATGTTGATGTTTATACTGTATCTAGTACTATTTACTAGTAACCTCCCTGCACACCCTACTGATCTCAAATGTCATTTGGAACTTGACGCACTTGTGGATCAGTTCACTGTAGCACCAACGGTGGAAACACATCACAGACTGCAGAGTAATGTGATGAAGCAGCAACTGGATGCATGCATTTTAGAATGGGCCGCAAACAAATGTGAGACTATAATTCATGACAACGCATGGTTGAGCGGGATATACGTGAAGAAGTACTACAGTCTTGGCTCTGATGAGGTCTCAAATGCGTCTCATATCAACAGAAAAGCAAGTTCTGATAAATACAGGATGGGATACCCCGCTTCAAATCAGCTCACCAAGTTCCTAAACCACAGCACAATAAATGCAAGCCCGGAGAATGTCATGGTCCATATAATCATCAATCTAAGTGCTCCAGTTTTTGACAGTCAAGTTATTTTTGAAGGAAGTGATCTAGATACTTTGCAAACCATTAGCACAGAAGCAAGTCTGCAAGCAGTAAAGGTAGCATCATTATGTGGCGAATCAGTCTGGATCGAAACTCGTGATACAGATAAACTGACTTGGAATGAACCAAATTCGAGATATTTTTGGTCTCTCAAGCATTTCCAGCAGTTTTCACACACACAAAATGCGACCGTTTTCACAGAGATAGACTACGCGTTAGTCAAAGCAGTGCTAGAGGAGCTAGAAGGATACCGAGTGTTCTTTACCACTGCTGGTTATGTCTTCAAAATCGCGCTAATAACAGCAGTAGGAAAACTTCTACAGGTCGAAATCAAGAATCGAGAGATTGATGAACATGTGCCATCCAAAATTTCTACATACCGCAAAAAGGTAATCCCGAATGACAAACGTACAGAGTTTATGGATTTCATTTACAATTTTGGTGCTTTCAACAATAATTTACGGCCAGTAACAATAACAGTATATACAGTTGCAAAGTACCCTGACAATCATAATCATTTACTACCACTCAAACTCATAAAAAAACTTGATGCAATGAGTCCACAAGAGTTTGTAAAGTATGTGTTGGAGGAGCTCACTCTCGAGGAACGAGAATCCTTGATGGTTGATGAGAGACAACGCAGAAAATCATTTCAGGTTGGCTGGCCCTATGACGGGAATCTTTCCGGAATAAAAATGGCGCAGGCCGGTTTTTACTCCGTCAACGATTATGATAGGGTTCAATGCGTCTTCTGTAGAGGTTCTCTTCACCGCTGGGAGCGTGATGATGTACCAATGCTAGAGCACGCCCGCTCGTTTAACTTTTGCAGGTTTGTCAAAGGATTGTCATGTGGTAATATTGAATACAGATCAGATAAACTGACCAAAGAAGATATGCGTAACATAACAAAGTTTAACGACAGTACTGCAATCAGATATGATTCTCGAAATGACCTCACTGACAGTAGTGTACTAGGCATATCAACAAATCGCGCTGCAATGATTGAGTATGCCGTCTATGAGAGCAGACTCAAAACATTTTCAAGATGGCCAAAAACCTCATCAATGACACCAAAAGCTCTCTGTGAAGCCGGCTTTTACTATACTGGATTCGATGATATGGTCCGATGCTTTTATTGCGCAGGGGCGATCCGGGAATGGGCCATCACCGATGATCCGTGCGTAGAGCATGCCAGATGGTTTCCAGACTGTGCATATCTAACGCAAGTGAAATCGATAGAATTTGTAGATCATGTCCATGCTACCACTCCTGCTCACAAGAAATCAACAAGGCAGACAAAGGCAGAAAAGGTTGCCAATAAGAAAGCAGACCAAGCACAAACTACTTTGGAGGACATGATTGAGACATGCATCACCCTTGGTCATGACCAAAAGAGCATCAAAGATGTGATATCTCAAAATGGTGGGCCATTTGAGAAGATCGGACACATGATTGATGCAATCTATGCAATCGAAAACCCTGATGGAACAGTGATACCAGAACACATGACTCAAAAGCCCAAGGAGACTGTTGCACGCATAGCAACAGATTCGCTTGATAGTAAGAAAATCATTATCTTGACTGTTTTCCTTAGTACCCTTGCAATAAACCAGGTGACCAGGCAACTATGCAAACCTTAATCAACCCATGCTTCCAGATGAATACTGGGCTATGCCATTGAAACTCATTATTCTGCTTTTTTCCTATTTAAAGACGTTTTGTATTATTGTAATTAAAAATAATGCTACGGAAAAAAACAACTGATTGATGTGTTCATCACATAAAAGTGTTACCTAGCATGTCAAGTAAAAACTGACATCAGGCATATAGTTGTATACCTCACTTACATCATCATAAAACCTTCATTGTAAAAGAATGTAATCATTTTTTCCAGGTGGCTATGATTCAGTAGTGACTAACAAGTCAGATGGCAGCACTGCTCACACATTCGGTGTTTTCAATCGTGCAGATAACCAACAGAAATTTGAGTTGGGATGCAGAAATTGTGAGAGTCGTACTGGGCAATATGTGCCCGCCACCCACATTGGGTTACCTTGTGGCCATGTCAATTTCTGTGACAGATGCAATGCGCATGAAGAGAAGAAGTCGACGGAACCCAACTACAAAGTAAGGTGTGCAAACAGTCAGTGTAGAGCTCCACTTTCTGCCACCATGAGGGTATATTTGGCATAAGTCACTCTTGGACTACATAACCAGTGACACAAGTCAGTGGCTTTCTGGATTCACCACCTTCTAGGCTTTTATATAAAGGTCTACAACCCCATAGAAGAGTGTGATGTGTGTGTGTGTGTTGCGTGCTCATTCCGACAAACAAGCGCCTGGTTTGCTTCGGTTTGAAGTGAGAACTGACAAGGCACCACATGACGCAACAAACTATTTGGAGCCAATACACCGTACAAAGGAAGTGACACAAATCTGGTTCCATAGCAGTAAAATTTGGCAATTTCATACCCTGCTGATCAACCACTAAAATTGGAGGGATAATTACTGACAGCCTCAAAATACCGGTACAGATTAGTTCACATGCTCCAACCATCAATGCTGAATATCCAGTGTGTGTAATAAGTTACTCATATGAATTTATAGTAACTACCACGTTCTAACAAGTGGTATAGCTACTACAAAAGATTCAACCTCTCTGATATACCTCCTTATACAGAAACCAATTATGCAAAAATTCTCCAAGTTGCTGACTTATCCTTGATTGGTGCATCACAACTCATCAAAAATGAGTTTGTGGATGAAGCTTAGGCCTCTCATCCAAATTAGAGAGTCAGGCATATCATGTACAACTACTACACCAGGGCTTATGCATATAAAAAAAGTGTTGGTAACCAGAATTTACCGAACATTTTCTAGTTGTTCTTCAGCTATTCTTTATATTTTGAATGTCCATATAAATAAAAATACCGTCCCAGCAAGTACACCAATTAACGCCTAATTTATACACTATTGCACTAGATATTTGTTTTATCCAAATTTATTTTATGGTCCTAAAACATTATATCGATTATTTTTATCAATTTTTAGTGAACCGCAGTTTTTTTATCTTTTATTTTATGTATTTGGCCTTGGAGCATATTATAGCCATTACAAATACTTTCCCCAACAAATAAAACACTACTGTCTAAATCAAATCTTTAAGTATCCAAAATGAATTAAAAATTTTTAGACAGTAATACATGTTCTTATCTTTTAATATATTATTTATTGAGTACTTTTTTCTGTCTATTACCATGAACATCATCTGAAACTTTATTTTGGATTTTGTAATGCCATCCACAAATAAACTCACCAGCTTGAAAAAACAAAACAACTATCTATTTTTGATATATCCAGTCGCCAATTCTGATTACCCACTTACCCAAATACTGAGGAATAGAGCTAGCAGCAGCATTCATGAGGTGATCCCACACCCATGCAGGCCTAAGATTGTCGTTATACAGCAAAGGCAGAGGTCATGAGCAAATACACAGTAGACAGTACTATCATTCCAGTGACATCCTACTGGCGAGGCTACATATCATGGCAGCATGGCATGACCAGACCACCAGACAGTATTAGAACCTAAGCCCGCTATTAGCATATATATTACACCACCCGAAGTCCCCAACTCACATGGAACATAGTCTTTATAAGCAAGTGAGATCGTCCGCAATCCATCTTTTGCCATTGGCTCAATAACATTTCGAACCAGCAAGTTCTGATCATGTTTGGTGAATGACTTCGCATTTCCAGCAGCATCCAGTACAAAAGAACACCTGAAGGACAATGCAATACATATACTAGTCTGAAGTTAACAACCCCACGAAGTTTGCCCTGGTTTAATTGTGAGTAGTTGGGTTGCTGCTATATTTACTCCCGACATCTTAAAGAGTCAGAGCAGGCAGAGGAGCTTTGATTACGCATTGCACCTATATGGCTAGGGCAGTAAAACCTGGCCGTGACATAGATATTATTACAAAATGGTTGTTGGCAATAAAACCTGTTATGAGACAAGCTTCCCAGTGTTCATTAGAATTAACTCCCCTGCAGCAGGTGAGAGAACAATTCAGGAGTCTTTACTACAAATATCCTTGGAATCACAGAAAATGGATGAATGAACAATATTGCAGTTTGTTTGTTTTCCAGATAGCTCAATGATAGATCTGTTACATAGCTGTAAAGCAACAAAACAGTTTATGGGGCATGCAAGAAATCAAGATAAAACATTGTTCTTGTGTGTTAAATCTTCCTCTACTTGCAGGTTAGACAATTCCTAAGAATCCTTGCCTAATAGTTACCCAAATTTTTTAATGCCAATCTGACATTCAACAATAATGTCAAATTGACAACCGTCAATAACAGTTCAACGCCAACTTGTGGAATATCATGAGGAACTTTACAACCCTCACCATCCAAAACATATTAACATTAATGTACTTCAACTTCATATAAGCCCAGCCAGTCATGTTATTGACTTTGGCTATCATGTCGTTTTGTTATCCATAGCAACAATCAAAAAGAATTCATGAAAACAATACAAACTAACTTTTTGAGTATGATCTCAGAAGCACCTTTCGTGAATACTCTGAAAGTGCCGTTAGGGAGTTTGACGATGGTGCTCATACACTTCCGCACTGAGTTGAATGTGTAAACCTTGAAGAGGGAGTGCTCCGGCCACTGGTCACGGATAGGCTGATAGTGTTTACCCATTTCAACCACCATGCCTAATAGGGCGCACTCTGTTTTATTGCCAACCTGTTAACAGAGAATCTCACCGTGTTGATTTCATGTTTAGGCCTATATGAGCATATTCTAATTAAAAATAATAGTAACCACTAGTTGGACATCGGCTGGAACTTAAACATAAAATACATTGGCAGTAGCTATAAGTTTTTGAGGAAAAATGGGAATGATGAAGAACAGATGAAGGCTCTTATCATGATTTATAACAGGACACTACTTGTCATTTAAATAGTGTTTCTCACTTTGTTGGACAAATGAATCATAAACTGCAAAATAAGTAAACTTCTGACACTGCTTGACATAATTTATAAACGACTGAACAGTGACAAGTACTGCTGTGAATGTTGACGGTGATCAGTTATAGCTGCTTACACTGGCCAATACCATTGCCGCCTAAATTAGGCTGCTATTTAATTTTAGATTAGGGTTTCAAGATTAAATCTTACAACTCAAAGTAAGTTCCTATGCACTGTATGATCTTGAATTGCAATCATACAGGTCTTTTGGTTAACACCGAAAATCCAAGTGAATTGACCACTGTAATTGTAATGCAGGCAGTCACTACAGTAATTACAACTTCCATGCAGAAGCTGGGAATTCCAGTGTGTCCCGCTCATTGTGGAAAATGAAATTGCACAATTTATTTTATTGCACAATTTATTTGATCATCCTTGAAATCATACCCAATGGGCTTAATGATTGGAATGTCGCAGTGGAAAAAGAATGAACTTATGAGGAGAGGTTTGCTCAAATATTTTGTGAAGCATCTGTGGTTTCCATATAACTGTGGGTAACATGTAGATGCATAATTTAAATTTGTGCACGATCAAGAACATTGGCAATGTGAATTATACAATACAAGAGAATTCATCGATATACCTGTCTGATCCAGCCCATTGCCATCATAGATACTACTCAATTGCATGAGTTATAGGTGAACTCAAAGACCAGCTTTCATAGGCCACAGCAGATATTTTGCATCTAAGTCCAAAGTCCTAAGTCTTGCAAACCAACAACAGCCTTGACAATAACACATGGAAATGCATTAACTTGAACATTTTCTGATTGGGGTTGCCAAATCCCATTTTAATATTTATTGTCATAAAGCATCACATTGAGATGTATTACCTGATCCATAAGGTTACTTCCTGGCACCTCTTTCAGTATAGATGTGTAACCACTGTTTATGGATACTGAGTTGATAATCAGGTCAGCTAATGATTCTCGAAGGGCTGAGTATTTTGGTATCGTCTTTTCATGTTTACCTGCAATGTACATAAAACGGTCATGCTAATGATTTTTTGGTAATGTAGTGTGAGATAGTAAATCAATAAGGCCATTATAAACTAGTAGGTTATTGAAGATTGGCGTGTTCCATTGGCAGGTAGGCTAACTTCCAGCGTCATTGGAGAGTATCTGATGGTGGTTTTTCCTATTTCTTCAAATTTACACCATCAAAATCCACCCATCTACTCATAACAGACATATCTAATCTCAATGACTGCTATTCTATATCACAATTGCATAAGAAAAGTGTGGAATGTGGAAAACCCAAATTTCAAAAGGAGCAATGATGTTGTGGTTGTAATACAATAACTATTTAATCTCGATGTTGTGTCAGTTGTTAACATATTTGTAATTTATCACGCATTAACATTCAGCATTAAACAGTGTATGTACATTGATGTCAATCAACATAGTGTATCTGTAATATAATTGCAGGCTTTTCCTCTTTACATTGGTAAGTCCAGTGAAATGCCAGAAAGCTAGAATTAGCAATCATATAATTTAACACTCTTAAATCAGCTAATTTATTATTGGCATTAAATGCCCATGTTATTTACTTAAAAACGCTATCTTTTAACTTAATAACGGTGTGTATATAAGTAAGTACGAATAAACCAATCAATGGCTATATATAAAAAAGAGGTAAAAATAACAGTGATCATAATAAAGAGTATTGTTAATAACCTCTGTGCTAATGGCTAATATGGAAGTACATGTACGTATATGCACGAAACTTGGCTTGAAAACTTTTCACATATTTTTTACTGACAAATCCCCTGTTAGAGCCACCATTTATGGTAATGTTGGTACCCTACATGTGGATTATTCCACAAGAGGGATGCATAGATAGAGAGTTGTAAGCATAAATAAGTGGACGGATGTTGCCATCATTGACTCACGTTGGCTGGCTTATCCCACTGATTAGTTGGTAACACACTGAACCAGTAAGGGCGCATTTATATATTTCATGCAACAACAAATATTCTGTACATGTATCCATGACTGGCAGGACTGTATATTGCCTAACCTTCAAACAAGTTGGTTTAAAAATAAACCGCTACTGTAACTTAATGATTTGGCTGAGTTATCATGAACATTAGATGATTCAAGGGTTCTTTATTATGGGCAAAGTTCCTTAGTATAAGCATTAAAATGAATATGATCAGTTTAACTGGTTTATATTTATTGAGGGCTTGATTGATTAGGAGCTTTCCACACCTGGCCATAAAAATTGCTAAATACCCAGATTTTTATCTCTTATGGAGGAATTTGCAGCAATGCCCAGGGAGAGCATCTATATGGAGTCCAAATATGAGGAGAGAGCCAGTGAATATCAAAAACAGTTGCAAGTGACATGCCTATACGTGAAGTTGCCCCATCACCTGTAATTCAAGGATTTTGCATTGCAAGGTGCAAATCGCTCACATTATTTGAAGCCATACAAATGGCAATCATATGCCCGCAGCCTCAAATTCTATCTGATGTCTGTTTTCCATTGCCACTTTGGTTTCATTTGACATTTAATAGATTGTTTTATGCAGCATCATGTTCTCATTTTCTTGCAAATTAAACATTTGCTACCTATAATAGCACAATTTCCAGTGTCAATGTCATAACCTACGTCACAAGAGCTCTTACCAGCCAGATATAGTTGCACAACAGTCATTCGGTTTGTAGTAAGAGTACCAGTTTTATCTGAACATATAGCAGTAGCGTTACCCATTGTCTCACAAGCATCCAAGTGACGTACCAGATTGTTATCAAACATCATTTTCTATAAATGCACAAGAAAAAGCATAAAAAATAATCTTCTCAAGGGGGAGACTGGTTACCTTAACAGCTTTAATGTGGCTCACTTACAACATATCGTGAACCAAAAAACTTCTTGGCATCAAAAATTCTGGTTTTTATTGAGTTAACCAGAATGACCAAATACCCTACAGGAACTTAAATTACAAGGCATAAAAATTCGCGATGGCGTTGTCTTCTCTTGATATTCACGGGCTCAATGATTCGCGATCAACCTAAGTGATTTTGGCACATTGCCCAAGTGCCTGTGTAGCTCAGTTGGTAGA
>ERZ1740068.971-NODE-971-length-10659-cov-26.407016_pt1 | contig 10659 bp, 7 predicted proteins | sample MGYA00581735_ERZ1740068 | MGnify/ENA primary metagenome ERZ1740068 (study PRJEB43018, sample SAMN04849740) | marine metagenome | isolation source: floating plastic debris | place: Pacific Ocean | collected 2008-08-30 | study: EMG produced TPA metagenomics assembly... | reverse complement strand
CACAGAATAGGTCTAAATAATCAAAGGTGTTTTCAGCTTCACACCATTCGGCTTTAGCCTTGTCACGCGGCCCCTGTTTGTTTTGTTGTTTTGGGGGCCTTGTACATGTCAATGGTGTGTAAGTAATTGTCTTCTCTTTTTCTAGCTCTGAATTCTCACTGTAAGTTTTAAGATTTCACAACTTTCATATTTAAATAAAATATTCTATTCAATTAACATTGCTAAATAATAAATAAAATTACTGATTACTTTTATTTTTGCAAGAAATATTGCGAATTTGTAGCTCTTCTAAAAGAATTGTCTTCCCTTTGCAAAATATTCTTCAGCTGTCTTTTAGTCTGAGAAATACTAAGTTGCACGCAATCTACAGTGTTGTTTTGTGAATGACATTTATCCAGTCATCAAATATATACATTCAGACTACAAAAGCATTGGTTGGAGAAAATAAGTTCAACTTTCCAGTTAGTACCTGTCTGTTTTCAACATCAAGAATACACAGATTGCACAGCACTAGTTAATAAAGCAATGTCTTTAGCAGCAAGGATAGCACAGATTGCAGGATATTCAGCAAAACAGGAGCAGGTTGAAGTTATAAAAACATTTTTAGGAGGCTCTGATGTAATTTTTTGTGCCCCTACTGGCTTTGGGAAAAGTCTCACATATCAGTGTGCACCAGAGCTTCTTCAGGGAAGTGTTATAGTGATCATCCCACTGCTTTCCCTGCTTCAGAATAGCTTAGAGAAGACCAAGAGATTTGGTTTGTGTACCTCACTATCATCACAGTCCAAAGACCAAGATCATGGCAACTCTAAGTTTCTCTTCACTACAGCAGAGTCTCTACTAGAAGGTAAGGGATGCACAGTGAGTGATAATGCACTAACCTAACTTGTCAGCTAAAGTACCTTCACTAAAACAGGGAGAGCTAATCTGTTGGGCTCATTATTCAGACTGAAATTTATATCATTTTGGAGGCAGTAAAGTGATATTGACCTTGAATCACAGTTTTTACACACGCCACGCTACTTAGCAGCCATTCCAGACTGCTTAGTAATGTAAGCATTCATTTCTTGTATGCAGGACTGTCTTAATTTAAGACTTAGAAAACAGAGCAGCTTGCTGTGTCAGGCAATACTAGGCCTATGTTTGATTACCAGTAGTTCCAACCTGTTTATAGGCTAACTGATAATGGTACTTTTTTTCCAGGAAGCGGAAGGCAGCTGTTAAATGATAAGGACTTTACTAAATCTGTCAGAGCTGTGTTCATTGACGAGGCACATGTCATACACTCATAGTAAGTGCAAGAAACCTAGCTGCCTGCCCTGCGCAATGTGAGAATACACCCAATAAAACCAGAAATTCACTGATGTTTTATACCAGTATCAATGAATTTTGGTTGTCATGAAATTCAATTATACATATCTAGACAGGCAGGGCTGTCTCCAGTTGGGGCGGAGGGGCGGTGCGCCCCAAAGAAAATGGCAAAAAATGAGATTCCGCCCCAAGTTTTTCCAGCCTCTCCTTTATATCATATACAAGTGTATATGGCCCCAAAGTCCTCCCCAGGTATTCATTTCCTGTAGACAGCCCTGTAAACAGGATACCGCTGAGAAACTGCAAATGACTTAACATAACGGTCAATGAATTGTGTTTGGCGTATTTGCCCCGTGAAAGCTGGTGATGTTTTTTCTGGAAGCTAATCGTCAATGTTTACTGTTGTTCAAGATCAGAGCATTGTTGTCACCATACTTAATGGAGTTAACTCTTTTCAGTACCATGACTACTGGCAAGCAGGACCCATTCCGCAAGGCTTATTCTCGACTTGGAGAGTTGAGGTCCTTTCTAGATGACGTACCATATATAGCACTAACCGCTACAGCAACAGCAGAGGTCATCAGTACAGTGTCAACATCCTTAGAGATGCAGTCCCCTCGACTTATATATGTCCGCAAAGATAAACCAAATATCTCGTAAGTATGAGAAAACTGGTATCAAATTAAAGACTCTGAATTCAACCTCCCAACCAAAGCTCAAGTTGTAAAAAGGATTATTGGCACGGCGTAGGCGTATATAATGGTTTGTAACTCCGTAATAACAATTTTTGGGTGATTGTTACTTGAGGACTAAATTAGGTATTTTTACATATTTATTCCCTCAAATCATTGTTTGCAAGCTTATTTTAAACCATTTCACAAAGGTTTTTCAGTGAAGGTCGTCGGAATTATTGCTGTTTTTGGACTAGAATCACAAAAAGCCAGTAAAGATTAGCCCTCATACCTCGTGAAATTTTGATTTATCGCCCTGCATTTCTCAGTTTTTGGAAAAGTTAGAGAGCTGGTTGGAGAGATTTGTGATATATATTATGGTGTTCGTTTTTTTTTTCATATCCTAATGGTCATATCATAGTCAAAAACTCCTTTTTGTTGATATGTTTCAGCATTGGGTAGGAAAATCCAGTGCATATTTATAAATTTTTGATATTTTCATATCTGATCACCATCAACTCTTTTGCTACAGGTACTATGTGGAGAAAGTAGGGAGGGAGGTCCCGCTGAACTTCCAGTGGTTGGTGGATGTGCAGCGTGATGGATTTTCTGGTCGGATCCTCATATTCTTTCAGAATGTAGAACAGACAGGAATCGTTTACGACTTCCTGAAAGTCAACTTTGACAATGAGCGTACACCTAAGCCATCACTACACATGTATCACAGTGGCACAAAACCGGAGAAGAAGGCCCAGACAGTGGCAGAGTTTTCTTTACCTTTAGAGCCCAAAGAATTTTCTGTTGTGCTCTGTACCAGCTCCTTCTCCCTCGGTCTCGACCTAGCTGACATAGAATATGTTTTACATTTTGGTGTACCGAACACAGTGACAGACTATGTTCAGGAAACTGGTCGGGCATCTCGGGAACCATCAAAACATGGTCATGCCATTCTTCTGACACACCACAGAATGGGAGTCGGGAGGCCCATTGAGCGAGCCATGAGGGACTTCTACAAAACTAGCAATTGTAGGCGCAAGACCCTCATGGCTGAATTCAGAATTCAGCCTGGGCACAATGAAAAATGCTGCGACTCCTGTGTGTGGGATCTATCGTTGTCCTGCCCTTTGGTTTCCTATATTCAGACAGACACCAAATCTCATCCTGAGAGCGCTTCAGAACATAGTTCAGTATACTCTGAGAGTACAATCAGTGAATCCATTTCAACTCCTACTCCATCCTCGTTGTCAGATTTGTCTGACTGAATTACTTCTTAATTGTTTATTATTTATACACACTTTAATCTAATCGAACGATAGCAATTTTACAACAATTTGTGATTTTTATATCTTGAAAATAACTGCACATCTCGTATCAATTATCAGTATTACAGACATATATGCGTTTCAAGATTACTTGTGCATGTAATGTCCACCACAGGCCACCCGATTTGCTAACCATCGTAAATTATTATTTATTTATTATTTTTTCTGACTTTGACATTTTAGTCTCAACAGTCAACACTGCACACAGTATTCATAGAAGGCATAGTTATCCCATTTCTTAACTACTCTGTTTTTCTAAGGTCCGCTATAGCAAATTATATTTATTAGTTTTACATGATATTCCTGCGCATTGAATGCAATCACATATTTTACTACAGATTTTTTTATGCATTATGTGGAAAAATATTATGTGTACATAGTCTTAGCAACACAAACATCTTATAGCCATAAAGTTAATAATTGACCTGACCTTAAATTCTTCGGTGCGATGCAACTTTGATAAACCGGCGATGAAACAATTAGGCAAGACAGCCCTGGCACATCAATTCTTAGTAGGCCAGTTTGCTGTTATTCTGATGTGACCGCATTACTACTCAAGCCAGATTTTTGTGACTTCCCTATTATTGTGACCGAGAGTACTAAAATCCTGCATTCACCTGTTACCTGGCTCATACCTAATGACTAACCAGCCGTAGACATGCAGAGTCATACCCCCGTTACAAACGAGAGGACAACAACCGCTCATTCATTGTTCTATGCAATTCTTTATACTAAATGTTTGAGTTTTGTTTCAAGTTATATTAGTGTTACATTTGTGGTTGGAAACTACGATCTGACATGTCACATCATCTTTTAAACGTAACAGCATGATTGACCGAAGTATTAATACTGAATGTGAAAAAAGAATAAATTCATAAGTACATGCTGTGATACATCTGGAATAACTGGATACAAATAGTACACTATTTGAAAGTGAACAGAAAATTCGGGTGTCAGTGTGGTCACTTAAAAAAATATCTGCAATATACCATGGCACCGTAGTATAACAGTGATAATACTGAGACTTGCAAATCTAGATAGTATCGCAAAAGTTTACATAGGTACACGCTGTGCTACATCTGGAATAACTGGATACAAATAGTACACTATTTGAAAGTGAACAGAAAATTCGGGTGTCAGTGTGGTCACTTAAAAAAATATCTGCAATATACCATGGCACCGTAGTATAACAGTGATAATACTGAGACTTGCAAATCTAGATAGTATCGCAAAAGCTTACATAGGACAAATAGTTTGATTGGAAAACACAGCTAATGGCTCTGTAGGTTTAATTTGCCTGTCTACTTTCCGAGAGTGTTAACATATCTGTAGAAATGTCTTGTCCGGAAAGACTTGATATGACCACTCATCCATGAGCACAGTTTGTTACTATTAGCTTGGAAAATAGATGGACTGACGAACACTTTGCCAAAAGAGCGAGAGCCCCTGTACTCCAGCAGATCCTCCGAGTGCAGATTCTGTACCAGATGTACGATGTCATCGTTGGGATCCTTCTGTGTATGCACACCAACCTCACGTTGGTGTAAGTTGGTGCTCACCTTCAGCTGTTTGACCATTGTCCTGGTGACGTTCGAGGCTTTAGAGATCTTGTCTATGGCTTTCTGCGTAAACTCCCCTCGATAAGTCTTTGCCTGCTCTTTAAACCTCCTGTTTTCGTGCTCCAGGCATAGGTCAACTGGTATATTGGTGTTTGGTTGTCCTCTTGAGTTGACGGAACGGTTTTGTATTAGAGAAACCCTGAGATGGGATGGCAGTATAGCTAATTGAAAGTGAAGCTCAAGCAGTCCTTTAGCATAGTTGTCTAGTTCTAGGTTCTTACACCAGATGGACATATATTTGTATAGACTCATTAATGTTTGTCCATCAGCATATGAAATGACAGTGTTATGTAATATTCTCATTAGGCCTATCGTAATTACAGATTTGGAGTGAAAGAGTTTATAATCTACTCCATCAGCGTGGCAACCAGTCTGCTTATGGGCACTCCACCCTTTCTTTCCAGTCATTCTCTCATAGCGTTTGCCGCATGCTTCGCACCTATTGAATAACACAATTTAGAAGAATTAGTGGACCTTGACCCCAGCTTCAGGAACCTATCAAAACTCATGCTGCACGCAAAGAAAGCCAAATATTTACACCACCCAATCCGTAAATCAATGTCACATGACCAATATATGCAATCTGAATCTGTTGCAGTTAGTGAACATAGTTTCACAACAGGCTTTGCTGTATAGTGAGGTTTGAGGGTTGTATATGGATTGAGAAGAGACGAAAATCATAATGTAGACTGTTGAGGGACTCAAATTTTGAAGATGATAGTTTGTAAAAATATTATCAAAAAATCCTAAAGATGTATGCTGCCGCACTGACGAATTTGGCATACTCGCCTTTTGCTGTTCTATTCCACTTGCGAGTCAAAATCAACCATCTTAAAAAGCCATTAGATACAACCAAAAGACATGTAACGTAGCTGCATTGTATGGGACAAAGCTAATCGTACCTGAATTCCGACTGCTCAGTTGTCAAAGCATCCAACATGCAAAACTCTTCTATAAAAGCTTCAGCAAGCTTGTTGGCACACGTCTCCACATCATCTGGCTTGGCCGTGGCATCGGAGGACTGGTGCACATCATCTAGATGAAACATCCGTAGAGCTCCTGCATAGAAACAAACAAAATCATCAGCTCAATCATCAACTATAATGATGCTACAAACACTGTTGAAGAGAAAAATTAATGAACCTCACACTTGCAAGTTGCAGTTTTCAAATTTTTTACTCATATTCCAAAATGGTGTATTCTCCAGTTTGCAATAGTGGAGAGTGTTAACCAAAAATGCACTATGTTTTGCCACTTAATTTTTGATTGACAATCGATTGGTTTCTAGCAAAAGTGGGGTACTTATTTGCAACACAGACACTCCCCTGAATGTAGATGCTTTGTATATACTCACCCATCACAACGTATGCTTGGGTAACCTTGTCAGCTAGAGCGCCGTGTTTATAGAAGTCCTTCTTCGGCTCAGAGGTGATGTTGACAGCATTCAGCAATGTCTTGCAGTTGTTCAGAGTACCATGGTCTGAATTAGATGAGTTGTTGTACAGAACCTTCCACATGAGAGTGAGCAGTTCCATCTGACAATGAAAATCTGCCATGACACATATAAGGCCATCCAATCTCTCCGTAGGTGTATCACAATTTGCTTGTGATGCCTGAGCTTTCTGCCCCACACGAAAACTTAACCAGTCACCTGCAGAAAACAATTGGGTGCATTGAATTACTATCAGCTTTCTTAGGCCTTGAGCCTTGCTGTTGTACATTTGTTCACATAATAATAAGAAAAAAAATAGGTTAATCTTTAACACCATGAACGCAGTTATGTTTACGGGAAGAACTAAGGTCTCGGAATGGCAATTGAAAGTACATCAATATTATACGACTGGTCTTATTATTCACCAATTTATTTGGTTGAGATGGTCAATCAGAGACAATCTTACATTGTAATACGTCACGCTACAAGGCCAAGTTCTGAAAGTTTTAGGTGGAAAAGCATCTATAGTTACTTAATCTGCTGAGACCACAACATACCAGCCAGGAATATGGGCAGTACATTCCCCTCCTCATCTGTGTTAGCATATGAATGGAACTCCTCCATTAGATTGACCATATCAGTGTGGTTTGTTTCACTTTTCTTGAAGACACCGATGTTGATCTAAAATCAGTGAATAAGAGAAAATCAAAAAATGGCACATTGTCCTTCGACAGGGCAAGATATATTCCTCAATAGCCTTTAAACAATTTATGAGCATGAATGCCGTAAATAAATATTGCAATAATATTTTCTGTTCAACTATGAATCTCAAAGCTGCTTCTATGGCATGCCTTGCACACCATAGATTTTAGCGTTTATGGATGATGACTTGCGTAGTAACACATTGTTAATTTGCTAAACCTAAGTCAACTCTTTTAACATCTACCTTGGTAGTCCATTATAATATGTAAAATAGCCAAAATACCTTTTCAGATTTAGCTTTCATTTCTGCAGAGTAGTCATGGGTGTAGCGAGGTGGTTTCATCCAGGCTAGTGCAGGAATAAGCTTGGACCAGATATCCCTGACAACATAAACCATACGACTAACCACTGATGCTCTGTCTGCTTGTGAGACTAGCAGTTGTTCTGTAGTGACCTCATCAATAGCAGTCTGAGGAGAACCTGGGGGAGCCATAACCCTATCTCCTACACACAAAGCCTGTACCATATGACATAATGTGTTTGTCACGTCCTTGCTCTGCTGACGGCGTGACAGATGTTTGTCTACGTTGTCAAACACAACCTGGAACGGCTTAGGCCTACGCTTCCACTCCAGCTTAATCGTATTAAATATCTGCACATAGTCTGACTGTTTGTTGTCCCGTGCAGTATTTGACATGACATCATACAGCCGAGCAAGCTGGTCCATGGTTTGGTGTTTGGTGCCACCACTAGCGAGTACGGAGGAGATCAAATAGCGATATGCAGACAGTCGGTCACTATAAATTGATAAGCATTTACATAGGACTGAGGTGACAGCTGGCCTGACATACTCGTGAGTCTTCATTTTACTTTCATGCTCTCGCAGAGTGATTGCATCAACTACCTGATATGTACGTGGCATCCGATCTCGCAACTCCTTACCGACAGAGTCTAAGTCAAACTGCCGCAGATCCTCAGCACTTGTCAAGCTTAGCATGGACTTTCCTTGAGAGTACGCCTTGACCTCTTGACTGATTATTCTGGAGCATGTTGAGAACACCAGAGAGTAGAACTCATCCCGGCCAATCAGAGTTACAAAGCCTGCAGATAAGCGGCCATCTCTTATCTGTTTCAGTGCTATAGCTTCAGCAGAGTTCACATTCTACAAATAATCACATGCCAATGAATACTAAATTGGCTATCATTTTTTGTTTTAGAGTTGACTGATCATTATGTGTTCATGATAATGTTGCAACACATGTGTTTGAGATGAACAAAACACTATTAGATACACTAAGACAATGAAAACGTCCATTACAGATAATACCTACTAGGTACCCGTCATCAAAGGGCAGTATCACTTCATGAAGGAACTTCAAGACAAAATTGTACATAGCTGCATAAGAAAAACAGTTAGCAGAGTCAATTCCTGGGAACCCAATTAGTAACGCGACCCCACTGGCCGTGTGACTAAGTCACACGACCCCAGGGGCCACGTGACAAACCTATGCAAATAAGTATAGATGTGAGGGTTTAAGTGTACAAGGTCGTGGAACAAAAAGCAGACTTGCTATTTGCCCCGCTGCCGTACGCATTATGACTGTTATTTATTATTGATGGCAATACAAGATGAGCAACACATACAGAGGTATAGGCCTACGATTGCAACTTTGTGACAATGAGGAACTAGTGCTTACAATCTGAATATTGTAGTCCTGTTTTTGAGGTGTTCTCGGAGTGGCAGTAGACAGTTTTACAGGGGTTGACGGTGTACTAAGTGCAGGTAGCTCTATAATGTCTTCAGATGTAGAGGGAGTGGCAGGAGGTACAAATTGAGATGTGTTGGGGGTACTCGGAACCACCGGCAATACTGGTCGTGCAGGGCACTTCAGGAGTTCTGGCTTTCTACATTGCAAATGCATCCACACCTTGTTAGGGCTGTAATCATAAGAATATAAAGCATATGTAACAATATAACTGCATAAATCAGAACTAACTCTTTTGTACATAAATCATAGCCAATGCTGGTTATAAAAATTTGCAGAAAGACCTGAAGTTCCTGTCATGAATACTGTTTGTGAAAAGGAATAGTTGCTGTACTCTATAGCTGGAATGTCTAAGCATTTAAAGAAATTACCACCACATTCAACAATTTTCGGTTGGTTTGGTTTGCACCAGGGCACACCTGACACCTAACTTCTGAAAGTAAAAATGCCAGAGGAAGATTAAACATTAAATCAAAGTTTTACAACTGTGGCACTCTGACACGCACCCAATAGGGGATAGGGATAAAAGAAACATTGTTATAATAAGAAACTTGTAAATGAGAGTACTTACAGCTGACCACGTAGCTCTACAGTATGCTCTCGCTTTGAGAAAAGCCGCTTGATGGTGCGAGTAAGGAGATTACCATACTCAAGCATCTGGTCAGGAAACCCAGCACGAGAACAGGCGTCCTGAAGCTCTCTCTTCCCAATGGTAGCCATATGTTGATATTTGAATGACTCAAGCAAGAATGGCTGAAAGCAAAAGCAATAAGTCAAGATCACGACACTAGTAGGGCTTAGTAATGTTGTCATTCATAGGAACAATTTAGATATTTAGCAGTGGAAGGTCAACCATTTAAATCACCAATTTATTTTTTGATAATAACACAATTAGTCCAGATTAGATGAATAATCATTGATATGGCAATTTTATGGAATTGCTACATACAACCAGGATACAAATTCATGCCCAATAACTTACCTCCAAGTCATGTCTACTCTTTTTGGCAGCTGGAGATGTGCTGGGGGAATGACCTGGTTTAAACAGGTGACGTTTTGCCGTAGCCTGGAACAACATAATATTAATTTACATCAATAAATAACAATACGTACATGGCCATGGTTACATGGAGACATACGCTACCATAAGTGGTCTAATTTCAGTTATCTTTTGTAACATTACATTGATAGTCATAGCTCACTAACATGCCTCTTACTGTAGTATAGGTGTGGCAAATGAGGTGATTCATTTGTGTTCCCACTGCAACATGAAGTGACACTACAACGTTGGCACATCTCATCGGCCATTTGTCTACCTATCATGCAGTGACAGTCACACAAGTCATACATATATCTATCCATCAGGCTTCAAAGATTAGCACTTCATGTATTACAACTCAGCCATGATGTATAATATAATAATAATAATCATATACACTTTATATGGTATCAATGCCCCAAGGGGCCAATAAGACACTCATTACAACTAGGTAAGGTCCAGGCCTATCCTATGTTTATTCTTATGCACAGTGGCTAAAAATGGAAAAAAAATAGACGAACACAGCAGTAGGATGTGATCATTTGAGGATGTGAATAGGTTATTTTATTGCTATTCCATTACTCCGTCCTTGCCACTAGTAACAATAACATAATTAACTACAGTCTGTCTGCGCTATACTAAACAGCTCATAACAAACACAGGCACAACTTACCATTCAGACTCAGTGGTTCAGAGTAGTATGTACTGTACTAACTGCTGTTTTTATAACTTCCCCCTGCTCCTGTGCAATCTGTGTATTCTTGATGTTGAAAACAGACAGGTACTAACTGGAAAGT
>ERZ1740068.970-NODE-970-length-10670-cov-5.918323_pt1 | contig 10670 bp, 8 predicted proteins | sample MGYA00581735_ERZ1740068 | MGnify/ENA primary metagenome ERZ1740068 (study PRJEB43018, sample SAMN04849740) | marine metagenome | isolation source: floating plastic debris | place: Pacific Ocean | collected 2008-08-30 | study: EMG produced TPA metagenomics assembly... | reverse complement strand
TCCAGGAATTCTCGTTCGATTCGGGTATCAAACCGTTTTTGTTTGCGGAGAATTTTGCGCGCCTGCTTTTTTACCAATATTTCCAATTGTTTTTTAAAATCTTCGAGTTGAGGCTTTGTCAACTCATTTGGTTCTTTTAACACAATTTCAAGAATTGAATGATCAATTCCTCAGTTGTGTTTCTCATCCTTGGAGGATGCCTAGTAGTGAAGCAGGATATGAAAGAATACCTTCAAGATTTCAATTTAACATATACGAAGAGCCATCGAAAGTCAACTCATTGCTGGCTGTTATTTAACATAATAATTTAAAGGTGAAAGGAATCGATCCCGAATCCAACTACCGATAGGAGCGATCCATGATACACAAACCTTATAGGGTTGATTAATTATTAAACAGCTAATGGCGCTGTTCTTACGATGCCTGTCGGACAAATAGTCTTTTCAACCCAATCCCCAAACCCGCCCAGTAACGATTCAAACCCATCCGTTATAAATCGCCCTTAAAACGCCATAAAGTCACATCACTCAAAACACTTCGACAAGCATTTCCGTTCCCAGTCAAAACTCAACCACTTATCCGAAAAACGAAGCCACCTATTAGCGCGTATTTTCGAGCAACCTGAGCCATGGGCCGAAATACGCCAAAATAGAGCATTAGGGAAAAAGCCTGAAAGGGTTGATGAATAAGATCGGTTGTAGCAAAGCACCAAGGAAGCAGTTGTGCCAACCGGAAGCTGATGAATTCGAAACGCAACGGGGAAGTGACCACTGACAAACTCGTGCATCGGTTGACCGACATACGAAGCGATCGACACCCAAACTTTCCAAAACAGTTCGTGGAGCTCAGCCAAAGGTTGGGCCATGAGTAGCAATTGTCTGGGAGCATCTTTGTTCGGTGAAATTTGGTGTCGTTATTCAAGTTTACATTGTAGGTTGTGAACGGATAAAAGTGAAATGTGGGCCTGGATTCAATAAAACCACTTTATACTTATAATGTTTAAAGCGTTATGTTACTTTGCTTTGGTTAAATGGGCGTTTCCTTCCGACCGAAGGGAGTGGGGGAGAAAGCCCATTTACTCAGCGCAGCGTAATGTCGCTTTTCTTTTTTGTTCAAGGGAGCGCAAGGGCGCGCGACCAATAGGGGAAGAGAAAAAATATTCTGTCTTTTAAATATAAGCAAGTAGTTATACGTGAATTATATAGGCGTTTACCTGTATTATGAAAAATACGTGAATTCACTCTTTTGCTTTATCAGTTCTAACAATAATTTTAAGTCTGTGATTATTAACTTAAAATGCATTACTATGAACAGTATTTCAGTGGGATCGCTTAGATCAAACTCCAATCTTAGTGTACATGGTTCAATCCTTGGAAGCAAGGGAACAACCTTTACACTGACCAAAGACACAAAGCATAAGGCAAAAGAGAGCACTCTCACTCTCAAACTTGATATAAACGGAGGATCCGAAGGCAACCTTGAACCGATACCGTTTCACTATATCGAGATGGGTGAGATCGCATCTCAATATGACAAAGTAGAAATTCAAACTAATCAAGAGAAACACATTCTGATTGATGTTGAAGAATTTCAGGATGACGCGGAACCCGCTGTATTCGATACCAGAAAGCAACGTCTGTCAAGTGTGGAAAACAAGTTGGCAGAGATTGGATCGGTTGCAGTAATGAGCAAAAAGGGAAGCAAAACCAAGGATAGATAATGTTGGACGTAGCGACCAAACTCAAACCATCAAGAGAGGAATTTATTGAAGACCATAGAATCTTGGTTTTCGATGATCTTGTAGACCGAAAGAAAATTGTTCACTACAATGACCTTTTCTGCCTATCAGATTACACATTTTTACACTCTTCAAGGTTTGATACAAAAAAGTATCGCGAATGGATGGCTGATTTTGACGTTTCTGATTTCGTTCAACATGAACTTTATCAGGTCGCTCTGTTAGCCGCCTCTCAATTCTCTGAGACTCCACTTAACTGTTACTCTGCGTTTTGTAATGCCATAACATACGGTGATCAAACGTTTGCCCACTACGATTCAGAAAACTTTGAAAACATTTCCGTTCTATACTATGCCAATGAAAGTTGGAAGAATGAATGGAATGGTGAAACGGTATTCTATTCAGAGGATATGGAACCCAAAGTTGCTATTGGGGTTAAACCAGGACGTGTAATAGTATTTGGAGGAGGTGTTTATCATCGCGCAGGCGTACCAAGCAGGTTATGTCCAGATGTTAGACTGACTCTCAGTGTTCGATTTGAGCCAAAACAAGCGTAGATACGAAACATAAAATAGTGAAAGCCCGACCGATTTGGCCGGGCTTTCTTTTTTAATCCATCCGCGTAAAGTGGATACCTCGTTGCTTGCAATACACTTCAAGCAGTCGCTCTTTCAGAGCCATGATAGCACCTACAACGTTGTGCTTGTCTTTTGAAGAGAAATTCTCTTCTTCAGGAATAAAGTGGAACAAGTAAACGGCTCGATCGAGCCATTTGGTAAGCGATAGGAGATTACCGCCATACATTTCGTTCACGTAGTCGGCCAAAGGAGCCAACTCTTTTGCTTCGGTCTTTGAAACCATAATCTATTGATTTTAGGAATTAAAAGAGCCCGCCTTAGCGCTCCTCTACGCAATAGATCACGTAGTGTCGGTCGTTTCCTCTCGACAACGCATAGCGGGTTTATCTTGAAATAAAGTGGATTGTAATACGGCATGATCTATTGTTTTTAGGAAGTACTAAGATACAAAAGAGAAACTGAATATAGAATACGTGTTTTACCGTATAGCGATATAGGTCTTTTCACTTACTTTTTGATACCGTATTTATACTCTTTCAAATTTTCGGCTAAAATGGTTCTTTTACTATTTCAACCAAATTTGGAAAGATTATATGTCTGGAACTTTTTCGAGAGGATCAGTTTGGTCAAAGTGGGATATGCATGTTCATAGCCCATTTAGCCATCTTAACAACCATTACAACTGTACGTCTAAAGAACTTGCAGAAAAAATCGTGGAAGAAAATATTTCCGTGGTGGGCCTGACAAATTACTTTGTTGTGGATGAACAAGAAATTGTTGAACTAAGAGATGCATTGGCAGGCAGAGCCTTGGTTATTCCAAATTTTGAGTTTAGAACGAATGACAAGAACAAGGACAATGAGTTTATCAATATACATGTCCTATTCAACCCTGATTTAGCTTTAGAACGAGTTTATGGATGTCTTCAGAGGGTAAAGCTGAATAACCTCTCTGAAGACATACCTTATTACTGTACTCTTGAAAATATAAAGAAGTTCGGAGCAGACACAATTACTGTTTCTTTTGATGAATTGGTTGCTGAATTGAACATCGATTTCGACAGAAATGACGATTTCTTGATCGTTGGAGTTAACAGAGGGTATGGAGGTTTTTACCCAGATAATAAGCCGCGAAACACTCAGTTGGCGAAAAAACTGGATAAGTCAAGCGATTTCATTTTTGGAAAAATTGATGATCGAAATTTTTTTCTGAATAAGACTCCCGGTAGGGAAGCCCTTGGCCTGAAACCAAAAGTAGTTGTTCATGCTTCTGATGCGCACACACTGAGCAAAGTTGGAGAGAATTTTACTTGGATCAAGGCAGTACCTTCTTGGGACGGGTTGCAGCAGATAATTTTCGAGCCGGAACAAAGAGTCCAAATTCAAGTGGAGATACCCGATAATAAAGACAAAGATTTGATCATAGACGAGGTGAAATTCAGTTCGACTAAAAGTTCTCTATTCCCAAACGAAAGTATCAAGCTCAACCCGAATCTAAATGTAATTATAGGAGGAAAGTCTTCCGGATAGTCCTTATTGCTTTTTTACATAGCAAAAACACTAGAAAAGGATCTAGAAGTTACTAATACCGATGACGAGGGAAGCAAATATGATTTTGTGAAAAGCATCGATGACAAGTTTGACTTTCATGTTAAGTCAGCAGCTGGCGTTATCCAAAGCTTGAGCAGTAGAATTGAGGAAAGCAGTATTCTTCCTGATATAAAATATCTACCCCAAAACAAACTGACGAGATTGGCAGAGCCAGAGGTTTACAAGGAATCGGCAAGTCTTCTGCAACTGGTGAGAGACTTATTACTTGAAGAAGAAAGTTGTAAGGAAAGTTACAGTGCATTCATTAAAAAGATCAAGGAAAATGATATTTCAAGACCTGCAATAATTGAAAAATTATTTAACACTAAAGATGATATTTCGGTTAAGGAAACAGAATTGCGGGGATATGGTAATGTGTCGGTTCTTAAAAACAGTATAAAAATTGCAGAACAGGAAATAGCATCCTTAAAGCAAAAAAGTGGCCTCTCTGCCGAAAGAATGGTAGAATATGACGAATTGCAACAGCAAATCAAGTCAACCAATGCTGAAATACTTCGCTTGCAAGATGATCATGAGCAAATTTTGAATTTACTCAGTGAATCGTTAGCTGAACTCAACCAAATGACCCTTTTAAAGAACAATCTGAGACAAGTCTTGCTCACGGATGAAGGGAAAGCGCTATTGGATTCGGAATATGGAGTTATTGATGACGCCATTGTTAAGTTGGAAGAGTTTGTGGATCGAAATGATCAAGAAGTTGATAAGTCCGAAGCAGAAAAACTCTCATTAGGAAGTTCTTTGTCAATAAAAGTTGATGACCTTAAGAAGACTAAAACGCAACTTGAAGGGAGATTAGTTCCATTCATTCAAAATGAGAATTTGAAGAAGGAAATTGCGACTCTTGAGCAGAAAATCCTAAAGGATAAGCAGAAGCAGCAAAGAATTGAGAAACAGAAGGAAGTAATCCAAGGTTTAAAAGATGAATTAGAAAAAATAGAAAGCGAGCTTTGGGAGGACTATAAAGCAAATTTTGATCTGTACCCAGAAATAATCAAGAAGCTTCAAAAGAGGACGGAGTCCTTGGTTGGGGATAAGTTAGAAATCACGGGAAGTGTAAAATTCAATCATCATAAGTTTAAGAAAGAGTTTCTGCACATGATGGATGGAAGGAGGGCGTACACCAGTGAACTTTCCTTGGTGAATCAGTCGGAAAATATGATGGATATAGAATGGAGTGATTTATTGCAAGAGGTTAAGTCACTCTATGATCAGATTACCCGTGGGGACTTCCCTTTAATAAGTCGATTTCCAAAAAAAGAGGCGATAAAAAAGCTTTTAGATGACTATTTCGTTGACTATTGGGAAGTGACCTACCGCAACGATACACTCGGGGAAATGTCAACTGGAAAAGCAAGTTTTGTAATTCTCATGTTGATAATAGGACTGAGTGACTCAAAAGCCCCTATTTTGATCGATCAGCCCGAAGACAATTTGGACAACCGATCAATTACTCGTGACCTTGTTGCCTACCTGAGAGAGAAAAAGTTAGATAGGCAAATTATTCTCGTTACCCACAACCCCAATATTGTTGTTAACGCTGACTCAGAAAACATCATTGTAGCTAATCAAAGAGGACAGAATGATCGAGAATCGAGCAGTCCCTTCCGATTTGACTACGTTAATGGTGCGATTGAAAATAGCAAGCCAATTGATTCAACTGAAACTGATTTGCTAAAAAGTATGGGGATTAGGCAACACATAGCAGAGGTTGTTGAAGGAGGTGAAGAGGCATTTAAGAAAAGAAGAGAAAAGTATCGCTTTGGTGAGTAAATATGAGAAAAGAAGATTTCATATTAATTCTCGATAAGGGAGTCGCTTATTGGAACCAGTGGAGGCGGGAAAATCCTAAAGTGATCCCTGATTTATCCAAATGCGAGATAAGTGATACGAGGCCCGCTTTCCCTAAAGAAGGTGTCGAGTATAAAAAACGGAATTTAGAAGGTATCAACTTTCAGTTTGTTGACTTGAGCCAGTCCACCCTAAGGGGGGTAAACTTAAGAAAGGCTAATCTGACGCATTGCAATTTTTATAGAGCAGATCTTAGAAAGGCAAATCTCAGTTTATGCGACCTATCTAATGCAAAACTCAACTTAGCAAACCTGACATTGGCGAACTTGAAAAGGGCAACCCTTAGCGGGACTCTTTTTTGGGAGACAAACATGAGTAGGACAAATTTCAATGGTGCTACCGGTTTGGAAAGTTGCAAACATGGAGGGCCGAGCCTCATTGATATCAAGACTATCCATAAATCCAATGGATTGCCCGACAGTTTCCTCAAAGGAATTGGATTGCCCCAAGACTTAGCCAAAATGATGAATAATGTGAAAAGGAACTTTTTTTCCTGTTTTATAAGTTACAGCCACAAGGATGAAGAGTTTGTATTGAAGTTATGGAACGATCTGCAAAACTCAGGAGTCAGGTGTTGGTATGCTCCTGAAAGCTTAGATATAGGAGATAAGTTTAGAGAGAAAATTGAAGATGCGATCCAGAGTTTTGACAAGCTAATCATTGTGTTGTCAAAGAACTCCATTGCAAGTGGTTGGGTTGAAGATGAAATTGAAACTGTAATGGAAAAAGAATATGGAATGCATGAGCCTCTTGTGTTACCTATAAGGTTAGACAATTCAATTTGGGAATCACATAAGGCTTGGAGTAAGAAAATAGGAAGGAGTCGAAACATAGGTGATTTCTCGGATTGGTCGAATCCAAGCAGTTACCAAGTTTCATTTCACAAGCTTCTGAAAGCCATAATGAGATAGAACGTCATTTTAAAAAGCCGAATTCACGGCCCCCAAGTCTTTAGTACCGCTTTCCACCAAATAGCATGCTTGCAATAACGCTTCATTGCGAGCTTACGAGCCGAGTAAGGATTACTCGCGCAAATCTCGAATGATTTGAGACATTCCGGAAACGGAAGAATAGGGAAGTGGAGGACGACAAGATAAGTGTACATAACAGAAAGGATTTAGAGATTAAAGAATGAAAGGCCCCCTAATAAGGGAGCCTTGAAAAGCCGACCTCGAACCAGAGGACGCGGATATAATGATCGAAATACCAAGCATTGGACTGACTGACCAGCTTGAAAGAGCAGGTAGGGTAGTAGCCCAAATAGAACCAGCAATGAAGCTGCTGAAGCGGGACATTGAAAACATAGCGCATAGCGATAAGAATTAGATGAGCCCCCGGCACCGCGCCAAGGAAAACCCTTGCCCATGGATGGACTGAGCCAAACTCAAGGGGCCAGCCGCCGGAGGCGGTTGGATTTACTTGCCCTTGAATTTGCCGAAGGCCATTCCATAGCTTTGGTGAACCTTGGTGTGATGCCATCAGACAACAGGTAACCACTAAGCACATTTCCGTTTTTCCTTTTTCTCCCCACAATCCTCGCTCAAATGTCCTCCGGACATTTGCCGTCTTTTCAATCAGGAGCTGGCGCAGCCAGATCAACTACAGCCAATGAGAATGATAGAGCAAACGGAGTAGAGAAGAAGCCACCAGAACCACAGGTGATTCAATTCTTAAATTCCGAACCCACGAACGCTGGCCCGAACAGATGAACCTGACCAGGACACCTGGCTAACTGGTAGCACTGGCCAAGAAATTCAAAATCCTTTTGATCCCGAAACCTTTAAAAGCCCAGATTCCAGAATATACCGACTGCTTAATATTATGTTAAATAGAGTTCTGGAGAGCGAGGGCCAGAAGAAAATGCGGGCGTGCGGTGGGGTGAATGCGCGAATGCAGCAAAAAGCTGTCGTCCCAGTTTTTGATGCGGTGGCGCGAAGCGGCACCAGCATTGCCGCAGGCAAAGCAATTCGCGCAGAGCGCGGGGATAGCTTATTTTCTTCTTGATTTTTCTTTGGTTCGTTTCTTTTCATCCAAGGAAAAGAAATGAACGTCCACTAAGTTGGCTGACCAACCAGCCGTTGGATCAGAATTCAAGTCGCTGAGATTTGCTCAGAATTTCTCAACCTGAGTATTCGTTCGAATACGCCGAAAATTCTAATCGCTGAGAATCGCGTAAAATTTTCGAATCTGAACATTGGTTCAGATAACGCCTGAATTTTAAGTCTCTGAGAATCGCTCAGATTTTTTCATCCTGTACAATTTATCGTACAGACGAAATTTGAAGAATATTTTTTTCTCGTGCGAGGGCCAAAAAAGAAATGCGGCATGTGTGATTGCCTAAGGGCTGGTAAGCGGAAAGAATTGGGTAGCGAACTTTTGCGCAGCAAAAAGGTGTTCGCGAACCAAGGCTTGCAGCTGTGCGGCAATTTAGCATAACGTCCAATTATAGGACAAAACGATTTACGCACCCGAAGGGTACCGCTTAAAAAGGCGTTGGCATGTGTGAGCTATTTACCTGCGTGCATTAACGCAGGCTCGACATAATGTACATTATAATTGACCAAACGATTCCTTAAACATCTATAAATAGATTTCATCGTTTTGTCTTATAATTAATATTATGTTAAATTGTATTTATTGATTCTCGCCTCTCAGGGTGTTTTTTTGGTTTCCATCCCTCGCCTGCTTATGCTTCCGTCCATTGCAATCACCCAAGTTTTGCCGTAAGTGCTTTGAAAATGGCAAGGTGTTTTTGGCCTGTCATCATCTTTGGATGAAGCGCTCCATTCCTTCGAAGACTCTTCCGTCAAAACGATCGATTTGGCAAGGATCGGTTATTGTTTTTTTGGAAGATCAACGTGTTCTGAAACGGGATTCGTTCCATCTGGATTTGCTTGGATGAGTTGCTACCCTATCGAATGTTTTCAGGATTTCTTCGATGGTTGTCGAGGATTCATATCGACCTACATAAACCTACCCCAAACACACAATACTCAATCCAACCCATTCGGTTCCAAAGGAATCCACCTTCTGGCATAAGCGCGAACTTGTACGCCAGCCTGAGTGGCGGAACTAAGCAATTGGCCAACCTTCAACATTCCGCAAGGGAATCCTTGAAGCACAGCCGTGCAAGATTCAGAAGGCATTTGTCCCTCCTACATAGTTTCAGGTGCTCCCAAAGTCACAGGGCTTGGGTTTCCGAATCGTAGGGAAAGCATTACCTAATCCAGAGCAGCCCCGTTCCGGCACTTAACCACAAACATTTTATTGCCGAAAGCGAAGGCTCCAAGCCCAGGTTCGCGGTTCAGCCTTGCGTTTTGCCATACTTTTAGGCAAGAAAAAGTAAGACCAAACCATTCGGAGGCACTCACCGCAGCCTCAATGATAGAGGCGTTTGCATCCCCACCTTTCACCCGTTGTGGCGAAACCACTATTCGAAGCAGCGCCACTACCTCAAAAATCCGCATACATAAAACTCACCGCCTCATAGGCTTTATCAGCCAACAGGTAAACCAGCACCACAGCGGCAACCAGCACCAAAACGATTCTACGGAAGAGCTTAGCGGTTTTCATAATAACGTTTGATTTCCTGGTAAATTCGATAGCCACCATAGTGGCTGTGGTGCTGCACATCACGGAAAGTGTGGTTCTCGTGCGACAAATGCCCCAAATCGATGTAAGGCTGTTGATGGCTTTCAAACAAGGTCCGCAACTCCTGCATCAGGTGCTCGTAGTCGCGCTGCAGTTCGGGACTGCCCCCTGCTTTGGCTAAAGTGCCGTTGTAAGGACCCAACAAAAAGGTGGTTTGAATGCCGTACTCCCGGCTCAGTTGGATCATACCTTCCAGGGCCTGCATCCGAAAAGTGGAAACCGTATCCAAAGCCGGCATTTTCGGTGCGCCTTGGGTAAGTGCTACGTACGCCGGGCTGCAATTGAATTCGGGGTCGATCAACTGTTTTAAGCTGTCCAAAAAGGTGGCATCTCCCCTTTCGATCAAGCTTTTATCGGAGGTAAGGTTCGAATAATCCCACTTAGGGGTTCGCCATTGGCTGCGCAGCTGGCGGTAAAACATCGACCGCCATTCCTGGTCGACCCACTGGTCCAAAGCGTATTTGGTACGCAAAATGGGATGGCCCCCAAATTCGGCTTCGAAAAAGGGGGCGTAAAGCTGCAGAGCTTCCAGCTGTAGCTGGGCTCCTACCACCACTTCAGGACTCAGGTAGCGGTTGAGGTAGGTCTTGTTACTCTTTGTATTCCTGCGACTTAAGCCCAAACGCCAATAGGTGGGGTTTACAAACACCAGCACCTCTAAACCTCTCCAGGCTTCGGGACTACTGGCGATGAGGGGAAAGTACACTTCAGCAAAGCGCCCCGCTCCACTAAAAGTCGAAAACTGGGTAGTAAGGTCTGGATCGGCATTGAGCCACGCCCAATAGTTGATCCCGTCCAGGCTGGTAGATTCGGAAGTGCCCAAAATCAACACGCCCTTGTTGTTGCGAATCGAATGCAGAAATTGATGAAAGTAGGCATCGTTGTTTTTGAGGTGGTTGATCTCCACATCGTGCTATTGCTCCATGGGCTCCCCGGTGCTGTCCTCCTGTGGCGCTATGAATTTCCAGCCAATGGCCACCAGGACCACTAAAAGACTGGCCACCAAAGCAATTCCTCCAGTTTCCCGGAGAAAAGAAAGGCGATCCATGCGGTGAACGAAACGGGTGATTTTTTTCATGACACCAATACCTGAATTGCTTTGAGCAGCTGACTGCCGCGATAATGAAAAAACAGCCAACCCAAGGTAACGAATGCAAAATTGAACCCGAGGGCCATCGTTTGGTCCAGTACCACCCATCCTCTGCGCTCCATGGCAGTATGGTAGCGCTCGAACCAGCGCGAAGT
>ERZ1740068.969-NODE-969-length-10677-cov-8.900207_pt1 | contig 10677 bp, 6 predicted proteins | sample MGYA00581735_ERZ1740068 | MGnify/ENA primary metagenome ERZ1740068 (study PRJEB43018, sample SAMN04849740) | marine metagenome | isolation source: floating plastic debris | place: Pacific Ocean | collected 2008-08-30 | study: EMG produced TPA metagenomics assembly... | reverse complement strand
CTATAAACCATGAAAAAACACCTTTTTCACCTTACACTGTTTTGCTGTTCCTTGCTGATCATGTACAGCTGCCAGGAACAGCAAACAATCGGTATCATCAACGGGGCTGCGAAGCCCGGTACCCAGACCATTCACATTGGGAGAGATGAAGTGCCCGTCAATCAGGATGGTACATTTCAGTTTGAAGTTGCGTTGAACAATGCGACCATTTTCACCATCAATCATGCAGAAGAAGTCATCGAGGTCTACCTGAAGCCCGGAGCCACCGTTACGCTTGATGCAAGAGAAAAGGCGATCGTTTTTGAGGGGGATCTGCAAAAAGAGAACAATCACTTGTTGACGGATAAGAAACTCAATGAAGCAGTTGGCCCTTACCTCACGGGCAACTGGTATTCTTTACATCGCGCCGAGGAGGCTGTTTTTATTGCGAAGATGGATTCCCTGAAGCAGGTTTTCATTGCTAACATGGACGGAACAGATTTGAGTGAAGAATTTGTCACTGTCAATACTGCTTCTGTTAATTATGCCTTTGACCGCCTGGTGCTACGGTATCCTCGTACACATTTCTACTTCACAGGCGAGTCTAAGCCGCTGAGTGCAGCGGTGAAGGAACGTCTGGCACAGGTGCACGATGCGCCACAATACCTCCACATTGACTCCTATCAGAAATTTGTACAAACCTGGATCGATGCGCAGCTCGCGGAAACAGACATTCCCGAAAATGCCCTAACCTACCATGGCGAAATCATGTTGAAGGCGGCATTGCATTTTGTGGAAACGAATTTTACCAGTCAGGTTTTAAAAGAATACTGGTCATTAGTCTACCTGCAAAAGCACATAGAAAACTATGCCTGGATCAATGGCGAGGAGCATTTGCATGCCTTTATACAAGTCTGTCAAACGTTGTCTGTACTGCAAGATGCAGTGGACTTTCGCGAATCGGAATTGGCAAAGCGCCGGGGACATGAGATACTCCTTTATAAAACGGCCAGAGGACAAAAACTGGAAGCGCATATTTTCAAGCCTGTTGGCTTTGACGCAATCAGGCAATATAAAGCACTAGCGGCCTTCCACGGCGGTGGCTGGATTTCTGGAAACGCAGGCTGGACCTTTAGCAGTGCCGAGCATGCGGCGGCAAGAGGGTTGATCGGTATTGCGGTAGAATACCGGCTTTCCAATCGGGATGATGTCACCCCTGTAGAGGCGATGAGCGATGTCCGGGATCTGTTCAGGTGGTTAAGAGTGAATGCAGAGGAGTTCAATATTCAACCAGACAGTATTGTGGGTAAAGGCATCTCTGCGGGTGGTCACCTGGTTTCTTCTGTGACCGTATTACCCCATGATCCTGTGACTGTCCCCAATGCGTTGGTGCTGGTGTCGCCCGCACTGGATACTTCCGATGAATATTTCCGCGGTTTGATCAACTCAGACGTGACGCATCAGGAATTATCTTCTGTGGAAAACCTCAGCGCTGCTGTTCAGGTGCCACCAACTTTGATATTACAAGGAGAAACCGACAGGCTTACCCCCACCAAATATGCTGTGAAGTTTCAATCGAAGATGGATTCGCTGGGCTATCAATGCGAACTGGTGCGTTATCCGGGTGTTGGACACCTGTTTACACCGTCTCACCTGGATGATACCGGCTGGCCACAGACTGATCCTGCGGTTATGAAACAGGCCATCGCCAGACAGGATGAATTCTTGAGGGAGTTGGGGTATATTGATTGATGAGGCATGATTTGTAATTAGTGATTTTTGATGCGTGATTTTTTTCTGATAGGGAGTAATGCCGTAATACCGCAATTGAGTAATTTCCAGACGTCGTAATAAGGAATGTGGGAATTGAGGAATGTCTTAATGACGAGATTGGCTTTGATGGGGTGTTATTGCCGCACTTGATATTTTCTGTGAGTTCTCAATGTCTCGAAATTGACTTTCCTGAAAATTTGAGTGGCCCTGGGGTGTGAGGAAGCATTCACTTTAAGATTGCCGACTGGAAGCTGTCTTTTATCGGGATGGGATTAAGCTGCAAGCTTAATCCAGAACAGGACGCCTCTATAGCAAAAATCGGTGTAGGAAAAACGGGAATCCCCGGCGCCTTCCTTCATTTGCCATGCAACGTCTGGGAGGTACCGGGGTTGATCTGTGAAAAGGGTTATTCTTTGGTTCTCGCTTCTCTGATCTTCTTGATGCCATAGACTGCTCCTCCGGCAAGTAAGAGGCCCAGCCCACCGTCTATTGGTGTAGCTGGTGGTCCCGGTTGCGCCACGGCTGGTAATGCCAATAGTATGAAAAATACCAGCAGGATGATGTTTTCTATTTTCTTCATTTCTATCATATTTTTATTGAAAGGAGACCCGTAGTGTGCCTGCCTGCTATTCATTCATCTAAAACCGTGAATTTGACAGCCCTTTGTCCTATCCTCAAGACATATAGTTGCCCTTTGAATAGTGGAATGCCATCGATGGTGATTGCTTCCCCTGTCGATTCATACTGATGACTATACAGCAGCTGACCCGTGAAAGAGAATACTTCGGCTTTTGCATCAGTGCCGGCCGCATTCCAGACTTTTAAGCGATTGGTATTGGCATAAACTTTCAACTGCTCGCTACTAAATGGCTCATCTACTTCAGTAATCACAAATGATTTACTGCTAAAGACGACCTTCCACCTATCTTCCACTTCTTCATTGCCTAAGTCTACGGCAATCTCTCTGGTTTCCCGAAGATCATACGTCATTCCGGTGAGCTGATCGAGTAGTGTGATGGTGATGTCCTCGGCAAAGCCTTCCAGCTGTTCCGCTTTTAGCAGGTATTTCCCTTCCAGCGATGTGCTGACCCCCAATGGTAATTCGATAGGGGCATCCTCCACAAGCGGCAGTGCCGCAATGGCGTAGTGCTCATCTTGCTGCAGTGCATAAAAAGAGATGAATTCGTTGCCCGAGAACTTCCTGGCATCCATGCTGTAATCCGCCTCAAATGTGGCCTTCGGATCTAGTCCGATCAGCAGGTCATTGTATGAATCGTTGCCGGAGAGAGAAAGTCTTAACAGGCCTCTTTCCTGGGAGACTCCACGGAATAACTCATCTGTCACGTTGCCCCCATGTACTTGCATATCTGGCGTGAAAGTCACGTTACCATTGGCCTCAGCCTCTATAAAAAAGCCCTGCCAGGTATTGAAATTACCATTAAAGTTTGCACTTCCTTTGAGTCCTCCAACACCAGTGTCATTGGTTGGCGCTACCGCAGATCCTGCCACTCCCATGCTGTTGACTGCGAGGTAATCTCCCCCACGGGTATCACCTACATTACTGCCGCCATCATTCCAGAGGTAGGCGGTTCCGGTAGTATTGGTGCTGTTGTCGGTGTTATTAAAGAAAGCGGCAGCTGAGATAGCACTGGCATAGGGATTGCCTACTAAATTAAAGTTAGTCCTTCCTGTTTCAACTGCCACGCTTACACTATTGACCTGGATACGAGATACTGCATTGATACCGAGCCTGGGTGGTGTAAAGGTGCCGGTAGTACTGTAATGAACAAACCAGCCTTTTCCAGGTGCGGCGCTTCCACCTGCTTTTGCTGAAAACTGGTCGCGATCATTGTCGTACTCGTAGACGATGCTTGCATCATAGTCGATGACATCAAAATTCTGGTAAGGATTGGAAAGAATTCTGAACCCTTTATGATCAGGCAGTGCCATTTTAATGATTTCAGAACCATTACCAAATCTGACAGCTGCCGAAAGACTGGCCCCAGGCTCCACTTCGATTTTTCCGGTATTTTCCAGTGAACCCCGAATTTGCAGGTAACCGCTGTTGATCGTTAGAATTAATGTATTGTTAGAACTGTTCCTGTTGGTCAGTGTAGAAATGGTGACCGCTGATTCAATTACAGGTTGGTTGGTCACCTCTTCAAGTCTGACTGCCGTGACACTGGTAGGTACCCTGCCTGTTGACCAATTGCCGGTGTTATTCCAGTCAGAATCAACGCTTCCCGTCCAGGTAGCACTGGAGTTATTGATGACTTCAAACTCAAATGTGTCACTTGCTGTGCCATCGGAAATGCCATCTTCAGCCGTTATTGTGATATTGGCCGTTCCATCACCTACTTCTGTAATAGTAATGATATCCGTGTTAGGATTGATGCTCACGGTAACCACCGATTCATCACTGGAGGAGACTTCCAAATTGAGGTCATTGCCTTCTGCATCAGTGAAAACATTGCCGGCATCAATTTCTGCACTTCCAAACCCTTCTATCACCGATTGATCGCTGAGGGGGCCTGTTACTGTTGGAGGTCCGTTGAATGAGTTCTCCGCCCCCGGAGTTCCCAGGTCGCCATCGCCGTAAAATGTGGTGGCGCTTGCCCAGCTACTACCAACGTTGTTGTCAATGGTCAGGTCAGTCAGGGACAGTGAAGCGCCGCTTGGATTGGGAAATGTGGTGCCATCATCATAGGCCACTTTATTGATTTCCACATTGTCATCAGAAGTCAGGATGATCTCATCTGGCCCTTTGTCCAGGGTAAACCCGCTGTAAACGTAGTCTATGGTGGTACCGCCATTGCTTGTCATGTCACTGTTGGTGCCAAAGACCATGTAGGCACCGGATGCAATTTCTAAAGGACCGCCGTTGTCTATCGTGTGGCTGTCTGTGTCGTCATCTGATAAAGTCCAGCCATCCAGGTCAATGGTGTTGTCGGTTGTATTGTATATTTCAAAAAATTGTCCATTGGCATTGGTGGATAATGTGGGATCGTTCATGATCTCAGTGACAATAATGTCTCCGGCAGCCTCCGGTATCACCAGGTCATATTGAAGTATTCTGTCAGGGTTTGTACTTTCTCCTGATACATAAATATTGTTTTCAGTGATGAAGATGTCTCTTGGAGTAGTTTCTCCGCCATTACCGGCGGTACTCAAATCAAAAGTGAAGTCTGCAGTTGCACTTGCTGTAGACAAGTCATAGGCAGTTGTAAGATTGTGCTGATAAACGTTGTCATTACCACTTCCTACGATGAATAGTTTCATCCCGTCTGCAGAAAACATCAATCCCTCAGGAGAGGTGTCTGTCGTGGTGAATTCCTGATCAGCTTCACTGGGTGCGGTGGATAAGTCGAAATTGGTGGTTAGATTGAACTGGAATATTTTATTTGCGCTATTGCCACTGAAGAATAGCTTGTCTCCGGTAGCCGAAAAGGCCAGCCCGCGCTCTGTGGTGTTTTCCCCTGTGGTAGAAAACTCATTATTGGCCGCTGCAGTAATGGTGGTGATGTCAAAATTGGTGCCGAGGTCAAGGGTATAGATGTCGTTGTCCTGTGAGTCAAGCACAAATAATTTACTGCCATCGCTGTTGAATCTGATGGCTTGCGGTTTGGCAATGCCAGCATTCGTGATATTGGTAGAAACCTCTACTACATTGTCTGCATCTGCAGAACCGATGTCCCAGGCTGTTTCTAAGGTGTATTGTAACAATGCATCGCCATTGTCCATGGCGACGTATAATTTTGTTCCATCATTATTGAAGGTCAGCCCCATGGGCTTGAGATCGCCGGTGTTGATGGTGAGGGCGGTGCCATTGTATTGTGCTACTTTTGTACCGAGGTCTTGTGCCTGCGATGATTGATAGCAAATCCATAATCCAAAGCAGCAAAGAAGTACTTTGAGCGGTTGTTGAGTCCATTGAAGACCTTTCGATAAAAATCTCATGAGTAATAAGAATTAAGATTGGTGTTTATTGTTGCGAAGGCAAGATAGGGTTGATGCCTGCTCCTGCATAGTGCCAGTAGTAGACATGTTGTATACACGGCGAAAGTGTGAGCTGTCTGGGGAGCTTTTGGCGGTTAGGTGCTGAGGATATTGAGCTGCCTGGTGAACTTCTGGAGGTTGCATCAGGTATGATGAGTCAGTGAAGTGAAAGTTGACATGATTGGTTGATAGAAATTCTGATGTGGCTCTCTTCGGCCCCGGAACGGTTTTTCATTGGAGGTCTGGTTGTTACGTAGGGATGGGCAGCCGATGGAACATAGGTTGAGAAAATCGCTGGACACACTTCGTGAGTTGCTGAACACGGTAGTGGGAACGGTCGAAATCTCGAACTTTTTAGAGGAAGATTTGGGGTTGGTTTTATAGAAGCTTCATGCAATTGAATCAAAAGATAAAGAGAGGTTTGGTGAAAATGTCTGAAACGAATTGAAAAAACTTGTTTAACTAACTTCAGTATATTTAAATAATGGGTTTAAAAACTGTTCAGTATGTCACAACTCAAACTGAAGAGGAAAAAACATTTGAAGATCAGTTCTTTGAAGGTTGATTCTCGGATGAATGAAGTGCAGAGCTCAAAAAGGTGACCAGATCCCAAATTTGTCACTTGACACCGCTTAGAAGTTCAAAAAATACTTTTTCCCAAACAATTCGACTGTCAAAAATGTAAAGCCTCTACCAATCAAAGGTTATACTTTTTAAAACTTTTTCTTAAGATGTAAAAAAAAGGCCGTAATACTGGATATAAGAAGAAGAGTGGCCTGGGCAATGCAAAAACCTGCCAATCTATTGGAGAGTAAACCAATGGCAACAGGCATTTTATCCGATGTTTAATCCCCTTTTTTATAAATAAGATATCCTGAGTTCTAAAATAAATCCGGGGATGTATTGGACTGTCTGTATCGAGGGATTTCAACCTTTTATCAATCGTCTTTGAGAGCTTTAACTCAAAGATCAAACCGGTATGAATTCCACTGGGTAAGGGAGAATGAAATAAACGATGTGACAGGAATATCCCTTGTAATACCGCTGATTCAACACCATTCTTTTTTAACAATTCCAACAATTGATACCCATCAACCTGTTCGTGATATTTGACTAACCAAAGGTGAATATCCAATATCCATTTTAGTCTAAACCACAAATGTTTCGTACCGTGTAAGCACAAATAAATAAGCAGATTCTCAGGACTTAAACTTGAATAAACAACCCCCATAAAAGAAGTTTTGGGAGATAGTTCAACGAGTTGTTCAGTAGTCTGAAGCATTATTTTATTAACCTCAAACATCTTCCAATGCAACTCTATCCGAAATGGATACTGATCATGCCAAAGATAAAGGTCTTTTGCTACCTGTAACAGGATCTCATTCGGGAGTTTTGTGGGATCAGGTTCACACCTGAAGCCCATTGATTCCAGTACCGATACGGCTTGCCTCACGTCATCACTTTTTACCAGCAAGTCAATATCTGAAGATTCCCTGACTCCCGGATCGTTCAATAACTCCTTAGCCAGTGCAATCCCTTTCAAAGGAATGACATGTATGTTATGGTGGTTAAACTGAGCAATAATCTCTTTAAATACCTTTATCTTATTAAATTGACCAAGCACCTTGTCTTTTAATACTGGTTTCAGTTGTGTTTTGAGCTCAGGATTCAGTCGCTCCCCATACAGTTTGTTAATGACCAGTAAAACAGCATGGTTTTCAAGCAACTTTACGAAGCGGTCAGCATCTATTTCTTGCTCATACTTTGTTCCTGATACTAATGCCAATAAGTAATTAAATTCATTCGAGAGAGTCGCAGTGAAGGGCTGGCTGTTGTTAAGGTCTTTCAATTCTTTGAAACTTTGAACAATAAATTTAGTAAATAAGCTTAAAAAGGGATAATACAGTTAGCCAGGTTTATCTGTAGCAGCAGAAGAAGTTTGATCAAACGTACCCAGGAACCGACAAACGGAGATGCATCTCAAAAAGATATCCAGGCCGTATGAGGGTATAGATGCCGGGGGAGATTCGGTGATTTGCTCCAGTGCTTTCTGTAGCTTGTCCAGGTCAATAAAGTCATTTACGCACTTCATTTTTCTTTGCTCCCTGATGAATTGTACAAAAGCTTCCTTTTGTGCACCAATGCGATAAGGTAGATCTGCTGCTTGCAGCCCTTTGTTACGGGGGTACAATACTGCATTCGGCAGGCGATCTTTCATCAGCGCTTTGATGAGTCTCTTTTTTACCCCATAGCGCCAAAAAGACTTATTCGGCAATGAGAAACTTAACTCCATCACCTCTTTGTCATTGCAGGGGTCGATAATGGGAAGATTGAAATGTTCCATCAACTCACCATAAATCACAGAAATATTGGAAAACAAATCGAAGAAAGCCTGACGGGAGGTATCTAACTTTTCAAGTTGATCTACCTTCTGCTGTTCGGGTTTTTCTTTTATAAAATTCCAACCTTCTTCTATCACAGGCCTTGAAATGGGCTTACGTAGCTTCTCCCAAACGGGTCGTAGAATAGGAAAAAAGACAAATTGAAGGAAAGTATGCAACCAGGAAAGTTGGTATTGGGCCTTATACCTTTTCAGGTGTTTTATTTCTGTGAAGCTGGCGATACTATCTTTAAAGCCGGGAGCTTCACCCATGTAAGAAAGCGTGAGATTGCCTATCTGACCAGTCCATATCTGATCGAAGCCTTCTTTCTTCGCTTTTTCCAGAAAATTCAATATCCAAAAATAATTACCTCCCGAAATAATAGGGGACCCAATGATATCCGTTCCACGAAGTACTGCCCCTAGTATATCAGCATCGGGTATCTTTGAGGCATAGCCTGATATGGCTGGGTATTGCTTTAAAAATTGCTGTACATCTTCCCATTCGTCCCCCGGACGCTGATGCATGGTCCATTGATCATATTGAGGCCTTGAGGTCATGGAAGCAATCGTTACATGCTTCGGGGCCACCCGCGTAAGATAGCTGGCTACTGTAGTTGAGTCCAATCCACTGCTTAAAAAAATGCCGATTTTGTTGGCATCTCCCAAACGGTTCGCTACTGCGCTTTCAAAAGTCCGGTCAAATTGAGTGACTTGATCTTGAAAATGATCCGAGTTCTTTCCTTCGAAAGGGTTCCAATATTGGTTTGTTATAATGACCAAAGGTTCCAACTGGATGGATACTTGTTCTCCGGCTTGCGCGTAATAAGCAGACTCGTAAAATGTCGAAGATCGATTTTCTAAATTAGAGAGTTTATGTTGTACATACAAAGAAAGCCTTTCTTCATTGATCACTAACTTTTCCCCTACCAGTAAGCGATATAAAGGCATGGACGAGGCAAAATAAAAATAGTCGTCGTCGTACCCATAGACTAACTTACCATAGCCATAGTGATCTTTAACAATGTCTATTTGGTGTCGACTTTCATTGTAGACCACCAGCATCCAATCACCTGCATGAGGAAATTGCTTTTTTTCATCTACTTGACGATAGGAATCAATGAGTTTTGAATGAAACTCACCTGGGAGCGAATCAGGTGTTTTTACCGGGAAACTGGAAATAGATAAATAATGACTATCTACATCCTGGGAGTAACCTGTCTTAAAAGATTTATTTTGATGCTGCTGTTCAAAAAAAAATTCATAAGATTCAGTACACACTGATTCATATGAATCCCTGAATATCGATGATGAGGTTAATTTCCGAGAGGTATTTCTGAGGATTTTTCCTGCTATTTTACCCAAAAGCTTTTTGATCTAAAAGTACCTTCCCCATTGGACATCGAAAAAAGTTTTCTTAGACTTTATGTTACTTAGTAAAAAGTATTGATTTCAAGACAAGATTTTGTGCACTATTTTCCGATATATCACTTTCGCAGGGTAGCTTCTTCTCTATAGATTTACTTTGAAGGAGAAGCTAAACACTCGTGGAAGCAGCGGGATACTCAGCCAGAGGTGCTCAATTAGGGGAATCGAACCGCACTTCATGTCCGCCGAAGCTCCGAGAAGGCAAGGAAAGAGGATTAAAACTTAAGAATAACCCGCACCGTCACCACTACCGAAATTGATAGTAGATTTTATTGAAACATCTTCTAGTTTTTCTATTTTAGGTGCGTTCCAGTTTTTTTTTGAAATTGTATTTTTCTTACTCATAAACAACAGCTTTTCGCTAAGATATATATTAAAAATGTTTTAAAAAATATTTTGAAACATTAGGGGTAAGGACTTTGCTAGGCCTATGTTAATGGGTCTGTGGAGCCAACACACGTTTTGATGTCTCACCAACTGATTAAATTTTTTGAAATTAATCGGATTCGCTGTCAGGTAGTCATTGTATTCTTTTCGAAATAAGTATCGCCTCAACTGGTCAAACTTTTCTACGCCAGTGATGGGTTCCACAATAGATGAGTTTTGATCTCCACTCAATAGTAACGTCTTTTTAAGCCGAAAAGGCTGTAGGTATTTGTGATGGGGAAGTGGGGTTTTTCGTTTGGCTTGATCGTGAATGACCCGAGGTAATTGTTCATAGGCCATCGCTAATTCTTCAAGACTATCGGGGTTTAACTTGGTTTGTGGATACGCTGCCCAAACTACAGGGTGGCCTTCCGCATCGAAATCAATCGCCGCGATATCGTCGCAAATTATCTGACAGCCTTTATACTTTGTCAGGTACATGGCGAGGGTAGATTTGCCATTACCGGAATCTCCTAAAAAAAGGTAAGCTTTTTCGGCTTTCACGACCACACTCCCGTGCATCGGTATGATTCCTCGCTGAAAGAGCAGGTTGCCAAATCCTGAACCCAAAATAAAAAGTCGGAGGTAATGATCCAACGATTCATCTTTTTCATAACATTGTTGAATGATGATGCGGCGTCCTTCTTCCACCACCATCTCTCCCAGGTTAGGCATGTTGAGCCAGTACCTTTCCA
>ERZ1740068.968-NODE-968-length-10681-cov-7.712404_pt1 | contig 10681 bp, 4 predicted proteins | sample MGYA00581735_ERZ1740068 | MGnify/ENA primary metagenome ERZ1740068 (study PRJEB43018, sample SAMN04849740) | marine metagenome | isolation source: floating plastic debris | place: Pacific Ocean | collected 2008-08-30 | study: EMG produced TPA metagenomics assembly... | reverse complement strand
TCGTTCACGCTATTCCATTGTTGTGCTTTTGGAAAATGCCTTTTGTGTGCACCGCATACAGGATGCTATGGATAGTAGATCGTAGTTGCAAACTACGATCATACTTCAGTTGTACGCTACGATCAAAGTTTGATGCGCTAAATCGCCTGGAAGGTTATTTTTGAACTTTTACCACGCAACTCGTAGAATATCAGTCGAGTGTGTGGTGTGATGTGCTATTTTTGAGCCTTGGGAAGATGCCCCCGTTACTTGATTATTGTGCCTATGATTCGATGTTTACCCCACCGCTTTTTCGTGCTTTGTTTGTTGGCCCTGCCAAGTCTTGTTTGGTCTCAAAATAGCCTTCCAGGCAACAATACCGGAGTGGGCGCCCCGCTTCCTACACTGCCCGATACCGCCGATTACCCCTACTGGGTAGACATGATGGACGATCCGTCTGCGAACTTTTTCGACATCCAGGCGGCTTTTGAAACCTATTGGCAAAACCGGCCCATTACCAAGGGAAGCGGTTGGAAACCTTTTAAACGTTGGGAGGCTTATTGGGAACCAAGGGTATTGCCCGACGGCAGTTTTCCACCCGCCGATCAAGTTTTGAAGGAGTTGGAGGCTTACAAAGCCAGCCACCCAACCAACAGTTGGGCCGAAACCACTACCGGTACCTGGACAGAACTGGGCCCTTTCGATGTGCCCAACAACAGCCGGGGAACCGGACGCATCAATTGTGTGGTGTTTCACCCCACTGATTCCAACATTATCTATGCAGGTGCACCGGCCGGCGGGCTTTGGAAAAGCACCGACGGCGGGCAGTCCTGGTTGCCTTTGACCGATACGCTGGCCACGCTCGGCGTTTCGGCCCTGTTGATCGACCCAACAAACACCAATATAATGTACATGGGCACGGGCGACCGGGATGCTGGCGATGCTCCGGGCCTGGGGGTTTTTAAAAGTACCGACGGCGGCCTAAGCTGGACCCAAAGCAACTCGGGGATGGGCAACCGCACGGTGGGCATGATGGCCATGCACCCCACCAACCCTTCCATTATGTGGGCGGCCACCAGTGGAGGCGTTTATAAAAGTATTGATGCGGGCGCCAGCTGGGCCCTTTCCTTGAGCGGACCGGGCAATTACAAAGATTTGCGCCTTAAGCCCGGCGATCCCAATATTGTATATGCCTCGGGCAGTGGTGAATTTTACCGTTCCAGCGATGGTGGGGTTACTTTTAGTCAAATTCAGGCCGGTATTCCCAACTCACAACGTTTAGTGATTGGCGTGACGCCCGACGATCCCAACTATGTGTATTGCTTGCTTTCGCAGAGTTCTTCCTTCTATGGCTTGTACCTGTCGACCGATGCTGGATTGAATTTTACCCTGCAATCGGACACGCCCAACGTGTTGGGCTACCAGCCCGATGGTTCCGACAATGGTGGCCAGGGGTGGTACGACCTCTGCATCACGGTGGACCCGAACGACAAACAAACGGTTTACACCGGAGGGGTTAACATTTGGAAATCGACCAATAGCGGTGTCAACTGGAGCATCGTTTCGCACTGGTACGGAGCGCAGGGCATTCCTACGGTGCACGCTGACCAACATTCACTGGACTTTTCGCCGGTAACGGGCGGCCTCTATTCGGGCAACGATGGTGGCATCCACCGAACGTACGATGGTGGAAATTCCTGGACCATTTTATCGAATGGTCTGAGGGTGGCGCAGGTGTATAAGATTGGGGTAAGTGCCCAAACCAAAAACCTGGTCATCAACGGATATCAGGACAATGGCACTGCGGTATACGATGCTGGCACGTGGCGGAAGGAGCTGGGCGGTGATGGCATGGAGTGCGCCATTGATCCTTCGGACAGCAATTACCAATACGGAGAAATTTATTACGGTCGCATTAGCCGCACCTACAACAACGGTCAAAACTGGAACAACGTTGCTGGAGATGGCATCAATGGCATTACCGAAAGTGGTGCCTGGATCACGCCTTTTGCCTTAGACAACCGCGACCCGAACACTTTGTTGGTGGGTTATCGCAATTTGTGGCGGAGCACCAACATCAAATCCTCTGGTGGCATCACCTTCAGCCAATTGAGCACCAGCCTTGCGGGAAGCAACAGCCAAACGTTGCGCGATATTAAACAGTCTTCTGCTGATCCTGAGAAGTTGTACATGGCGCGCAGTGGCAACAAATTGTTTCGCACCGACAACCTTAGCCTTGCATCACCCACCTGGGCCGATTTGAGCGCCTGGTTGCCCCAAAACTCGATGGTGCGCGACATAGAAACACACCCTACGGAGCCCAATACGGTTTATATCTGTCAGGCCAACCGGGTGTACAAATCGGTGAACTCGGGCTTGGGATGGGTCAATATATCCGGATCGTTGCCCAACATTTCTATGAATTGTTTGGTGCTCGACCCTTACAGCCAGGAAGGCCTTTATGTAGGTACAGATGCCGGGGTGTATTACCGCGACAACACCATGAGCGATTGGGTGTTGTTCAGTTCCGGCTTGCCCACCAACATTGAAGTCACCGAATTGGAAATTCATCATGCGGCCAATAATGCCGATCAAAGTCGGTTGCGTGCCGCTACTTATGGCCGTGGCTTGTGGGAATCGGAATTGTACGATCCGGGTAACGTGGCGCCCCTGGCTTTTTTCCAGGTGTCGGACACCCTTACCGACCTGTGTGACCCCGATACCATTCAACTGTATGATTATTCGGTTTATGGAGCCAACACCTGGAACTGGACCATTTCTCCCAACACTTACACTTGGGTGAGTGGCAACAATACTTCGCAAAGTCCTAAAGTGGTGTTCAACGATGCTGGCTTTTACACCATTAGCCTCACGGCTTCTAACAGCAACGGGAGTAATTCCATCACGCACACGGCCGAAGTGCACGTTTCGGGCGGTGAGCCTTTGCCTTTCCTGGAAGATTTTGAAACGTTTCCGCTGTGCCCCGGCTCTTGTGGCGATGAATGTGTTTTGCCCAACGGCTGGTACAACTGGAAAAATGCGGTGGCAGACAGCATGGACTGGCGTGCCGATGAAGATGGCACTGGATCGCCCAACACCGGCCCCTCCGTAGATTACAACCCTGGAACCACCACTGGCAATTACTTGTATACCGAAGCTTCCTGGTGTTTTAACCAGTTGCTCATTGTGGAAAGTCCTTGTATCAACCTGCGGCAAGTCTCCAATCCCGAGTTGAAGTTTGCCTACCACATGGATGGCTTTTCCATGGGCGACCTGCACGTAGATGTGTTGAGCAATGGTGCCTGGCAAAGTAATGTGTTGCCCGCCATCATTGGCGACCAGGGCAGCAGTTGGAAAGTGGATTCGGCTTCGCTGAACAGTTATGTGGGGCAAAGCATCAAAATTCGATACCGGGCTGCTACGGGGAGCAACTACGGCAGCGACATTGCCATTGATGATATTTCGATCACTACCGGGCCGTTTAGTCAGTTTGTGGCCGATGATACCACCATTTGCCCGGGCGATCAGGTGCAGTTCACTGATCAAAGCTTGAACGATCCGGTTTCCTGGAACTGGTCGGTGGCTCCTAACACGGTTGTTTTTGTTAATGGAACTTCTTCGGCTACGCAACATCCTGCCATTCAATTTCAAGCCGCTGGTGCATACTCAGTTTCGTTAACCACTACCAATGCCAACGGCTCCCACCAAACCACCCTGGCGCAACTCATTCAGGTGACCGAGCCGATCGCCACCTTTGCTTCCAACGATTCGGACAATGTGATTTGTGCCGGAGATTCTTTGATCTTCCATGCGCTTCCCGGGCAGGGCACTTATTTATATACAGTAGACGGTGCGGTGCAGCAAGCCGGAGGAAACCCGGTATTTGAGGCAGGAGCACTGGCCAACAATCAAAGCGTGGGGCTCATTGTTACCGATTCCAATGGATGTAGTGTGGTAGGCACCCCTATTGTGGTGACCACCGTGCCGGCTCCCGTACCCGTACTCACTTCGGATGATGCCGACAGTACCATCTGTGATGGCGATACGGTGGTGTTTACAGAGACCAGTGGAAGCGGCCTTTATATTTTTAAGGTAAACAACGCCATTGCTCAGCAAGGAGGCCTGGCCAATTACACGACCGATAGTTTGCAGCATGGGCAAATCGTTTCGGTGGAGTTGCAAGACAGTTTAGGTTGTTCGGGCAGTTCTCCGGGATGGGCCATGACGGTAAATCCCATTCCTGGAACGCCTATACTGCAGTTGGTTGGAACCAATCAGTTGACTTCCAGCGTGTTTGGTGATCAATACCAATGGTGGTATGAAGGCACACCGCTGCCGCAAAATTCGCCAACCATCTTCATTCAAGGACCAGGGCATTATGAAGTGCAGGTCATTAGCAACGGTTGTCCCTCCATTGTTTCCGCGCCTTATTTCGTGGAACCAGTAGGCCTGGAAGAACGGTTTAGCACCGAAGGAGTAAGCTTGTTTCCCAACCCGAGCCGGGCAGGGGTCAGTTTGCGGATTGAAAAATTGCCGGCCGCCAGCTTTGAATTGGTTTTGACGGATGCTTTAGGAAGAAGGGTATGGGCGCAACAACTGGTGGGTGAAGAAGGTCAGGCTTGGATGCAGCCCTTAGAGTTGCCGGCATTGGCTCCCGGAAGCTATTATTTGCAAGTGATTGCCGGCGAAAAGCAAGTACAAAAACGCCTGCTAATCCAAGAATAGGAGACCGGTGAAAAAAATCGAAGAACAGTATTGCCGACTCTGGAAAAATCTTCTATTTTTGCACACCCTTTGAAAATAAGGACTAACAAAACACGATCATGAAAAGGACTTTTCAACCTTCGGTTCGCAAACGCAAGAATAAGCACGGATTCCGTGAGCGCATGGCATCCAAAGATGGACGTCGGGTATTGGCTCGTCGTCGGAGTAAAGGTCGCAAGAAATTGACCGTGTCTGATGAGAAACGACACAAGCGTTGATCGCTATAGTATATTTGAAAAGAGGTGTTCGAAAGGCACCTCTTTTTTTTGGTCCGAAGGGTCGGTTTTAGCTGTTGATAACTTGGTATAAGATTGATACTGAAATTGATGCGCTTCCACTGCCGATCCATTATTTTCGCTACCCAGCACCACATCCACGTACTTTTTAAAAGCTATTACTCATGCCCAGGGACACCAGCATCCAATCGGTTCTGATTATCGGAAGCGGCCCGATTATCATCGGCCAGGCTTGCGAATTTGATTATTCCGGATCACAAGCTTCGCGCTCGCTCAAGGAAGAGGGAATCGAAGTGACTTTGATCAATAGCAACCCGGCTACGATCATGACCGATCCGGTCACTGCGGACAACGTTTACCTTCTGCCTTTGGAACCCGCTTCCATTGAGCAGATTTTGCAGGAGCATCCTCAAATTGATGCGGTATTGCCCACTATGGGTGGCCAAACGGCCCTCAACCTCGCCATCGAGTGTGACAACATGGGCCTTTGGGAGAAATACAAGGTGCGCATGATCGGGGTAGACATTGCTGCGATCGACATTACCGAAAACCGGGAGGCGTTTCGCAAGCTGATGGTGGAGATTGGCATTGGCGTGGCGCCCAGTGCTACGGCCAATAGTTTTTTGGAAGGAAAAGAGATTGCGCAAAACCTCGGATTTCCGCTGGTGATTCGACCTTCTTACACATTGGGCGGTACGGGAGCCTCTTTTGTGCATACCCAGGAAGATTTTGATAAACTCCTGACACGCGGTCTTCACGCTTCACCGATTCACGAGGTGATGATTGATAAAGCCGTATTGGGATGGAAAGAGTTCGAGTTGGAGCTCTTACGCGACTCCAACGATAACGTGACCATTATTTGTTCCATCGAGAACTTCGATCCGATGGGCATTCACACCGGAGATTCTATCACCATTGCTCCGGCAATGACCCTCTCGGATACTACGTTCCAACGGATGCGGGACATGGCCATCAAAATGATGCGCGCCATTGGTGATTTTGCTGGTGGGTGTAACGTGCAGTTTGCAGTGAGCCCCGATGAGCAGGAAGACATTATTGCCATTGAGATCAACCCACGGGTTTCCCGTTCGTCGGCATTGGCTTCTAAGGCTACCGGATATCCTATTGCCAAAATTGCCGCTAAGTTGGCCATTGGTTACCACCTCGATGAGTTGTCCAACCAAATTACCAAGTCCACTTCGGCCATGTTTGAGCCCACCCTTGACTATGTAATCATAAAAATTCCGCGTTGGAATTTCAACAAGTTTGTGGGAGCTGATCGGGAGTTGGGCCTTCAAATGAAATCGGTGGGGGAAGTGATGGCCATTGGCCGTTCTTTCCAGGAGGCCCTGCAAAAAGCCTGTCAATCGTTGGAAATCAATCGAAACGGTTTGGGAGCCGATGGCAAAGAGCTGCGGGACCAGGACCGAATTTTAAACAGCTTGGCACATCCGAGTTGGAACCGTCTTTTTCACCTCTACGATGCGGTGAAGTTGGGCATTCCGTTCAAGAAAATCCGTGAGATCACCAAAATCGATCCTTGGTTCCTGCACCAGATTGAAGAGCTGATTAGCCTGGAAAAAGAAATTCAAAAACACACCTTGGCCGAATTCCCGAGAGAGCTAATGCTCGAAGTGAAGCAAAAAGGCTACGCTGACCGGCAAATTGCTCACTTGTTGCACTGCTGGGAAAGTGAAGTGCACGAAAAGCGGGTGTCGATGAATATCAATCGGGTGTACAAACTGGTGGATACCTGTTCGGCGGAGTTTGAGGCCAAAACGCCATATTACTATTCCACGTTCGAAGAAGAGAACGAAAGTGTACGATCCGACCGCAAAAAAGTGGTGATCCTTGGCTCGGGTCCTAACCGTATCGGGCAGGGAATTGAATTTGATTATTGTTGCGTACACGGCGTGTTGGCCGCCAAAGAGGCGGGTTACGAGGCCATTATGATCAACTGTAACCCTGAAACCGTTTCTACTGATTTCGACATCGCCGATAAGCTCTACTTTGAGCCGGTATTTTGGGAGCACATCTACGACATCATTCGGCACGAAAAGCCGGAAGGGGTGATTGTACAGTTAGGTGGGCAAACGGCCTTGAAACTGGCGGAGAAGCTGAGCCGCTACGGCATCAAGATCATCGGTACTTCCTTTGAATCGCTCGACCTCGCTGAGGATCGTGGTCGGTTCTCCGATACTTTGAAAGAATTAGGCATTCCTTATCCTGAATACGGAGCGGTAGAAACCGCTGAAGAGGCGGTGGAACTGAGCCGTGAGATCGGATTTCCGCTGCTGGTGCGCCCAAGCTACGTTTTGGGTGGTCAAAGCATGAAAATTGTGATCAACGAGGATGAATTGGAACACCACGTGGTGAACATTCTCAAGGACATGCCCGACAACAAAATTTTGCTCGACCATTTCCTTTCCGGAGCCATTGAGGCCGAAGCAGATGCCATCAGTGATGGCGAAGATGTGTACATCATCGGCGTTATGGAGCACATTGAGCCAGCGGGCATTCACTCTGGTGACTCGAACGCGGTGTTGCCAGCGTTTGATTTGAGTGATAATGTGTTACAGCAAATTGAGGAGCATACCAAACGCATTGCACTGGCGCTGAATACGGTAGGCCTCATCAACATTCAGTTTGCGATTAAAGACGAAAAGGTATACGTTATTGAAGCCAATCCACGTGCTTCGCGTACCGTGCCTTTCATTGCGAAAGCCTACCGTGAACCGTACGTAAATTACGCCACCAAGCTGATGCTCGGCGATAAGAAACTGAAGGATTTCAATTTCCAGCCACACAAAGAGGGCTACGCGATCAAACTGCCGGTTTTCTCTTTCGACAAGTTTCCCAATGTGAACAAGGAGCTCGGGCCAGAAATGAAATCGACCGGGGAAGCCATTCGTTTCATCAAAGATTTGAAAGATCCCTTCTTTGTGAAAGTGTACGGCGAACGCAACCTTTACCTGAGCCGCTAAGCTGCTGTTGACCAATGGGGCTGCTGCGCACTTTGGGCATCATCTTACTGATCATTGGAGCAGTAAGGTTGTTTACGCGTTTTGTTTTACCCTGGCTGCTGAAAAAGTTTGCCCGTAGGGTACAACGCAACCTGGAAGAGCAAATGCGCAACCAGATGGGCGATTTTAGCCGCAATCAATCTCCGCAAGATGAGCCAGATGTGAAGGTGAGCAGCCGCAAGAAAAAACCTTCGAAGCGAAAAGACGACGACTTTGGCGAATACGTAGATTTTGAAGAGGTCGAGTAGTTATCGGAAAGACTGAAACCGAACAACCGCAGCGATGCCGAAAAAAGTCCTTATGGTAGTGGGCACCCGGCCCAACCTCATCAAAATTACGCGAATGGAAGAGGTGATGGCGCGCTATGGGGATGCTTTTGATTACCGTCTCTGCCATACGGGCCAGCACTACGACGATCGTCTCTCGAAGGTGTTTTTTGAGCAGTTGGAATTGCGTCAGCCGGATTATTACCTCGGGGTGAGCGAAAGCCATCCCGCACGATTGATAGCGCGCATCGTTGCTGAACTCACCACCATTCTCACCGATTGGCAACCCGATTGGGTGATTGCTCCCGGAGACGTGAATTCGACTTTGGGAGCTGCCTTAGCGGCCAATAAATGTGGCGTAAAATTGGCACACCTGGAAAGTGGCTTGCGCAGTTTTGACCGTAGTATGCCCGAGGAGCACAATCGGGTAGTGACGGATGCGTTGGCCGATTTGCATTGGGTAACCGAGCCAAGCGGTCAACAACACTTGTCCACTGCTGGCGTAGAGGCTTCAGGGGTGCATTTTGTGGGCAATACCATGATCGATACCTTGGTGAAATTTGACGTCCAAATTGAAGCCAGCACCATTTTACAGAAATTGCAGCTCACGGCAGGAGACTATGTGCTGATGACCTTGCACCGACCAGGTAACGTGGATACGAAGGCGGCTTTGGCAGGGCTGTTGGATTTGGTGGATCACCTGACTGAAAAGCGGCCGGTGGTTTTTCCGATTCATCCGCGTACCCGGCAGCGTTTGCAGGCTTTTGGTTTGGAGCCCCGGGTGGTCAACAATTCGCGCTTGATTGAGACACCACCAATGGATTATTTCTCGTTTCAAAAGTTGGTGGCCAAGGCGCATTTTGTGTTTACGGACAGTGGTGGAATTCAGGAAGAAACGACCTTTCGAAGAGTGCCTTGTCTCACTTTCCGGCCCAATACAGAACGGCCCATTACGGTAACCGTGGGCACCAACACCTTGGTAGATTCATTGGAGGAGGTGGTGCGTTTGGCCGCTGACATCGAGGCAGGAACTTACAAGAAGGGGGCGATTCCCGAGCTTTGGGACGGAAAAGCAACCGATCGATTGGTGGAAGTGCTCCACCAAATGCCGTAATCACGGCCTGCAAAACACCCGAAAAATCCTTACATTGACGGCCGTTTAAAATCCAGTGTCGACGGCACTTGAAAGCATCCTAAAGTTCATGAACAATCTCAATTTCAAGACCCTACTTCCGCACTTGCTGGCCCTGGCCGTTTTTCTGATTGTTGCTTGTGCGTATTTCAGCCCGGTGCTGAGTGGCAAATCCCTGCAAATGGGGGATATGCAAAAGTTCAAGGGGATGTCTAAGGAAATTAGGGACTACGAGGAGAAAACCGGCGATAAACCACTCTGGACCAATCAGATGTTCGGTGGAATGCCTTCTTATCAGATCTCTGCCGATTATTCTACAAGTCTTTTCAAAGAGTTCAACAGGATGATAGCACGTGTGCTTCCTTTTCCTTTGGGTGTTGTTTTTCTCAGTTTCATTGGGTTTTACATCTTTTTGCTGACCCTTAAAATCAAACCTTACGCAGCGCTTATAGGTGCATTGGCGTTTGGGTTTTCTTCCTACACCTTTACGATCATTGAAGCGGGGCATACCAGCAAAACGGTGGCGATTGTCTACATGGCACCCTTATTGGCGGGCATTGTGTTCACCTTGCGTGGAAACCTGCTATGGGGTGGGGTTTTGACCGGAATTGGCATGGCTTTACAGCTGTCTGCAAACCACTTTCAAATTACTTTTTACACCGGTTTTGCTGCCGCTATTTTGGTTTGGGTACACTTCCGGCACGCCTTGGTCGACAAAAAGTTGGCCGATTTTTCCAAGGCTTTAGCAGTGCTTGCCCTTGCAGTATTGTTGGGGATAGGCGCCAACTTTTCGATTATTTGGACTACGTATGAGTACGCCGATTATACCATTCGTGGAAAATCGGAGCTCACCAAGCAACCTGGAGCTGCCGAAAGCGATGATAAAAAGCCTCAGGATGGACTCGATTTTACTTATGTGACCAATTGGAGTTATGGCATTGATGAAACCTGGAGTTTGTTGGTACCTGATTTCAAGGGAGGGGCCACTGGCGCCATTGGGTCAGAAAATGAAGAAGCCCTTAAAGGGGTGAAGCCGCAATACAAGCAATCCATCGCTGGACAGAACCAATACTTTGGCGATCAGCCTTTTACCAGTGGCCCGGTTTATTTCGGGGCCTTGGTGATTTTCTTTTTCGTGTTGGGGCTGCTGTTGGTGGATGGGCCGCTCAAATGGTCCATTTTAGGCATTGTAGGCATCTCCATGTTTTTATCTTGGGGGCGCAACTTTTTTCCTTTGTCGGGTGCCATTGCGTTCTTTTTTGCTGTGGCGGCTGGTGCGGC
>ERZ1740068.967-NODE-967-length-10690-cov-10.741984_pt1 | contig 10690 bp, 7 predicted proteins | sample MGYA00581735_ERZ1740068 | MGnify/ENA primary metagenome ERZ1740068 (study PRJEB43018, sample SAMN04849740) | marine metagenome | isolation source: floating plastic debris | place: Pacific Ocean | collected 2008-08-30 | study: EMG produced TPA metagenomics assembly... | reverse complement strand
AAAAGCTTAAATAGGGGTCAATTGCTAGGCATCAGTGGAGTGAAAAGGGTTGCAGATTGAAAAAACTGGGTTGCTTTCTCACAGAGCCTTTAGGGGTCTGGTTTTGGTTTTACTGATGAGCCTGATGGGTACTTTTTCTGAAAGTGCCCCCCCCCTGGGGGCTAGCAGGAGCAACCAGACTTCTTTATACATTTTGTTGACCGAGTTGGTTGAAATATGTATTAAATATCCGGGGTGATCTTTCTATGCAAGGAGGTTAATGCAATGGCTATAGGGGGAGCGAATCCGTCAAAACGAGGGAAGAATTTTTGGTGCGTAATGCTCCCCCCTAGCTCAAAGCCCAGACCTGCCACTGAGAGTAGCTAATGACTCACTAAGTACTCTTTGATATCAAAGGAAGAGGGCGATAAGGCGCTATGGAAAAATACCATTTTAAGTAGACTTACATGTCATCCATGAGTCTGGCATCTTCCGCCCTCACTACCATACTTTTAATGAGGTTTGAGTGATCAGCCATATCTGCTGTTAGTTTTTGTCGTACTGAGTGATACTCATCAACCTGACAAAAATAAATAGACAATAACACTGAATACATTGAATAATTGAACAGGGTGAGAAAGTTGTTTAGAAAAAGTTGTATGGAAGAAGCCAACATTATTTACAAAGAAGTATTTTTTATCAGACTTGAAAATAGTTGACTGATGAGATATTGAAACGGGGCCGAGTAGTCCATACAAACGGAAATATGTGTTTGCTGGCTTTAGTGGACTAATTTGTAATTTTTTAGTGGAGTAATTTGTCAGTTTGACTTACGCAGACTTGGATAAAAAAAATGTGGTGACAACTGGTGTTATCTCTCTTACAGATTGTCCTAACAGGGATAGTCCTTGGCCCTGGCCCCTATCCGAACAATGAGATACATGTATTATGCCCTGTCTATTTCATATACCTCAATTACGCAGAGTAATTTGGAGCTGTGTACCCATAAACAACAGAGAAAGCAAATCTTGATGTTTTTTTTGTGCGATCAATCCACACGGCAGAAATAGCTTGATTTTTGAGGCATCAAGTCGCCATTGAAATGTTGTGGAGACATGCAACTGTTGCTTGTTCATATCATATGGGGAGATTAAATGAAGACAGTACTTTTCAGCAATGCTCATGATGGCTACTGCAAAAACTGCAGGCGCAGCCCACAAGGCTGATGTACATGAACATAGCACATTACCTTGGTGAGTATCTCGCCAAGTTCACTCATATCTTTTGGAAAGTTGGCTTGCACATTTAAATCTTCCATATTTAGGAAAGTAGCGAGACTCTGAAGGATATCACCAGCAGTGTCCATACTGTCAGTGAGAACACTTATCTCACTGACTGAGCTCATCTCTATGACTAGTGGAGTCTTAGTACGCTGACACACAAACATCACACTCATCTCATTACCAGATACAGATAGATCATCATCCAACAGGAAATTCTGATTTATCCACATCACAATCTGAAAATACAATTATAAAGTCACATCAACAAAATTCTTGGGTTTCGGTGCCAAATATGAAGGAAGGGGTTTACTTTCGCATTAGGTTGCTGTTGCAGGCGTATTGGACAGTGTACATATACATATAAGCTATCTTTCTCAAGCGGCAAAACAATACAAAGCATGCATAAAAAGCTGTGTCATCTATTACCAATTCAACGAGTTGTTGTGCTCAGTGCTAATTGACTTTTCTTGTAATGTGACTTACCCTCTGAACTCTTTCCTTAACAATGAATGTAATTCCACTGTCCGGTTTAGTGATTGAGCTGGTGTCTGTCACTAGTATATACATAGAAAACCTGGGAAGCTGTCGTGTCAACTCAAACACATGGTACTGGTCACTAGAAAAGAGACAATGAAAATTAATATGAATCAATTCCAGAGAAGATTGAGCTCTTGACAATACAAAGAACATGATTGCTTATGCTAAATGAGTGATGGAACATTGATGTTTACAGCTAATACCGGTAGTATTCTACCGGCAGACACCAATGGGATGTATCTATCTCCCTAAGGCAAGCAAAAGTGAGATTATATCTGTGTCAAAAACACCTTAATTAGGCATGAGGCAGGGAGGCATTTTATTTTGAATTTTACAATAAAATAGAGCAAATACTCAGTTTAGGTGATGAGGCAGTGGACTGATTTTCAGTTTATTTGGTGAAAACCATATATATGAGGCAGGGAGGTGTTCTATAGTTTATTGTCATAATTCCAGGTGAGGCATGAGAGGTTTTCATTTTATTGCTTCAGAAAGTCAGACGAGGGAGGTTACACAGATCTAATGTAAGATTTTGGCTTGCCTAATGCTGCTGCTGAAAATATTCAGAGCATTGCCAAGTGTCAATGCTGAAAATATTTAGAGTAAAGTCTCAGCAGGGTAGAGAAGATGAAATAAGCTGACAGTAAAGAGTTTAGACACAAAACTACAATGCGTCAGTAATATTTTGACTGTTAGTAATTCTCGGTGCACATTTTTAGACCAATGGGTCAGAAACATGTTTATGCTGAATGTGTATCATTACGAAACAAAGTGTGGAATTTTACAACATAACTGATCACCTCCCGGTTTCGTTTCGATTTCTGTGAACATAGTCCATAAAGTAGGAAATTTGAAAAAAATTTGACATAAAATTTTAACAAACACTTCAAAGAAATAAGCTTATATTACTTTTTGAAATCGGTGGCAGGTATTTTATTAAAATCTGATATCCGTAGTAAAAATGGACAATGAGCAGCAAACTAGAACTTACTTTGTCTGTTTGCTGCCAACAAATGCCTTGACATGCAGATCAACAGGAACATCTTTAGGTGGGTTGATTGGTATTTTCAATGAGCCAGCAAGCTCATGATCTTTGGGATGACTAAAACACAAGAGAGCAATGTTTGAACTACAGGAGGCATTACGTGGTTATCCTTGTCAGAATAATGTGGATTGTCTCATTATTATCATTGAGAGGACAACTCTACAATATTTTAAAGATTCACTCGTGATCTCTGGATCTACATTACGTCCATATATGAAGGAGTCCATAGTATTTATGCAGTGTAATAATACATAAAGAATTTTCTAGTATACGGTTTGAGTGCACCACTGCCATCAATGATGACAGGGGTCAACAGGCATGACCATGAAAATCCCCTAGTCTTATTACATTTCTAAGTGCATGAATCAATCATTAATTGTTGAACATAATCAAAATAATGAAATTGAATCTACTCTGTCATCCATGTATTCAATTGCTAGCTACACACCATTAGAGTCCAGTGACTAGAGGTATTGATGGAGTGTAAACCCATTGTATGTCCAAAGCTAACTGAACACTTACACAACATGGCTTTCTCCTTCAAATATTCCCTCAGCAAAGATGAGCACAGATTTGATGATTGTGTCATTTGTAGTGGAGATCTGTAGTGTAACATGTACATTCTCCGGATCAACAAACAGTGTAGTCTGAAGCTGTGTGTTAGCAGGTATAATACCCATCTGAGAGTTCTCATAGCTGGGAGTTCCTAAAAGTAAATCAAGTTGCACTGGATGCTGTATACTAATAACTTTGGCTGGGGGGAGCTGTACCTCAATGACGTGTTGTATAACCTCAATTGCACACAAGTTGTCTTTTTAAATGTCAATTACTGACAACTCCTGAGGATAAAATCTATTTTCAATATCTCTTATTAGTTTTTTGACAAGCATCATAACAACTAAGTAATTGGCAACCGACACAATCAGAAAATTACAAAAATGAAGCCTTTTCTCTTCTCTCACCACTAGCCACTGCCTGTGAAGCTCTCTGATTCTCTGCGTAGTTATTCAACTCGAGCATCAGGTTCTGTTTTCGAGTAGACAACTCTCTTATTGCATCCTGGTCCAGATTTGCTCCCATTAGATTACCTTGTAATGACTCGGGAGCCTGTTGATAGCCACGCACTGAAAAACACACGACAGATCGTGCTTCCATCGACAGAGTTCAAGACAGTACATGTGTATAGGTGATAAAATTATCAAGCAACGAAGGGAAATTGGTGAAGGCTACATTTGTGAATATCAGTGAGTATGTAGAGATGTTGAGAGGTTATCTGAGGAGGCAAGCATCTGCTACACTCTTACAATTTAAATATCTTGTGTTCAGTACACATAATGCAGTTACATAGCTGAAAACCTAACACCATACCTTCTCCGTCAATTGAGCAGCAAAGTAGCTGTTGCTTGCCATCACCTCTGTAATCTGAAGTGACAATACCAGCTACAGCTGAGCTGAAATTATCCTTGTACACGACCTCACCTGTCCGGTCACTGCGAGCATCTACCTTACCATTACTCCAGCCTGTAATGAGCTCTGGTACACCATCACTGTTTAGATCGTAGGCACAGATAGATGTGGCCTGGTTCTTTGACTGCAATGAAAAGCAGCAAATTGCAGTTTCGTATAGACACCCCAAGAGTGATTCCTCTAAATCAGGGCTGCCCAACGTGTGGCCCCGGGGCCGCATGTGGCCCCCTGGCCCATTTTATGCTGCCCCTGGGCTCTCCTCGAGAAATCGCGCAGGTCGCGAAAACTATTATTGCCATTTGCTGATAGTACACTTTTACATTTACATCACACCCAATCAATGCATGTGTTCAGTACTTCATGGCAGGAGGTTGTGTACTAGGTACTGCTACATGGAGTTTAAAACTTACATTCAATCCCCTGGTCCTACCAAGAGTTATATATATTACATTCAATGTCTAAATTTGATTGGAAATTCATTTAGGACCAGTTTGACTAGTCACTAACCACCATTTTTAACCCCAGAACATGGTATTTCAACCCCGGAACACCCAACCCCAGAACTTTTCTGGCGAACCCCATAATATAAAGAAATTTTCGCGCTGTGCGCAGCTCAATTTATATTCTCGGGTGGATATAATTTTACGGCACGCCCCTGGTCCAACTACTTTTTGTATAACATACAGACCATACAAGCTTTAGTGATGATGTTTGGAACTGGTGTGAGTGTGTGCAACCATTATGTATGTTGTGTTATTATGTATTTAATGAAAAACTACAGGGGATACTGCACACAAATTTAGTTTGAATTGTTGGTTGCAGCCCCAAAGATATTGCATTGAGTAGATGTGGCCCCTTGAAGAAAAGGTTGGGCACCCCTGCTCTAAATACATATTCCTGATTTTAAGGCCTTTGCACATGACATCTGAAACTAAAAAATAATCCAAAACTGTCCATACACAATACAGCACTTTTGTCTCAATTGCAATGGTTGTAACCAGTTTTTCATATGGAAACAGCTGCAGTTGTGTGTAAGGGACCTGTGGAATTTGAGTCTCCGCACCAACCAAGAAAAAAATCGTCTCAGTTGTCAAGTCAATTGAAGGCCCAGCATCGTTGTTGATCCCAATAAAAAGATAAACAATGTTTATGAAGATCTCTAGCTTGTGATACCAAACTGTTTCTACCAATATTTTGCAGACAGCAAGTCTTTGGATAACTAAAGCTGGTCTGGTACACACATACTTTGATTCTCCAGTACCTTGTACTTCTGTCATATACACCCACAGTACCATTAGCCAGAGCATAACCAAACCTGCTCGACATCATAGGACACAGTGCACTGATCGCGTCTGTCTCAGTCATCTCGGCAATTATCTCATCCTCGTCAAATACTCGTATATCGAAATCCTCACTGCCTACTACCAGCTGTAATTATAGTGGAGTGGACACACACATAAATAATCTATATTGAGAGACAAAAAGAATCATAGGGTGTCTAGCCGCTTCCATGTGTATTACACGTAAAATATCATGTATTCCAACATCACTTGCTTCATACGTGTATATAGCAGTTGCATATATATCGCGATGGCAATGGCATATTGTAATATGATTATATAAAAATAACTTTGTTATGAATAATACCGTCCAACTTTTGTCTGTGTGCAACAAAAGTTGGAATAAGCACGCGGTGCGGCAGGATATGTTTTCAACTCCTTCACTAAATCACAGGTTTACAAGGATACAACATGTCTATAGCTTCTATGAGCTGAAAGCAAGTTTACAGTAAATGAACACTGGAACAAGAGACATGAATAAAGGACTTACATTATTCTTGCCTTGCTGCTTGAAATCAATGAGACAGAGTGAGCAGACATTGTCTCCTGTTACCTACAAATAATCCACCAAATAAACTCAGCACATGCAAACAAAAGGAAAGGTAGTCTTTTGGTTAAGACAAAGTATATCAATTAAGTGTTCCTCTACGGAGAAGATATTTTGAGGTTGCCTCCAGAGCCAAATCTGGTATAGGCAAATTTGGATCATATCAATTGCAGTTTATTAGTCAATGATGTGGAAGTTCTAATCGACTTACCGACCAAAAAGGATCATTGCCTTCATAATCAAATCCTTGCAGTGAGCAGTTACCACCCACTATGGCGAGTGGGTCTTCTATCGTACCCAGTCTGCCAATAGTGATAGCGTTAGCGCCATCAGAAGCCTGTGAATTTATTGATTGGAATATAAACACAGAGAAACTATATAGCCACTGATGAGGCGTTTTTGACTTTGTTACTTCCTATCACTAATAACTACAAACACACACATGACAAAAAAAGACAAAAAAATAAAAGTTAATAATGAGCCATATTGCGTGAAATTGTTTTCTCCTTTCAATCTGTTTTATCATAAATGCGACCTGAGTTATAGCCCAATGATATTTTGCATCCAGTTCCACCTGATATCTTTTGCATCGGAAAACTCCAGACAAAAAATAAACTTCAGTGTTTCAAGTGGGCTAACACCATAGACATTGAAACCTCTATGTCTATGGCTAACACCAACCTCTTTATAAAACAAATCAGAGTTATCCTCCACGTCATAAGCTAACACATTGGTAGGGGTTCCCACAACCAGCACATCTCTGTCAGGACGACTAGGATTAAGAGGCCCGGCACACACAGCTGTTATTTGTTGGTTTATATTCAATAAGCTGACATCTCCAGTTGCTCCGAGCTGCATGCGTCCACCAGCTTGATGGGATGCATGAGGGTTGTGCAGGAAAACCTACAATATCAAGGCCATTACCTATGCATTCAACTGATTGGTATCCAAAATGTTTGGTAAAGATATCCTTAAGAACAGGGCACACTTAAATGACTCTCGGTCCCTCCTTATGGTGGGTAGATAGGCTAGGGATTCCTATCCATACGCCCTACCCTTACCCACTCAACACCAAGATTGACTGAGACTCAGTCTAGCACAGACTAGCGTTGTGTCATGAAAGGAATACAAGGGTCACAACCGCAGAAGGTAGAAAGCCTAAGACCGTACAGGACTATATGGCCAGTTCTGTACGGAAGCACCTGAAACAGAGTGTACAACATTTAGCTCAGCAGATGGTGATGATGTTGTATATTCTACATTTACCTTTCCTGCAGAGGTGGCAGCAGTCAAACTAGGATGCTTTCCATCATAATTTCCAACAGTTACAGTTCGAGGTATTATCTTCTGGTTTAGCTTCAGAGTAAAAATTGGGATCAGCATCCTTGGCAGCTTTTAGGTTTCCAAAGCTCTGAAAATATTTGATTCCACAGCTTTGGTAGATGGTGAAACCAAGGCAATCATTCAATTTATGTCGGTACTTGTTTTATATTTCAGTTGACAGGTTAGCATCAGGTGACTTTACTATCCAAATCAACAAGCTGAAGTCACAAAAATACATTTGAGAATGGCAAGCTAGTTTTTTGTGATGTTGATACTGACAGCTTTCTAAAAACTCCCTGATGATATAAACATCATTCATATTCATATTACATACGGTATCATGAGTCAGTCTATATCTCTGCTTCAAGCCAATCCAAAGTTGGCTAAGAAGAAGTTTTTACTTACCACATTCAGGTCAGAAGCAGAATTGCGTTTGTACAGCTAGTAGAGCCTTGTAGAGCTCAAGTTTTTGAATTTGAATGAAACTAACTAACTAACCAAGAACATTTAGATTAGATAGAGTAGTGATGTTGTACAGATACACAAACCCTGCAGTATCATTTGCTGGATTCAAATGGTGTACAGCTATCTGACAAGCCTAAATACATCTTTCAATCACCAACACTTGCTTCTACGGATGAATTCTTTCTTTATGGAGCATCATAACTATTACATTTACAAACACTGCAATTCACTGAATTTTAGAATGTTGCTTGGAGAAAAAATGCAGGCCTTGACCTTTACTATATCCGGTTCTAGACAAAATAGGTCATATTTTGGCTGAGAGTTTTGTGCTGTTAACAAATTTTAATAACACAATATTATATTAGAATCACGTCTTTTTCTCAGACTAATGTTTTCTTACCACATGTCCTGAATGCTTGGTTGGCTGCACAACTGGGAGTGCACCTTGAGCAATATAACAATCAATCAAACCTAGTCAGTGAAAATTTGTGAAATCTACCAACCTGAAAGAGACCCATCATAGTTGGATTGCCGGTGGAAACACTGCAATTCACTTCAAAAGGTATGTAACATTCAGGTGCATTTAAAAAGACCCCAACTGGAATCATTACATTACTGATTATTACTCTGACTGATCTATCTATCTATGATTATTAGCCAAAATTAAATTATTAGCAGCACAGGTGACTGGTAAACCACAAAATTTGTATGAAATCAGCTGGTTTGCATGAGATCTTGGTTGTGTTCTTCTGTTTGAATGCTCTTCACCATATGTGTCAACCTTGCTTTATGTCAACTTAGATGGTCTGTCTGAGCAAGAAAAGATTGGGAAGCACTTCCTCCACATGATATGTTCCAAGATTGGTCACTCACTCATCTGAAGCATTTACATACCTGTTTGTACAAAATATTTCCACTCGTCTTCTCTCTGCAAACAAAAATAATTCTGCTTATCTTTTGAAATTCAGTGTAACGGGAAATTCAGTATTAATCCGGGATCCCAGGGTTTCGGCCAAATAGGTATGGAAATGCTTCATAAGAGTGACCAATCTTGGAACATATTATGGGGAGGTACTGCCCAATTTTTTCTTGCTCAGACGGACCATCAGAGGTGAGGCATTTGTTCATACGGTGAAGAGCTTTCAAACAAAAGAACACAAAATCAACCAAAGACACCAAAAAAAACTCATGCATACCAGCTGATTTCAGGCAAATATTGCTATTTACCTGTGATCATCAGTTACGCATAGATTTTATCTATAATAACATCGATTGGTTGGCCCTGGGTGTTTGCAAATCCCAATGGTCTACCGAGCGAAAGTCCCGCCTATATTTAGCCTAGGAAGTTCATTGATCCAACACCTCCCCAACCAATATTTTGTGGGAGGTATGTTGGTACATTACTTTTACACACTAGACTATTAGGGTTGGCAAACTCCCACCAATCCAATGCGTATGGCTAAAATGTGCCTGAGAGTGACTCTGAAAGAGTAGATGCCTGTCTATGGGTGTGAAGAATGGATCTTTAAACCATCTGGGCTGTTACAATAATAAACGTTTAAGCTTGATCCACATGTACATTAGAGTGATTAATCCAGCATCCTATATAACCCAGGAGAAAAATTGAGTTTGCTGGGAGATCTGTATCTATGGTGTTTTTATTGTGTCTGATACATAGTACACCAGTACACTGCACTGAGTTCAAACTCACTATTTTAACAACAACAAAACCGCAAAGATTATGGCTAGGTTATTCCTTGGCTAGGGTTGACCATCACATGCACATTGCGGTGACTAGCCAAGCACTCTAGATGGCCTGACAGTGAATCTATATGCAGTCCGGTTCCAGTGGCAACCACCCAAAAAAAAATTAACACAAAATAGCTGCAGAGGGGTTGATATTCTGTCAGGGCAAGAAGCATGCGTAGAGTAGCGTAAGAGTAGCTTGTTCCTCTCAATATTCTAATCTTTTATCAAATTTACACATGCATATTGTAGGGATGAGTTCTGCTACTGCTGGACCGTCAAAAGATTCCGATGTCGGCACCCAAGTACAGAATCCGTTTCCTGGATTTGACATAAGTAAGCCATTATGGGATCAGAGTACACTGGGTGGAAGATTTCGGCATTTCTTGTGGGTTACAGACCCAAGAACACTGCCAACATCAACCAAGAAACTGTATGAGGCAAAAGCTTTGGTGGATGGATATAGGTAAGTCAAGCGATGTACTTAATTTGTTTGCTGATGGTTAATTGTTATAGAAGATACCCTACAGGACAAAACTATTCATTGGAATTAATGTTCGCGAAATTCGCGACTGTCAAAATTGTGAAAAATTTAAACCCACAAAAACCTATTTCCAATAGGCGCTAGTTGCCTTAAATCAACACTAAGAGCATGAGAAACATGTACCAGATGGTTGCCCCAACTGGAGTTCGTACATGCAATCTTCTGTCCAGCGCTCTATGACTGAGCTATACTGCCACTTGTATGGAAGTCTGAAAAATGCATACCGGTAGGTCATTCGCGAAACATTTATGTGAATACCGAGAGAAGACAACAACATCGCGAATTTTTATGCCTTGTAATTTAAGTTCCTGTAGGGTAGATTACAGAATCACATCAATCTAACCCCACGCCCAACTCATGCTTGAACCTGAAGTGCATCATCATGCTCACGGATACTATAATGGTATCAGAAAA
>ERZ1740068.966-NODE-966-length-10692-cov-7.855410_pt1 | contig 10692 bp, 9 predicted proteins | sample MGYA00581735_ERZ1740068 | MGnify/ENA primary metagenome ERZ1740068 (study PRJEB43018, sample SAMN04849740) | marine metagenome | isolation source: floating plastic debris | place: Pacific Ocean | collected 2008-08-30 | study: EMG produced TPA metagenomics assembly... | reverse complement strand
GGACCAATCGGTAGCCGTGGGTACTCCTGCGGCCGATCATTTTGTAGTCACCGAAGATGCCATCATCGAGATTGGATTGACGCCCAACCGGGCAGACGCTACTTCTCATTTGGGCGTAGCCCGGGACTTATTGGCGGTATTGAAAACCAGAGGTCTGGTGGCCGAAGAGGTTGCCTTGAAAGTGCCAACCCCTGCGTTGAGCCCTGCGACTGATACACTCGAAATTCCGGTTACGGTAGAAAATGAAGAAGCTTGCCCTCGCTATGCGGGCCTGACCATCACCGGAGTAAAAGTGGGTCCTTCTCCCGATTGGCTCAAAAATCGAATGGAGAGCATCGGCGTGCGGTCCATCAACAATGTGGTGGATGTAACCAACTACGTGTTGCACGAAATGGGACAGCCTTTGCACGCTTTTGATGCTGATCACATTACCGGCAACGAAGTGCGGGTAAAACCGCTTCCGGACGGAACGGCTTTCGTGACTCTGGATGAAGTGGAGCGAAAACTGACCGATCGCGACCTGATGATCTGCAATGCCGAAGCAGGCATGTGTATCGCCGGTGTGTTTGGAGGTTTGACTTCGGGCATTACCGAGTCCTCCACCAAAGTATTTTTAGAGAGTGCTTATTTCAATCCGGTGTGGGTGCGAAAAACGGCCAAGCGTTTTGGTTTGAATACCGATGCTTCGTTCCGCTTTGAGCGGGGAATCGATCCTAATATTACGGTAGCCGCGCTGAAGCGTGCCGCTGAAATGATTGTAGAAGTAGCGGGTGGAAGCATTGCTTCCGGTATTTCCGATACCCATCCCGAGCCTTTTCCTGCATTTGATGTGGCCATCACTTGGGCGAATGTAGACCGTATGGTAGGCGCTTCCATCGACCGGGAGAAAATGCAGAAGATTTTGCAGTGGTTGGAAATTGAGGTTGTTTCGGTAGATGAAAATGGAGCTCAACTCAAAGTGCCTCCTTTCAAAGTAGATGTACTGCGGGAAATCGATGTGATCGAAGAAATTCTGCGGGTGTACGGTTACAACGAAATTGAGTTCTCTTCTAAGTTGACGTTTACCCCTTCGGTTTCTCCCAAGCCCGATCCTGAAGACATTCGCAACATGATTTGCGATCAACTGGTAGGGCAGGGTTACACCGAGATTATGTCCAACTCACTTACCCGGCCCGATTATTACAACGCCAACAGCGAGTGGAATCCAGCAGAGACCGTGCATATTCTGAACCCTTTGAGCTCGGAGCTGGAAGGCATGCGGCAGTCTTTGATTTTTGATGCCTTGGAGGCTATGGCCTGGAACCAAAACCGGCAGCGGGAAGACCTCAAGTATTTTGAATTTGGAAACGTGTATGCCAAAACCGAAAAGGGCTACAAAGAAAACCAGCGCTTGCTGATCCTCACCACCGGCCGGCAGGCGCCCGAAAGTTGGAATGCCGACGATGCTTCGGTAGATTTCTTCGGGGTGAAAGGAGCCATAGAAGCCATCTTTGCCCGGTTGGGCATTGACCGTCCCGGAGTGCAAACCAGTACTTTTCAAAATTCTACTTTCGAATACGGCTTGGAATACCGCATCACCGGACAATGGGTGGCCCGGGTAGGCCTGCTCTCCAAAGAATTGATGAAACGTTTCGACCTGCGGCACGCGGCCTTTGTAGCCGACATGGATTGGGACCGGGTCTTGAAATTGCTGAAGGTGAACAAAGTGAACTTCTCGGAAATTCCACGGTTCCCCTCCGTGCGCAGGGACCTCGCACTGTTGGTGTCTCAGAACGTAGAGTTCGAGCAAATTCGACAGTTAGCTCGGAAAACCGAGAAAAAGCTGTTGAAAGGCGTGAACCTGTTTGATGTTTATCAAGGCAAAAACCTGGAAGCGGGTAAAAAGTCGTACGCGGTTTCTTTCACTTTTCAAGATGCCAACCAAACTTTGACCGACAAACAGGTGGACAAGGTGATGGGCAAAATGCTGAAGAACTTCGAACGAGAGCTGGGTGCCAGCTTGCGCTAAGGGGCATCCATCCGCTGGGTTAGCAGTAATTTCGTGGAATTAGTTCCTATTGAATCCTGGCTGCAAGGCAGGTTTAAATCCCCGCATTCTTACGAATGATCCACTGAAAGGCCCAGGACGGCAAGAGGTGATTTAAAATTACCGCCAGCTTGGGAATGAGTGGACTAACGATGTAGCGGATGCGCGGATTCGGATTGCGAATGATCTTTTCGATGCATTGGCTCACCACTACGGGCGAAATGCCATGGGAAACGTCTTCGTTGATGCCCTTGGCCACATGCTGAAAGGCCTTTTCATACACTCCCTTGGAACTGGAACCTTCGGCCACTGCGCGGTGATCGTTGATCGCAGTTTTCACATCGCCCGGTTCTACCAACACCACTTTGATGTTGAGCGGAGCCAACTCGTAGTGAATGGATTCGATGAGTTTGCCTACGGCTGCTTTGCTGGCGGAATAAATTGAACGGTAAGGCAAGCCAAACTGACCAGCAATGGAGCTAACATTAATAATGGTGCCCCCGCCGTGGTAGCGCATGGTGGGCAACACCGCCATGATGGTGCGTTGAATGCCCAGCACATTGGTTTCGTATACCTTTCGCGCCTGCTCGATGGAAGTGTCTTCTAACGGTCCCATCACCGCCACCCCTGCGTTGTTCACCAGAATGTCGATCCGTTCTTCGTGGTTCAACACTTCGTTGACGGCCTGTTGCACCGAAGCGTCCTGCTCCACATCCATGGCCACCATGGTAAAAGGCTGGGTTTGATCGGCAAACTTTTGCGGGTTGCGGGTAGTACCGGAAACCTTGTAGCCTTTCTCACTGAGGAAATTCGCGCAATTCCATCCAATCCCGGAGGAAGCTCCGGTAATTAAAACAACGGTATCAACAGGGTTTGCCATGACTGCGAAAGTAAGGCAAACCCCTCAGTTTTCAGAGCCGATTAGAAGCGCCCTTCCAAATCCTGGTCGTCTACCAGATTGGGTAAGGTAACCTTTAGCCGTGGCTCCACTTCCATGGCCCTGCGAATGGCAAAGATGGCGCCCTCGTTGCGGGCCCAATTTCTGCGGGCAATCCCATTGTTGACGTCCCAGTGCAACATGTTTCGGGCGCGTTGGCCGCTGGCGTCAGAACCGTCGAGCATCATGCCAAAACCACCGTTCATCACTTCGCCCCAACCTACGCCACCACCGTTGTGGATGGAAACCCAGGTAGCACCGCGGAAGGAATCGCCAATCACGTTTTGGATGGCCATGTCGGCCGTAAACTGCGAACCGTCGTAGATGTTGGACGTTTCCCGGTAAGGGGAATCGGTGCCAGATACATCGTGGTGATCGCGGCCCAAAATAATTGGAGCACTGATTCGACCCGAACGTACCGCATCGTTGAAGGCCACGGCAATCTCCATGCGGCCTTCGGCATCGGCGTACAGAATGCGCGCTTGTGAACCCACCACCAACTCATTTTCTTCCGCCGAACGGATCCAGTGAAGGTTGTCGGCCAGCTGTTGCCGAATTTCGGGTGGTGCCGTTTGTTGCAAGCGTTCCAACACTTCCGCAGCAATGCGGTCGGTTTCGCTCAAATCTTTGGGATCGTTGGAGGCACATACCCACCGAAACGGTCCGAAACCGTAGTCGAAGCACATGGGCCCCATGATGTCCTGCACGTAGCTCGGGTATTTGAAGTTGCCGTCGGTTTTAAGGATATCGGCACCGGCACGGCTGCTTTCGAGCAAGAAAGCGTTGCCATAGTCGAAGAAATAAGTGCCTCTTTCTACCATAGTATTGATGGCCGCTACTTGCCGGCGAAGCGAATCTTGCACCAGGGTTTTGAATCCTTCGGGATCGCTGGCCATCATGGCGTTGGCCGATTCGAAATCCAGGCCCGAGGGATAATATCCACCGGCCCAGGGATTGTGCAGCGAAGTTTGGTCAGAGCCTAAAGCTACTTCGATGCCCGATTCTACCAGGGCTTCCCACAGGTCTACCACGTTGCCCTGATACACCAGCGAAACCGCTTCCTGATTGGCCATGGCCTCCCGGGTACGGTGCATCAACTCCGGCAGTTCGGTATACACCTCGTCTACCCAACCTTGCGAGTGCCGCGTGTGGGTGGCTTTGGGATTGATTTCTGCGGTAATGCTCACCGCACCGGCAATTTTGGCGGCTTTGGGCTGTGCGCCCGACATGCCACCCAAACCGGCAGTCACAAATAGTTTTCCACCAAGGCCCTCACCGTTTTTGGAGATCATGCGCCCGGCGTTGAGTACCGTAATGGTGGTGCCGTGTACGATGCCCTGCGGGCCAATGTACATGAACGAGCCCGCGGTCATCTGCCCGTATTGTGTTACGCCCAAAGCGTTGAAACGCTCCCAATCGTCGGGACGACTGTAGTTGGGAATCATCATGCCGTTGGTAACCACTACCCGTGGCGCTTCGGCGTGGGAAGGGAAAAGGCCCATCGGGTGCCCGGAGTACATCACCAGCGTTTGCTCGTCGGTCATCGTGGCGAGGTATTGCATGGTGAGGCGGTATTGTGCCCAGTTTTGAAAAACCGATCCGTTTCCACCGTAGGTGATGAGTTCATGCGGGTGCTGCGCCACCGCATGGTCGAGGTTGTTGCTCAGCATCAGCATGATGCCCGCAGCCTGTTTGCTCTGGTGCGGAAACTCGTCGATGTGCCGGGCGTGTATGGCATAATCCGGACGGAAGCGGTGCATGTAAATGCGGCCATAGGTTTGCAACTCTTCGGCAAACTCGGGGGCCAGCACCGCGTGGTGTTCTTTGGGAAAGTAGCGCAGGGCATTGCGCAAGGCTAATTTCTTTTCGTCAGCCGAAAGAATGTCTTTCCGCTTCGGTGCGTGGTTGATGGAGGGATCAAATGCTTTCGGTGGGGGCAGCTCGTTGGGAATGCCTTCCAGGATGGCTGCTTTCAAATCCAGTTGGGAGATGGTTTCAACTGACATATCAATCTTATTTAGTCCTTCTTTTTCGCTTGTGGGTAAAACCGTAGGGGCAGTGTTTGCATCCGTTTCTACAACAGTAGCCGCGTTTTTCGTGGTAACGCTCGGTAAAAACGATGTATCCTTCTTCGCTGTAGTAGAAATCTTCCGGCTCCAATTTAGGTCTGTAGGAATAATCGCTCATACCGCCTCAAAGTTCACGTTTTTGGTACGATTCACCAAGTCCATAACGCATCACTGAAACCCCCGTATCTTTGATCAGTGATCGATGAATCAACCGCCCAACTTCAGGAATTGTTTCACCCTGAAATAGAAAAAAACGGACTCCAACTTTGGGTGAAGCGGGAAGACCTGTTGCACCCTGAAATTTCGGGCAACAAATGGCGCAAGCTCAAGTACAACCTCAAGGCGGCCCGCACCGGGAATTACCAGCGCTTGCTCACCTTTGGCGGGGCCTTCTCCAATCACTTGTTGGCTGTAGCGGCCGCAGGAAACCACTTTGGTTTTGATACGGTGGGCGTGGTGCGGGGAGAAGCCCATGCAACCCTCAATCCAACTTTGCAACGCTGCTCCGATCTGGGGATGCAGCTGCATTATATCGATCGCACCACGTACCGCCAAAAGCATTTGCCAGCAGTGTATACCGCACTGCTTGATGCATTCGGACCGGCTTACCTCATTCCCGAGGGAGGAAGCAACAGCTTGGGAGTAGCCGGATGTCGGGAAGTATGGGAAGGCATTTCGGTGCCTATCGATGTGGTGGCCTGTGCCTGTGGAACAGGAGCCACCTTTGCTGGTTTGGTCGATGCAGCTCCGGCCGGTACGCGTGGATGGGGATTTGCAGTATTGAAGCAAGGAGAGCACCTCAAAGGCCCCATTGGGCAGTGGTTGGGAGAAGATTGGAGCACTACCGCTTCCTGGGACCTGATCACCGATTATCATTTTGGCGGTTATGCCCGCTACACGCCGGAACTCCTTCAGTTTTTGGCAGCATTCAAATCCCAACAAGGGTTTGCGCTCGATCCGGTGTATACCGGGAAACTTTTTTACGGTTTGTTCGATCAGGTGCGGCAAGGAGCCTTTCGGCGGGGCACTTCCATTTTGGCGGTGCATACCGGCGGTTTGCAAGGCATTGCCGGATTCCAAAAACGGCATCAGCTCACCTGGTAGTGAATCAGTAGCTACATTTACTGCACAGGGTTCAACACCAGACTGTTGGTATTTCATCAAAAGGCCCTTCTTTAAACTCACCAGAGCCCGTATTTTTGTAAATTGTTAGTGTTGGCCAATTGCCCTTTTGCCATGAAAATGATCCGATTTCTGTTTGTTGTTGCCCTTTTTGCCGGTCTATTCGGTAAAAACTACCTGCAAGCGCAGCCAGACGATCGGCGACTGACCAAGGAAGAATACATCGCCCGCTACCAAGACGATGCGGTGCGCGAGATGCACATCAGCGGAGTACCTGCCAGCATTACGTTGGGGCAAGGTATGCTGGAAAGCAGCTACGGAAACAGCCCTTTGGCGCGCTACGCCAACAACCATTTTGGCATCAAGTGCCACGCCGATTGGCAAGGAGCTACGTTTCACCAAGACGACGATGCGGCCAACGAATGCTTTCGCAAGTATTATACGGTTTTTGAATCCTACCGCGACCACAGCAAGTTTTTGCGCGGTCGCCGGTGGTACGCTCCGCTGTTTGAGCTAAAGGTGACCGATTACAAGGGCTGGGCCCGAGGGCTTAAGAAAGCCGGCTACGCTACTGATCCCAAGTATGCGGACAAACTCATTCGCATCATTGAAGAAAACAACTTGCAGCGCTTCGATAAAATGAAGTCGATGCCGCGCAAAAAGAAAGAAGAAAACCTGCAGGTAGCACAGGCGAAAAAAGATAAGGCACCAGTAGAATCCGCCGAGCAAGCTTCTTCCGCTTTCAAGCTCGAAGTGCGCTACCACAAGAACAACATCAAGTATGTGGTGGCCCGAGAGGGAGATAGTTACGCTTCCCTTACCCGCGAGTTGAGCCTCATGCCGTGGCAGTTGCCCAAATACAACGAATCGGAAGAAGGGCGCGCCTTGAAGCCCGGCGAAATCGTTTTCCTGCAACCCAAAAGAAGCAAAGGGCAGGCCAAGACCCACACGGTAAAAGCGGGAGAAACGGCTTGGGACATCAGCCAGCAATACGGCGTGCGCCTCAAAAACCTCTACAAGCGCAACGGACTTTCTGAAGGGACCACCCTTCGTGCAGGTCAAACGCTCAAGTTGCGGTAAAGGCGATTGGCCAGGCCGCCCTGCATTTCTCGAAAAATTAGTGAAGCAAGCAGCGCTTTTTCGCGCGTTGCCACCTTACCCGCAATTCGGGTAGCGCCCCAACCATCAGTTGGCCTGCGCCTCCTCCTGCATGGGCTTCAGCACTTTGTGGTCGAGGTAAAAGGTGCCAAAGGGAACCACACTGGCCACCAGCGCCCAAAAAATGGTTTTAATCGGCCACCGTTCGGTAATTCCAATAAGTACTACCTGAAGGATGTATACGATAAACAATACCCCGTGCAGGTAGCCCATTATTTTGTTCCCCAATTTCCACTCTGCGAAATACTTCAAAGGCATGGTAACAAAGATGATCAGCAGGAAGGATACCCCTTCCACAAAAGCCACCAAGCGCAGGCGGCCGATCTTGGATTGCAATAAAGTAGACAAGCTCAAAACGTAGGAATTAGGTCGGGTGAGAAGGTGAGATCAAGCCAAAAAATTCAACCCGAAAATTACCAAGAAGCCACGCTAAACCAAAGCAATCGATGGTCCAATCTTGAAGGAAAATGCAGCACTACGCCAAAATGGATTCCGGCGATTGCCGGTAGTGACTCGGAGTGCTGCCGGTATACTTCTTGAACATCCTGCTAAAGTAAGATTGGTCCGTATGCCCCACCTCCAGCGCAATATCGCTAATGCTCATTTGCGTTTGATACAACAAATATTTCGCCTCCATGATGCAAGCCCTATCGATCCAAACCGAGGGAGAAATGCCAGTTGTAGTTCTCACGGCTTTGTTCAGGTGGTTGGGCGATACGCTGAGCATTTCGGCAAATTCTTGCACCCGCTGCTTCTCTTTCAGCTGCGAAAAGATCAAGCCCTTGAAACGATTCGTCAGGCGTGCAGCAGCGTTGAGTTCGGGTTGGGGTTTGTTGAGGTGCAGGTAGCGCAATTCGTACAAAATCGACAGCAGGTAAGACCGCAACAGGTCGGCCCGGGCGAGGCCGTTTTCACGGAATTCGCGGTACAGGTGGGGCAGCAAATCGCGGAGAAATCCGTCTTCCGTTTCCGGGATATCCAGGATAGGGTCTGACCAAAGCTTCAGAAACTCAAAAGCCGTTTGCGCCTCCTTTCGGTGAAAAGGACCGGCCAAAAAATCGTTGTGAAAATGCAGGCTAAACCCACAGAGCCCTTCCGGAATTTGCTCCACTGAGTAGACCTGACCTGCCGGAATGGTCAACAGTTGGTTGGGTCCAATAGAAAATTCGTCGAGTCCAATCTTCGCAGTATACCTTCCCGCAGTGAGAAAAACCAGGCTGTGCGCTAACTCCCGGGTGGGAGGGAGCAACAGGTTCGAAAAATTCGGAACGGCCTCGATCTGAAGGCAGAAGAATTGCTCAAACTGCGGCTTAAACAAATGTGCCGTTTCGGGGGCAGATTGTATAAAGCGGTCTTTGAATTTTCGGGTACGGTAAGTGTTTACCGGAGTATCTCCGTAGAGGTGGGGCGGCTGGTGACTCATGGGGGCGTTTGAGTTTGGGTAGGGCAAAATAATCATCCCTACCCACATCGGCAACGCCACCCTGGAATTATGACAGAGAAAGCTCAATATTTGGCAAAGCGGTAGCGCTTGCCGGCAATCAAACGTTGGTGTTCCTCCTTCATCGCTGGTTGCCAACCAATCAGGTATTGGGTGAGGGAGCTGATTTCCAAATCGTCGAGGTTGCGGTGTGCAAAAGCCATGATCTCGTTGGGAAACTCTTTCATCGCCATCGCCTTTCTGCGCTGGGCCTTGCGCTTGCTGTCCCACGGGCTGACGTAGAGGTCTAAGGCGCCAAACAAATGCAGGAATTCGTGAACGATCACCGAAGGCTGTTTGTAGCTCACGATGGCGTATTCCGGGGTGTCGTCCTGGCCCGTGTGCAGGGCCAACGAAATTTCATCCGAATAATAGTTGTTGATGAAATAGACCAAGGCCACATTGTCGGTTTTGTGTTTGTCCCGCAAGCGGGCCAAAAGGCGTTCGCGGTCTTTGGGCTTAATTTTGGTTTTGGTGATGGAAGCCGTATCCGGCCCAAAAGTTTGAAGAGCCGCTCGTCCAATTTTATCGGCCCAGCGGTCAAGTCCGCGCACTCCGTTGGGTACCAAGAGCGAGTTGTACAATGTTTTACGGGGCAGGTTCACCGCAATGGGGGCCACCTCTTTGGCCGTTTGGTGGTAGTCGAGAGTGATGTCCAAGGGCACACCAATTTCTCGGGCCTCCGCTTCGAGCCAGTCCATGCCCAGCCGTATCGAGTCAAGCGTAGAAGTAATGTCGTAAGTAGACCAGGGGTTGGTATGCCTGGAATCTACAAAAATGGCGTAGAGCACCACTTTGCCCTCCAGGCGCTTGCACACGTTGTTGTTCACCGTAGCAATGTGTACTTCCTGGTTTTTGCGGACCAGGCGCGGCATCGTGTGACACGCCGTGGCAAGCACGACCAATGCCAGCAAGGCAAACAGGCGCGTGATGGTAAAAAAGCGAAATGTTAGAGCGAGGGAAAACATGGTTGGGGCTTTTTTAGAGTTGAGTAATGTTTGAGATGGCGGTGGTTGGAAAAAACTGTGCCAAAATCAAAAATCAGGGCCCCGGTCCTGGTGTTTTTCTGCCGGTCAGTTAGTCGTTTTGAAACGAAATGGTGTCTGATTTAATGGTAGGTAACGATTCTAACCAGTCGAGATCAGGAACAACATTGAGGCCAAAATCCTCAATAAACATATCGGAAAAGCTCTCGTTTAAGGGCAACAGCCACATGGATTCTAATAGCTTTTCTTTTTTGACCATCATGCCGTAGCCTTTCAAGGTATCGCCCTCGTGGAGCCATTGCAGGTTCACTTCCAACAGGTCGTCCAATTGGTCCAGCACTTCAAACTCCAATCCGGTGGGAGTGTAGGGCAGCTTGTTGAGCATGGTAGACAACACCCGGTCAAATGCCGTCACCACCTGCATGGTATCCGAAGCACATTCCCAATGCATGTAGCCGATGAGTTTGCCCTTCATTTCGTAGGTCCACAGATCAACGTCCGTAATCAGGTTTTGCCCCTCAGGAACTTGTAACTCCGTTTGTTCCAGCGCATGGGGAGACGCAAAAGAAAAAAGTCCCAATTCGTAGTCCTGCCAATCGTCGTAGGGTACTTCCGAAGGCGCCAATGAACTTTTGATCAGCAGCAAACCACCGATCAACAGCAACACTTGCCCGGCCAAAGCCAATCCCCGCACTCCGTTCGATTGGTTTTTCACCAGGTAATACCCACCAAAACCCACCAGTCCTCCCAGGCCGCCGATGGTAGCTGCAATGAGCGTGCTGGTAATGCCACTGGCATCAAACAAATCACTTGCCGGGACGGCCATTGCTGCCGGGATAGCCATGAACAGGATGAGCCAGGTAGACTCTTTTTTGTTTTGAGCTCCGTCTTTTTGCATCATTTCAATTTAGTAG
>ERZ1740068.965-NODE-965-length-10694-cov-4.265814_pt1 | contig 10694 bp, 6 predicted proteins | sample MGYA00581735_ERZ1740068 | MGnify/ENA primary metagenome ERZ1740068 (study PRJEB43018, sample SAMN04849740) | marine metagenome | isolation source: floating plastic debris | place: Pacific Ocean | collected 2008-08-30 | study: EMG produced TPA metagenomics assembly... | reverse complement strand
GACCCCAGATTCCAAAATAACTACCCAGTGCCCATCACTATTGCTACCCCCAAATAGTTAGCAGCCTACCCCTTACCAATTCCCTTGGTTATCTCAAGTTTTATAATTAATTAATCCCTGTACCACCACTATTTGTTTCATCAGTGCCTAGAATAACAGGAAACGACAAGTCTAGATTTCTAATTAAAAAAATCATTTATATTTTGTGCCTTTCCATATTTTTTAGTCTAAACAACAGCTGGTTGCGACTTACACTGGAGAAACAAAAGTGAAGTTGTTAAGATTTTTGTTTCCTCATTTTCTCACCCCCCTCTACAGCTTCATTAGAGATACATTTAACCCATTCCGATCTACTAGAGATTATTCTGGGTTAGGTTGTAAGATATTGTAACTATCTTCTGCCTCTTCATCTCCTCTAGCTCTAATAAGTTTTTATTATGTTGTTAAACCATCACCTCATTTATGAATGTGTTGTTATCTAGCCTAGTTATAATACCTCAGCACCAATACAAGAGCTCTGTGGCAGGAATTCAAGAGCTCTGGTGTGTACAAGAACATTCACACTTATTCTCTGCCCTCTGTTTCTATCTTGCGAAGAACTATTGGTATTTGGTATTGCAAATAGATAATCATCATACAATTAGGCCTACATATTGTAATCATGTTATACAATGTGACTAGTAAGCTTAGACATCACATCAGATGTGGTTATAAACTCCATTGACATGATGTATGAGTGCTTGGAATACTTCAAGGATAAAAGTATCTGTGAAAACCCTAAAGATTTTGCTGCTTGTACATTGCTCTAGCACAAACCACATTTAGAAGTTTACACCTCTAGTATTTGAAAAATCTCTGTTAAGCTTCAACTAAATGGCACTGATCACCTCAATGATTGACTTCATCAACCTTCTTCTACCGCTAGGAAACGCTGTTAACTAATAAATTTAGCTCAGAAAAAGTGTCATAAATTGATTCAGCATGTGTCGTAACATGGATCAGCATAGTTTCATAGATGAATTTGGATCTAGTTTAGATTTTACGCATTACCTTCAACTTTTCGAAAAGAGCGGATCACTCTTGACATAGCAGATATTCAAAGTTAAACACCCCCACTATGCACTCCGACGGTAATGAATTGTGGTGCAGGATTGTTGCACACATTCAGTATGATATCTATATTCTAATAATTTAAATACCGCTATAACTTTGCTCTGCAAAGTAATTAGTTTTAAAATAATTGGCAGCGAGAGTTGTCGAGAATGCAAAAAGTCTATTGTTGGCCATTGTTTGACGCCACCGCGTGCCCATGGCATGGTTTCACAAATGGGATTCACGCTCTCTCTTTCGGTAACAATTTATTATCAGTGATTATAAATCAATGGAAGCAGTGCACATGGAAAAGAAAAAAAAGAGCTTGGTTCACCTCAGGATGAGGATGAGGCCACCTAGGGGCTTGAAAAAGGTCAAAAATTCATCCGTTGTTTGTCGCCATTTTGCTGGCTCATGGCGTGGGTTCAGCTATTAGGATTTGCGCTCTCTCTACCAGTAAATTCATCATCTCATATTTTCAAAGACTAAGCTATAATGAGAATTTGCAGAAAAATTGAAGAGCTTGGTCTCCCTAGGATGGGAACAGGCCGCGTACGCGTAGCGGCCTGAGAACAGACCAGTATGTATAATAATATATTTATATGTGAGTTGTTTTTTCTGCTTTGCTTTGTTAAGGAACCCTGGAGAAGTGATTACGTCACTAGTAGGACTCACCACAGCGGTACCACCACAATTTACCTTGTCTGCTGCAAATAGTTTTAGTGTCATGGTTTCATCACGTTCGAGAACAACAAGTTTATTACTGGGGCCTATACGATTTGTAAACCATGACTGCCACCCTAATGCTGAGGTAAGTGATGTGATGATAATTTCACTTGTTCACAGACTGAGCTTTCACATGGTGCCTGTGTTACCGTACTCACTTAAACTGCTCTCGTCTAAAACTAATTGCTACAGTTATTTGCGACATTGGGATGGGGTTTGAAAATTAATTTCCACGTTCAGAATTAACATACACGCGGCTGCAGGAACAAAAGACCCTCATGCAGCTAGCAATTTGTGCAGTTCACTTTTCTGTCCTTCACTATACCGGCTGTTTGATTTTGGGGATTGTAAGGTCAGTGCACAGTGATATTCATGTTGATGGTTAAGTTTTCTGTAGGTTGGAATACATGCATACCTTAACGATCAAATAGAATGGCTGGTGGGCGAAGCGACATCTTGCAGTATTTTCTGTTGATGTGTTTTGGCATAATATGGAGGGATAGGTCAACTTCCCATGATGAAACAATATGATTTCCTAGCAATTTTAAGTTTCTCTATGTAAGTGCAATGTGACTGTGTTTCCGCAGAAGAGCCCGGTAATTTGATTTAAGGCAGAATGTTTTGTGATTTAGAAAGATGCGTCTTGTTGAGCTGTCAATATTCCATACCTTGCCTTCTACAATGTACTTGTTAATTACAATTAATGTAAGACCAGCATTCTTCTGTGGCTATTTGTCTGATCATGACCAAACTTTTACATAGTACTATTTAGGGTCCCCCAATTTACTGATGTGAAGTTTCAAGGATGGATGCACAGAACTTTATGAGATGCAGGCGGATAAAAAATGCCTCTCTATATATTCCTTGTTTACTTGTTTTAGTGATGACCTTGTGATGTCACAGCTGTTTCCCATTTATTTGATATAAACGTTCTACACTCACATTTTCAATTAGTACTGCAGAGGCACAACATTTGACTTGCTGGACATCATAAAACAATGGCCAACTTTATGTCTGTTGCCTTTGTGCACAATCGATGCCAGTATTTATGGTCCTTTTTTATGACTCCCAAAAGTTTCCTCACTCAGTTATGGCAATCTGTAAGGCATTGAAGTTTTTATCCCGATGATGCACATCAATATCGCCTAAAATTCATCCTGCTGGGCATTGCTGGATTTATGTCGTACTGATATATCACAAAGTGTATTGTTGTCGGACCTCATTAGGTTACGATACCAGCGTTGTTAGATTTGAACAAATTATATTAGGCGTATATTCATTGTCATAGATCAGAATAAGCTAGGACTTACTCCTGAGGATAGTTAGTGCTTCCTTCTTCACCAGTGGTTGAACAGAAAATCTTGTATTACTTATGGCCACTTCTTTACATGCGATTCACTTTTAAACTTTGTAGTATGTTCCATTTGAGAAGAACCTTGTCGGCATAAAAGTTACCAGGGGAATTAAGAATGGTGAAGAGATACTGGCCTCATACGGGACCAGCTTTTTTGGCGAGGAAGAAAGCTGTGAATGCCTGACATGTGAGAAGTAAGGACTATTTGTGATGATATCTAGCTCGCTAGCACGTGTCAAAGCCATAGAGGCTATGGCTTTGGCACGAGTAAGTGTTTTTGGCTTAAGGTAATACAGTACTTTTGCCCACTATAGTACAATGACATTTCTGTTACACATTAACTCTATCGACATTGACAGCAACCTTGCAACCTTCCTCGTGTTGAAGTAAAGGACTATTTGTTTAGTACCGGTATATTATGTTAATAGAAGAGTGTGATAAAATGTAGTAAATGAAATATAATCAGCGAATGGGGCCCATGTGCTCAGTAGCAGAGCTAATCGAGGCGCAGGGCCATGTGGTTTTAATACTTAATTTGTGATGGTAAATGATGAAAAGTTAGCATTGAGAAAAGAAACAAAAAGTGTATTTTAACTTTATCCTATCAAGCAATGAATGGGGATTGCATTGGCTTATTCCAGTGAGTCTAGCAGATGCCGTTTTTAGGCCACTCGGAACGCCCCCATGCGACCTACCGCCCTCACAGTATCAGTGAGGCTGTTCCATATTACAGCAGTTGGGTAATCCGGTCTTCTCTGACCCCTCTCTGTGATAAAATCTGGTACAGGAATATCATATTTTGATTTTCGGAGATGTTGATCATTGTCAATTTTGTCATAATTTGTATAATATAAAACATGAGCTAAACATGCCATTTTTTGTCCATAAAGTTGGTGGATTGGCAAAATATTAGCTTTTCTGAATAATGGGGTAGAGTGCTCACTAAAAGGTAGTTGGAAAATGATGTGTGATATCTGAACGACTCAGCTAGCCAATAACTTGTTGATTATCAATAACATGTAGTTGCCAATTGCAATTTTGGGCAATTCTGATTAACGGAATGATGATTTTCAAGGTTTTAGGTTTAAAAATTCCCACTTTTTACAAAGCAATAAATCTCTGAGCGATGTCATAAAAGAATCTAGAAGACATGAAAACTCATGTAAGACACTTTTTGCTCGTTAAAAAACAGCGTACGAAATGACGCCAGAAATTCAAAACTTGGAACTAGTTTTAAAAAGTTGAATTCCTGAGCACTATAAAAGTTGCCAAAAACATTTCTTGAATGTTTGGTGATGAACCTGTTGACTACTGATCAACTTAAAACAATTAAGTTGATGTAGTTGGTCTAAACAAAATTAAAAAACTGCAGTAACAGAATGATTTTGATGATATTTTGGAAGTAGAAGTACAAGAAATTAACGGTTTTTATTTAATTCCATTATCAACGAACTTCACTTGGTGCTAGATAACGCTCAAGTGTAGATAGACACGTGCAAAACAATAAAAAATGCATTGCAATACACTTTGAATCATTCCGTTACAAAATCATCAATCCGTTTCAAAACTATTCATTCTATTACGCCTATTACGCTAAAATACAAGGTAAAATGGCAGTTCTGCAATCTTTATCGAACAAAATTTTAGTTTCTAGTGCTAATAACACTAAACCAACATCAATTGTAGAAATTTGTTATACTTTTAAAAACAATATAAAGTACATGGGAATACACTCAACATCATTCATCATTTTTATATACCTTAGTTTTTAGTCATCAGCAGCATACACACTTATACTTTCACTATACAGATGTGTACGTGACAACAATTAAAACCAAACATTAACAAGGCATCATTAGGTAGATCCGCGACCTTGTACCGTGAACCATGATCATGATAGTTCTTAATAATTTTTAATAAAAAAATGGTTCACTAATGAACCAAAAAAAGGTTACGAACAAGATTCTAATTTATAACAATGATAAGTATAGTGAGGAAATGGGTTCACTAGTGAACCGAATAATTAATATAAATAAATCGACTACAAAATAGATTTATTCCTTATGGCTCACTAGTGGAACAATCCTCACAATACTTTTCATTGTGAAAAAATAAGAATCTTTTTCATGACCAGTTTTTTGGTCCACCAGTGAATCGTTTTCTATTAAAAGATTTTAAGAAGTATTTTGCTAATGGTTCACGGTACAAGGTCCCGGATCTACCTATTCTGTTACAAAAATCATTCAGTTACGCTAAGAAATCATTCAGTTACCTTAAAAAACATGTTAAAAAGGCAAATTTGAATTTTTCAATCAACATTTATTATTCTTTTTCCCCACAGTGAACAACCCAACTTTCAGAACTATGATCATTCTAACAGTTCAAACCATTGCAGGAAGTAAGCTTTTTCAAGCTTTAATGTAGCGGAGTGATGAAAAAATGGTTCACTTTTTACCGTCCTAAAACAGTGGTTTTTTGGATTACTTTTTTCTTCTTGCAGAATACGTATTTGCCAGGGGGGTCTTTCAATAAGGTGTGAACGAGGAAATTCTCTCGTTCACTCACTAATCCTCGCTCTTTGATCGCTCTGAAATGGCCCAAATAACCCAGCTCTACAGTACTTCAAACTGTTTCAATTAGCTCAGATCGCTCTTGTCTCGTTTGTTCAGCTTTTATATATTACTGTTAAGGCAGGAGCGATCTGGCAACGACACCCCTTTGGGCTCTTACTCTTTTGCTGCAAGAACGATTTGGGAGCGATTTAAATCACTTTTTGCCATTTTCTAATTGAAAGACCCCCCTGGAATTAAAAAGCTGGGCACACATTCAAATTCTTGTTACACTTTTTCTAATACTTGCATGCCTTCATTTTGAGCAGTCAGTTTTTTATGTTGATTGACTGAAAACCCCATTTTTACTAGTCCTATGACAATTTAAAAATAATTGATAGCTGATTTTTGGCAACATTTTCAGAAAATTCAGAATCTCAGCTTTCCAATGATATATTGGTTATATCAGTTTGATTTGGAAAAAAATATGGTTGATGTGCCATTTCCTCAGAATTGCCCTCTTGTATCTCATTTAAAATGATAAATAATTGGTCAGTATGCTAGTCATTTACTACTGTATATGCATGGTTTTGGCGTTCAATCTCCCCTGACATAATGGACGTGAGGATTATGACATGTTATTTATTATACATGTATTTTGTTTTTGCGTAGACAAGCATCTGAAGGACTAGATGAGAAAGTTCTAAAGGACTCTGAAGTGGAAATAAACTTAGAATATTATGATGTCTCTGCAAAAACAGGTAAAATGCTCATAATCACGCTGAGCTTATCGTGTTTCAGTTATTGTCATGTGTCCTTTGGTCTACTCTTCCAAAATTTGACCAAACTGAAAAATTTGTTTGGAACCATTTTATGTTGATCAACACCTCTCGGCAGATATACATGTATGTTCCCCAAAAACATTGAGATAACTTTTGTATGCATTTTCATTAGGTTGTTTGCATGAATCCTCTTATTCTGCGGTTGGTAGGGCGCACATACCTGCTTTGTTACTAGTACAGTTATTACTAATTTGTTATTGCAGTATGCACAGCAAGAACTTAATGTCGGTTTAGGGTTTGTTTTGGTGTCGGATAGAACAGCTAACCTGGGAGATCGAACACCTTCCTTAGAATTTTAGCTGAGCCCAAAATTGCTGCAAACTGCCATTTTGGGATCTCCTTCCTGTCTCTGTTCAGCTTTCTCAGTTCCTCATCCATGTCCTCAATCGCTTCCAGTTGCTCCTACCAAGACAGGGACAACTGTAACAGACCTCTTCCAATCTTTCTCAACTCTCTAGCCAAAGCTTCATACTTTTCCATTTTCTCTCTCTTTTATCTTCTACTCTACGTTCTCCAGGCATGAGTATATCGATCAGCCACGTTTGGTCTAGCTCTTTGCCTTTCAATACTATGTCTGTTTGTCTACCCCGTATCATGCGGTCTGTCTGGATGCTCGTGTCCCATAATATATTAGCTTTTTCATTTTCCATCAACCTGTATCTGGCCATATGTACATTTCACTATATATTTTCCACTTTCATTTTTACTGTTGTCACGTGGTGCAACATAACTCCAAAGGACTCTTATCTACAAAAACAAAGACATGTTATTTGGTAGTTTAAGTGCTCAGACTCCAAAACAGGGGAGTTGCTGGCGCTCGCTATCAGTTTGATAGCGAGCGCCAGTAACTCGCCCCCCCTCTTTTTGGAGTCTGAGTAATTTAGCTTAAATTCCAAAGTTATATAAGTTTGCCGTAGATGCCTTGCACAAAGCAGTGAAGAATTTAAGCTAAATTACTTTTCAAACTACTTAAGAAAAGGTCTCAAATTCGCTAATTGTATCAAGTCAGAAGGGAGGTTTATTAACTCTCAAACTGATGTCAAAAATATCAAATTGTCTTCAAGTGACTGCTTAGGTTCGTTGAAATTAGTAATTTTGAGGCTGCCTTTTTTTAGTTTTATGTTGGCATCATTGCTTGAGAGCATAAATGGAGCACAGTAAACCAGATGTGGCCTAATGAGACCTGTATAGCTATGTGCAGCCAAACTGGAATTAAGAAACTTCCGATCTAGAATACTCATTTAATTTGATTCCTCTCCTAGATCAGCTGGTCATCTTACTTCGTGCATCTTACATCATACTTCTTGCATACTTCTTGCATCTTACTTCATACTTCATACTGCATGTATCAGCTGGCATTCTTACTTCATCATCCTCTGTCTTCTTTCCTTACTCCATGATCAGGATTCCACACTTCTGAAGATAATCTGTGCATCATACGTGGATATCCTCACAGTGTTCACCAGACACTTTAATTCCTGTTTCGATATTCCGTAGAGCTTCCAAGTCATCAACTAGGCCTATATAGCATGGTTAACCCTTCTGCCCTGTCGAAACATATAACCCTGAGCTGCTTCCCTCATCAAGACAGACAACGGGATCAGAGCTGTCAAAATGAGAGGTGGAGCAAGTGACTCTCCTTGAAATATTCCTCTTTTAATATCCGCCTCCGTTACTTTTTCGTCAAAGTAATCCAGATGGGTTTCCCGACTTTGCATGGTGTTTCTCATCAGACCAATGACATTCTTTGCCATTCCAGTCATTTCCATGGTCTCAAGAATCCAAGTGTATTGAAGCACGTCATATGCTTTCTGATAATCTATCCAACACATTGCCAGGTTGTTGCTCCTCTTCTTTGAATGACGCACTATTGGCTTGTCTAACTTGAGGTGATATCTAGTGCCTCTGGAGTTCCTGATATAGCATTTCTGTTCATCTCCAATCACATCCTGTTCTGACAGGTGGTCATATAGCTTATCACCTGACTGTCAAGTTTTTCGGCATAAGTCGTTAACATGTTTTGTGTCTGCAGTAGGCCTTTCATTATCTAGGCTGTTCTACCTGCTGTCACCCATTTCCGTAGAACGATATTGACTAACTATGTTGTATAATTCATTGATCACTCTGAAAAAATTACCTACTGGGAAACCCCTCTTTATCGGGGAGCCAAACAATGCAACATATTTTGGAAACTAATTACCGTGGTACTTGGCTAGGACTTGACTGATATATCTCATATTTTCAGAAAGAGTTATTCAGTATGTTTTGACTGTGAGTCATCAATAAAATTGAAATAGGGAAACTCCAGAGTTGTGGCAGGTCACTTAAAACTCCAGTGACTCGAGTTATAAATCACTCTATTTACAGCAATTTCGGTGATCTAGTGGCTTTGATGATTTTATCTAAGAAGCGCTGCAAATGAGAACCGTACACCGTACGCTGTTTCATCTTTTGTATTTAGTAGGCCTACGGTTTGACTTGCCTGGATTGTGTAATGAGCTGGTCTGGTCTGGAGATAATATTAATTGATTTGAAATAAACTTTTTGATGAAACACATTTTATAGAGGCAGTTATTTGCTTTATATCTTCGTTACCTCTCCGGTGGTATGAATCACAGCCCAATAACATTATAGAATTTAGTTTAAATTCATTACTTAGTCCCGCCAATACAATTGTAGAGCAACAGAAGATAATTTTTATGAAGTTATATCTATAAGAAATGGGCCAGAGATTATAACCCCAGGTTTGAAAGTGATTTACAGTAAAATATTACAGCTAGGTGTATTACCATTGCCTTGGCTTGAGTTGAGATGACCAAGTTATTGTGTTTGCAGGCATGAAAATTGGAGGTAAAGGTGAATTTAAGGCCTGTTAACTGTCAAACACTGCTCCAAAACAACTTCATTTGTGATTTGAAAACGATTTCAAGTCTAATATGGAATGAACTTTACTTGATCTATGATATTGCTTGATCACTTGATCTGAACTGATTTGACTTGGCAAAAGGAACTCAAGACTATGTTTGATCTGATATGATTTGGTGAACTTTTGACTGATTTGTCTGTGAGTTGATCTAAGCAAAAGTGATCTATCCACATCTCTGGAAAACTCATTTTGGAATGGCAAACTATTAAAAGAATCATATTTTTCAGAGAATATGGAGAATTCAAAATCAATGCTGTATAATTCTTTTCTATGCCTTCAGATTCCTCCGGGCTTTGCCTGCAGTGTTTAAAACTAATTTATTTCCGTTCTTAATACTTTGTGATCTTTCCTCTTCTGTTCAGTTCAATGTAAACCAATATGCAATCAAGGCACAAAGGACACCATTCTCCAGACTTCGTTTGGTCAGTCACATCAATCGGTCAGTCTTATGTGGCAAGAACCAGACTAGCTCTAATATTTTATTTCATTTACAGATTTGAAATTCCCATGCATTGATGATACCAGCTCTCTGGAGGGTACATCTTGGCTTGATGACCAGGTACAGTAAACCCTCACTAGTTTAATCAATCATAGGAGATATCCTGGTTTTTAGATTGGCTCGAAAATCGTCTCGTCTCGCTTATAAGCGCATGTGCTTATAGTTCCCCGAGCTTATAGAATGAGGGAAACACATATAAGCAACAAAGTAAGTCTAGTTTATGACTACATACCTTGCAAGAATTGTCAAAAAATGCTTGGTAGCATCCCAGGGCTGAAGTAGCCTCATGAAAAGTTGGTCACCAAAACTCAAATGGGGTCTGGGTCCATGTGCTTAAAGTTTGAGACCAATTTTCCAACGACTTCATCAACGGTCCTATCTAAAATCACATGCGCTTATAGGCGAGACTGTTTGGTAGTAAAAGTAGAGTTTCTCCAATGTTTTCACATCGAAAGGGATATCTAAATAATTTGGGATGATAAGACATTCAAAATTAAAATGTGGGGCAATCGTAGTGTTCTTTGTCTGCTTATGGCGCAACACAGGTTTACATGCTATGCCATATACATGTACATTGGAGATATATACCATTATATCAAATGTCAAAAAGTAAAGATATCATCTTAAATGGACACAAACTGCTTTTTAAGGTATAGTATCGGCACCTCTTAGTATCAACAAACTATATATCATTGGAAAGCCCCCC
>ERZ1740068.963-NODE-963-length-10722-cov-9.571482_pt1 | contig 10722 bp, 8 predicted proteins | sample MGYA00581735_ERZ1740068 | MGnify/ENA primary metagenome ERZ1740068 (study PRJEB43018, sample SAMN04849740) | marine metagenome | isolation source: floating plastic debris | place: Pacific Ocean | collected 2008-08-30 | study: EMG produced TPA metagenomics assembly... | reverse complement strand
AATGAGCAAACCACCTCCACCACACCCCCACTAGACCCATTGGATTCTATGATTGCGGTGGCGAAGAATGTGGAGAAAACTGTTGCTGGGGATAGTGCCATCTACTTATATGAGGATGCATTGAAAATAGCGATTGCAGACAAGAAATATAGACAGCAACTCTACCTTTTTAATAAGCTAGGTGAACGTCACCTTGTCCAAGGCAATGCTCAGGTCGCAATTCAAAATCTAAAAAAAGCTCAAAAACTGATCATAAGTCACCCAGAACACCATGAAGAAATTGGGATGATCTATAGTACTTTAGGATCTTACCACTCAAGAATTTTTCAAGCCGACTCTGGACTGTATTATTTCGAAAAGGCGCTACAGTATCGGCTCAATAACCTTGGTGCAGATCATGAAGATATAAGTAATAGTTATACGATGCTCAATCACTATTACACTTACGTTAGAACCGAATATGACAAGGCAATCGACTATGGTAAAAAAGCACTCAAACTAAGAATTCAATTTTACGGTAAAGAAAGCTCTGAAGTGGCTGAGTGTTACAGCAATCTTGCTAATGTTAGTGATGAGCTAGGAGATATTGTTAAGGCAATCAAATATCAAGAACAAGCAGTAGAGATTTTTGAAAAAACATACCCACCAAATAGTTATGGTCTGCTATCAAGCTATTTTAATTTGGGTAATTATCTTTTAACACAAGAGAAGTATAAAGAGGCTAAAAAGTATTTCAGCAAAATCATCAGTGCTGAGACAATGACTGAAACAAAATACTTCCAGATCATAGCCCATAATTTTCTTGGAGACTGCTTCCTCAAAGAAAATCCAAAGCAAGCAAATAAGCTATACCTTGAGACACTAGATACTCTTAGCAGCATATTTGGCAAAGTACACCCTGCTAACTTCACCACTTATCTAAAAATCAGCCAATACCAAGCAAAAGAAAGTAATTATGATTCCGCAATCCTTATGCTCGATAATGCAAATCAAATTCTAGAACAGTATCGATCTTATTTAGTAGGTGAAGAATTAATCCTGAATGAAGCTTACTCAAGTTTACACCTTGAAACCGGAACCAGAAGCAAGGCCCTGATCCACAGCCAAAAAATGATCGATATTGTATCACAACGATACCAGGAATCTAGACCATTGTCTAAAATAGACGGTATACCAACATATGCAGACTTCGACCTTTTCACTAGCTATTCACGGTACGCAAAAGCTCTTTCGCTGTCCAAAAATCCGACAAAACTAAAGGAATCATTATCCTATTTCGAAGCAGCTATACAAATTCTGGAGACACTTAAAAAGGACTACTCTACTAACCTATCAAGATCCCAAATTGCAGGTAGTACTACCGAAGTTTATCAAGATGCCATACAAATAGCATTACGCTTAAAAGAATTAACCAAGAGAAAATATTACGACGAAAAAGCTTACCTGTTTGCCGAGAAAAGCAAGGCATTCAATTTGTTGAACCAGGTAGTTAACACAAAAGCAAAGAAATTTGCCGGGATACCGACATCTGTTTTGAGCACAGAGGATTCACTCAAAAGGGAAATCACCTTCTATAATAATCAACTGTACCAAAAAACCAGCCTTAACAAATTAGACTCGCAACAAATCACCAATCTCAAAAAGCGCCTTTTTGAACTTGAAAACACCTATGAGAGTTTCGTAAATGACCTTGAACAGCAGTACCCAGCCTATTACTCACTTAAAAGAAGAGAAATTGAGTTCACCGTCAAAGATGTACAACTCCAACTAGGCAGTGATGAAGCTTTGATAGAGTATTATCTTGGCAACGAAAAACTGACCATTTTCATCATTACCAACGAAGAATTTAAAGTCATGAACTCAGACAAGTCCATGATTTTGGAAGAGTCTATTGATGATTATTATCGAGCTATCAATAAGTATGATCGATCGCTTTTTGAGCAAAAGGCAAGTTTTCTGTACCAAGAGCTTATTAAACCTGCCATCTCAACTTTGCCCAAAGGAATACAAAAATTACGAATCATTCCTCATGGAAAACTCTCCTACGTCCCTTTTGATTGTTTGATTAACGCAGACGCCCCAAAAAAGAAATATTTATTACAGAACTTCACCCTTTCTTATCACTATTCCTCCTTCATTGCATTGGAAAAAAATGAGCAAATTAGCAGTCAGCAAAGTATTCTGGTAATGGCTCCAGTATTTGATAAAAAAGAAAGTCAGTTACCACCATTAAAGAAAAGTCTGGAAGAAGCTACCAATATTTCTAACAAGTTCAGCCAAAACGGACTTCAGGTAAAGTATCTAGACAGAGCAAAAGCATCGAAAGCCTCATTTAGGAAGTTTGCCAGCGATTATTCTATTGTTCATTTGGCAACACATACAGTGGTCGATCGACAAAACATCAATTTATCAAAAATTCATTTTGGCGGGTCCAAAGGACAACAACTGAGTCTGGCTGAAACCTATGACTTACAAATGAATACAGATTTACTCACCTTAAGTAGTTGCGAAAGTGGCATTGGACAATTAATAAAAGGAGAAGGCATGATGTCATTTACACGAGGCTTCTCCTATTCTGGAGTCCAAAATATTATCTGCTCATTATGGAAAGTGAATGATTTATTCAGTGCCCAGATAATGTCAACGCTGTATCAGGAAATATTAAATGGCTCCGACTATGAATCTGCTATACGCAAAGCTAAGCTTATTCTGATAGAAAAAAACCCAACCCTTCAACCGAAGGATTGGGCAGGATTTATTCTGATTCGAAATAATCTCTAAATCACAATCACGGACATTTCTTTGGATCCAACGTACCAAAAGTAGCACAAGCTACTATGATGACAGATTCACAATTTGTCAAGGTGGCACCCGGAGGCTCCATCGTTGGACACTCTTGAGGGTCTTGTGTGTGTGGCGCACAGCCAAATTCAGTGAGACATTCTAAAGTTTTTCCGCTAATTGGGATAGATCTTTTCCTACCTGTTACTAAATCTTTGGTGTTTGTGACAGAAGTGACAAAGCTCTGAACTTTGAGCTCTTGTAATGACAGTTTAATACTCATTTTTAAATGGAAATTTATGTTAATTAATAATTAATGTGCTAACCCGAAGACCTTGCCCCAGTGGAAAACCTCATAATTATCTTCTAAAGACCAGTAATACACACCATCCGCCGGGACATCCCAGCTTACCTGACCTTTTTCCGTGGACTGCTTGAACAGTACCTTTTCGTTCCGATCGTAGATTTTAAGAACGTAGTCAGTCTTTTCCTGAGCTTCCCAGGTGAAACTAACTTTCTCCTTAAAAACCAGACTGTTACCCGGCTGAATCTCGCTGGTAGCTGAACTACGTAGCGGATAATTCACACGGTTCTCCAAAGTCTCGTTCTGACCAAAACGTGCGGACAGTTCCTTGGCTGAAGGCAAATTACTGTTGTGAAGAGCAATATTAGTGCCAGGTTCTACACCCTGATTCATGTAGAAAAAGACCGTACAAGCCAGCAACAAACTAATAGCTGCTGCAATCGCCAATCTCGGAAACTTTTTCGTCTGATTCACTTCACTGATTTCCAGGTATATCTGCTTAGAAGCTTCGTACCTGCTGAGGTTCAAATCCGAAGATTTGATTTTTTCTCCAATCGCGGCAAACTGCTCATCTGTAAGGCTGAAGTATTCATGGTTCCCGGCCTCACGCTGAACATATGCGTTGATTTCTTCATTTGTTAATAATTTATTAATTTCCATCTCATCTTATGTGTGTATACCTATAGAGTAGGCCAAGAGCAGAATATGTGACACCGGGCGCAATACTGATAGGATTTTTTTCAAAGACCGAGAGTAATATTTACGAATTGTAGGCTCTCTGATCTCAAGTTTTTCTGCGATTTCTTTGTGCGAATATCCCTGGATAAGACGCATTTCCATGATGTCCTTGTAGGGAGATTCCAGTTGGCTGATTTCCGACTTCACCAACGAAGCATCGATCCTGTTTTCTGCGAATTCACCGCCTGGGACCTGTTTTTCCTCGATAAAATAGTCGTAGTGGAACGTATTGCGCTCCCTGGTTTTTACACTTATATAGGAGCAATAGTGGTGATGTATGGCTCCTAGTAGCCACGCATTAAGGTTTCGGATCTGATTTTTATTTTTCTTGTACTGAAAAATAATACTGACCATGGTGTCATAAATCACATCTTCGTCAAAAATTCCATACTTCCCTCTAAATACACGTTCACATTTTTCCTTTATTTCGATATAAGGGATAGAATCCATATCATGTCTTTTGTCATCGCTTCGTTTGAACCTTATTAATAGCTTTAGGTCCCATGGTTGGACTAACTAATATACTGTAATCCTCGATGGTTTACCTCATTTAAACTTAAAAGTTTACAGGACTTAATGGTGACAACAACCTAAGAAGCTGATACCACCATTTGAATGGCCAAGATAAAAATACTACAGTGCCTAATGTATTTACACCATTTCGTTTCTTTTCGTTACATATCCATTAGATAAAATTAACCAAAATATACTCTTCCACCTTGAAAAACGGCTCAAATTCCATTTTCTCGTAAAGTTCACTGTGATGAAAATCCGTTCCCCAGTCTCGTCATCCGTTCGCCATGATCGACTATTCATGCCTCTGCAACATCCGTAAATTTGGGTATAATCAAAATAAAAAGAAGATGAACAAATTCACAAGACTTATCCCGCTGCTACTCATTTCCTTCCTTTCACTAACGGCCTCTGCACAGGGTCTGAAAGTCAACGTAGTTGGAAAAGGAAGCCCCATGATCCTTATTCCCGGCCTCACCTGTGATGGCGCCGTATATGACGAAACTGTTAAGAAATATCAATCGAAATATGAATGCCATGTCATGACGCTACCGGGTTTTGCAGGTAATCCCGCTATCGCGTTTGAAGACAATTTCATCGAAACAGTCAAAGACCTGGTGTTGGAATACATCAACAGCAACAACATCAAAAACCCCACCATCGTAGGACATAGCCTGGGCGGCTTCATTGCCCTGTCTCTTGCCATAGACCACCCCAAGGATTTTGACAAACTCGTCATCGTGGATTCACTCCCATTCCTCACTGCCATACAGGTGCCTGCTGCCACCGCAGAAAGTGCCAAACCCTTTGCCGAAAACATGAAAAACATGATGTTGAGCGGACAAGGAAACAACGAAGCCATGCAGAGAATGATGCTCCAATCCATGATCAATGACCCCAAAGACATTGAAACAGCCCTCCAATGGGGTGCAGCCAGTGATCCGGCTACCGTTGCGCAGGCCATGTATGAACTGTACACGACCGACCTTCGCGAAGACATCAGCAAGATAGAATCGCCAATTCTGGTGATGGGGGCCTGGATTGCCTACAAAGACTATGGATCTACCAGAGAAAGTACGCTGGCCATTTACGAAGGTCAATATACAAAAGCGCCCAATTGCACGGTAAAAATGACTGATACAGGTAAACACTTCATCATGTGGGACGATCCGGAGTTTTACTTCGCCAGCATAGACAGCTTCTTATCGGCTGCTGAATAACTACACCAAACTAATGATCCCGGAACGATTCCGGGGTCGTCAGTTTGAAATCCATCGGCACAACAAAATGTAATTTGTGCCCACAATAGATTCGCTAATCCATCATAACAAGTTAAATTGGTAAGGCATGTCAAAAAGGAATACAGTTTTATATTGGACTTGTCAGCTGATAGGCTGGGGATTCTATTTTGCGTTCTTAACGGCCTCCATGCTCATGTTTGGACCAAGTCCGGAAATCGTGATCAAGCTACAGGTAATCATTACTTTAACACTGATCATCACCTCTCACGGCTTAAGGCACTTCTTTAAGTGGAAACAGTGGACGAGCCGCCCCATCAAATGGGTACTGCCACGCCTGGTGCTTTTGCTGATGGGCGCGGCCTTCTTATCGCAGATCATCATTCACTTACTGATGATCTATGCGATCAACTGGGAAGACTTCCGTGGCATCGACATAAAGGAATTTTTCATCTACGTTTTCAATGTTTTCATCATTTTCTGCCTATGGTCACTCCTCTATTTCAGCTATCACTACTGGCAAAACAACCGACGCAAGGAAATAGAAAACTGGCAATTGAAAGCCCAGCTGAATGAAGCGGAACTCACCATCCTTAAAAGTCAGATCAATCCGCATTTTTTGTTCAACGCACTGAATAACATCCGGGCGCTGATCTTGCTGGAACCCGAGAAAGCACGGGACATGGTCACCCACATCTCTGACCTCATGCGCTACTTCATTCAGTTCAACTCTAAAGAGAAAGTCTCTGTGAGTGAGGAGATGGCGGTAGTCGCCGATTACCTGGCACTGGAAAAGATTCAGTTTGACGAAAGACTCCAATATTCGGTCCACGTGGCAGACGACACCATGCAGGAAAAAATACCGCCGATGTCTGTGCAACTGCTGGTAGAAAATGCGGTGAAGCATGGCATCTCTCAGCTCCCCAATGGTGGTATCATCGAAGTACATGTCAAAACCTCCGGGCAATTTATCATCATAGAGGTCATTAATACCGGACAGCTATCTAATCAGGAAACCGATAGCGGCATGGGGCTTCGCAACCTGCACGATCGCATTGCACTGCTCTTTGGCACCGATGCATCTGTCAACCTAATCAACCATGGTAGTGACCTGGTGAAAGCATCTATCCAAATCCCTGTTTAATTTATGAAAGCACTCATTGTAGACGACTCAAAACTGGCCAGACAGGAGCTCAGGCACCTGCTTAAAGACTTTGACGATGTAGAAATTGTCGGCGAAGCAGAAAATGCAGAGATTGCCTTAGAAAAACTAGACAAATTATCTCCGGATATTCTATTTCTGGACATCCAAATGCCGGGAAAAAATGGCTTCCAACTGTTGCAGGAGCTGGAAAGTGCTCCTGAGGTGATCTTCGTAACGGCCTACGATGAGTATGCCCTGGAAGCTTTCGAGCACAATGCCCTGGATTACCTCAAAAAGCCGATACGGGGAGATCGGTTGGCTGCTGCCATAGAAAAAGCCGCCAGCAACCTGCTAGCAAGGAAACGAAGAGCAGGTGAAGACAAACTTGGGCTATCGGATCAGGTATTTGTGAAGGATGGCGAGAATTGCTGGTTCATAGAACTGTCTCAGATACGCTTGTTTCAGATCGATGGCAACAATACCAAAGTGTTCTTTGAAAATGAGCAGCCACTGATCCCGAAATCACTCAGCTACATGGAGCAACGCCTTAGCGAAAAGTACTTCTTCAGGGCCAACAGACAAGAGATCATCAATCTCAAATGGGTAGAAAAAATTGAACCCTGGTTTAGTGGCACCATCAAGGCCTACCTCAAAGGCGGTGAAGAAGTGGAAGTAAGCCGGCGGCAAAGCATCCGCTTCAAGGAGCTGATGAGTTTTTAATCTGGTTTTCAAGGCTTTTGTGGTGAAAAACGCTTTGTTGGCAACTCAAGCAAAGCAGACAATAAGCAGTAGGCAAACGAGTTTACACCAGACTTCAAAAGAAGATCTCTTTGATAAAAATCTACTTGTTGCGGACTAATTGAACAGCCGGAAGTAGTGCTTTTTGATCTGCGAAACCAACACCTGGTGTCAAAAAGTACGCTTCTGCAGTTGCTCCGCTGAGCGCGTAAGTCAGTAATAAAGTCACTTGCACTCCCTGATTAACCGGCTGACCGGGCTTCCAGGCTCCGATACTTTCCAGGTATTGAACATTGGACAGTTGAAGAGAATCTCCATCGCTGTTGACCATCTTAAAACTGTCAACATCCAGTAGTAACGGCGTCGCCTGCTGATTGCGCAGTCGCCAAAGTAATTTCAGCTGACCTTCTTCACTATACAGTTTCATCATCATGGCCATGCTTTTCATCACAATGGTTTTGTCGTCAATGCTTGCTTTTAGCACCACCTCTCTCCGGTCGTTAGACGGAGTATTCTGATCGGTGGGAGCAAGCGCTTTTCCTACGGTCAACAGTCCCTGCTCAAGGTTTTCATCTCTAACAATATTGAAGGTCACCAGCTCACTGGCGGGTGTCTCCAGCAGATAGGCAGCATAGGTAGACTCCACCGACTGCAGCTCAATGTTGATGGATGAGTAGGAGATGCCTGTAATCCCTGAAGGAATGAAATAGTAGGACGACAGGAACCGTCCCCTCAGATCTGTTTGTCCGAAGCGTTTTCTATCATTGATAGGTCTGAAATACAAGGTATCGCTAACTGTAGCACCCGCTGCAAGCACACGCTTTTCCTGTGTCATCAGGACCGGTTTGGAAACCATACCATTCTTACCCAGCACCTCTGCATTAGTCATATCCAATCGCACAGGTTTGTCTCTCTTATTCGTTGATTTCAGCAAAACCACCAGTGTATCGCTGTCAAAGGAAGCCTTCATCTCTGCACTGAAAGTCACGCCATCATTCGCAATTTCATTGGCAGCCTTGTAAAAGATTTGCCGCTCACCGGATAAAAACCTTTCTCTTTCTTCGCAGGAGAGCATTATCAAGAGACTAAAGAACAACAGAACATATTTTGCCATGTGATAGAAATACAGTGATTTGAGAAAGCAGCAAAACTAGTAAAACCACTGCTATTTGACCACTGCGGGCGCGACTTCGCTGAAGTAAAGTCGTGGCGTGGTGCCCGTATACTTCTTAAAAGACCGGTTGAATGTCGCTTTGGAGTTAAATCCTACCCTGAAAGCCACGCTGAGGTAGGAGTCCGACTTATGATCGGATTCAATTAACTCAATGAACTCTTTGACGCGCTTTTCATTGATGAATTGACTGAAGGTCTGATTGAATCCTTCATTGATCACTCTGGACAGCGTGTGCACACTGGTAGGGATCTGGTTGGACAATTCTGGTAGGGTGAGGTCCGGGTTCACATAAATTTTCTCCTGTTCTACCAGCTCCTTGAGCCTTACTTTAATTTTATCGAACTCATCAGCGGCAAGAGAGGTGTCTTTGTACCTTTGCTGTACTTGCTTTTTCCAGGTAAAAATCTCGGGTTGCCTCATGGCATAGTAGGCCAGACAAACTATGATCATAGAAAAGAGCACCCAAAGTCCATCAATGGATAGATCGGTTAACCACCGGGTATTCACTCCTGTAAACCAGCCAACGAAAAAGACCAGCGAAATGAAAGACCATACCACCAAGTAAGATGCTTTGATCTTGAGTACCACCTCCAGGAAGGTGATGTACTTATTGGGCTGTTCCTGCTCACCGTGTGCCGTTTTGAAACTGCGTATCACCCGATAGCTCGCCAGCCAATAACCAAAATTGAACAATAATGCCAACGCACCAGAAACGGCAAAGATGGGGAACAACTCTTCATCCATCACCCGATAGATGAAAGTCTGGTTATCCATCCGTAAATAAGGGACGTAAACCGCTATCTGAATCAGTGCCGGGACAAACTGAAGCCAGGCAAGTTTCTTCCAGGGCATTGGAGATTTGAGCAGGAAATGAATGTACCTGTAAAATAACGGCGCATAGGTAAAAAGGATGATCTCCGGAATGAGCAACAGCTTGGGAGCCCAGTTAAAAACGTCCGGATCGTAAGTAGAGGCACGACCTATGAGCGCAAGGGCAATTACCAGCAACATCACGGACAAAACGCCATTTGCTTTGATATTTTTATTCCTAATGGTGTTGATTGCTACGATAAGCAATACGGCCTGTAATACGGCTAAATACAAGAGGTAGACATACAGGTTATAAGAACCCTTGGAGAGGTCTTCCCAGCTTTTAATGGTGACGGAGATTTGTGCTGGCTGCGTGTCACCTGCCTGTCCGGAAGCTGCTTTTCGGAAAATCCGATTGGGCCTGGCACGGCCATTGGCGCGGCCTTCCACCGATTCCCAGTTGCCTCTGGTAACCTTATACTCTACCGTGTCAGAATTATGATTCAATATGAGCCTGTAGACGCCCTCTTCGTCCTGCACAAACCTGAGTTCCTCTACATCGGGATACCAACCTCTTACGTTGCAAGCCATGTAAAAAGCCGCATCATGAGGCGTATTGGATGGCAGCCCGGATAGCACAAAAGTAGTCTGGTACAAACTATCACTGGCGTTGGCCGAATATACTTCAACCATACTTGTCAAAATCATGAAAATAGAAATAAGGATACTCCTGTACATGTTCTCTTTGTTAGCTGATATTAGTATAAATAATAAGACTTTATCACGTTTATTTCATTATAGATCAGACTACAGTACTGAAACATGTTCTTTCTACAAATTGCAACTCATTATTAACTCATAATTACTAATGATGGGAAACAAAATATGGTCAAGAACTCGGTTTTTGCATCAATAATAAATCTATCGTGATAACCTTTATAGTGTTTCTGAGACCTCGCATTCGTACGGAATAATTCGTACCCAGGGAACCTGTCATCAAAAAACACCCTACCTGCTGATCTCCTCATAAGCTAACATTTTGACGCCAAATTGAGAAATTTCTAAAAAGAGGGTGGTTTATTATCAATATGGAATTTAAGAAGTTTGTTTTGCAATCCTTTTTGAAAATTCACATTTTTTTTCTGCAAACGATTGCTTTAGCACTGACTGCAAAACGCCTGACAACAAATACCGTCTCAATTGACCCTGGCAACCATCCAAACAGGCATTTTCGCACCACTATTTCAAAGAAAACCCTCAAGATGGCGGACTTGCAACGGAT
>ERZ1740068.962-NODE-962-length-10725-cov-12.411246_pt1 | contig 10725 bp, 9 predicted proteins | sample MGYA00581735_ERZ1740068 | MGnify/ENA primary metagenome ERZ1740068 (study PRJEB43018, sample SAMN04849740) | marine metagenome | isolation source: floating plastic debris | place: Pacific Ocean | collected 2008-08-30 | study: EMG produced TPA metagenomics assembly... | reverse complement strand
GGTGGAGTTTTGAGCTCAAATTTGGACAGTAGGTGCATGGAGGACCTCCTCACAAGTAAGTAGTAACAATATATCAAAATATTTAGTATTTTTGCTTTTATAAGTAGTTGTTTGAAGTGACACCCATGTTATGGCAAAATGGCTCATAGGCCCAGGGGAAGTGATATATAGGATGGGAGCAATGGAAGGCCATATATGCAGGCCCATAATATAGAGACACATTATGTTTTGTAGGCAAGAGAAATGTTTCATCAGACAAAGATAACAAGTCTTTTAGTTGGAGTTGTCTTTCTCATGATTATTGGTAATACACCGGTGACGCTAGCGCACCCTCCTATAGCCAACGCTATATTTGGATATGAAGGTAAAAACAAGTACAGGCACTTCCTTTCAAAAGTTGTGTTGCCGTATGTGACATATTCGTGAGTAGTGGCACAATCAAATAATAATTTGGAATGATGTGACTGATAAATTATTTGGTGTGCTTAATTCTAAATTCTATTTTCTTTTCTGTCAGGGTCTTGCATACAGAAATCAAAGGCATACAGACACTTCAGGGTAGCAGCCAATCTAATAGAGCAACTGGCTTTTTCATCAAACTTTCTTATTTACTATGCAATGAACAACAACTTCAAGAAATTTGCTGACAACTTATTGACTCACGTACTAAAAGCTGTCAAATCGGTTAGCTGCAGCAGTCGTATCAGACAGAATACGTCATCAGTAGAAGTCAATGAAAGCATACAATTGTAGACCTTGATTTTGGGGAGCTACCATTATGTCAATCTAACAACCAGTGGCTCCAAGGACTGGCACTACCCTACTTTCTGACCAAATTACTAGCAGTACATACCGGAAGATGATCACACAAACACTGGTTTTAAAAACAGCATAGCAGCACAACCATAATTATATTAGAATTTTGATATCAGTATTTGATGAATATCTCACATACCTTCCTTTTCTGAATATAAAACCATCACATAGATATAAAGGCTTTTGCTTATCTAGTTTGTATTTTATGAAGCTTTTACATCGAGATTTATGCTCTCATTTTATGCGAAATGACAACTCCGAATCATTCTACACAGCTTTTTGCACTAGAGGGTCAAATAAAAAGCATGCAATATCTATGACCATACAGTTTAATATAAGTATTCAATACACTTGCACCGCTGCAGTATTACTGGCAATATGGAGCATTACTATAAAAATTGGTACCGGGTATGGCCTCAAAAAAAGATTGAAACGTCGCAATTGTATATGGATTATCGGCACTAGCAAAATTGACATGTACAAGCATTGTTTGCTGCACCTTTCAATTCTATTTCCAAAATTCATTCCTCTGTAGGTAACAGAAAATTTCCCATATCAAGGCATGTACTGTGGTTTGCACTTGATGTAGTGCAATGTGTATGCTTGTTTCAGTGAAGTGCATGCATGTAGGACGTCATGATCGTCAACCAGACCATGAACAGCGTTGCTGCCTTCTCAAGAATATGAATGTGTTATATTTAGGGAGTACTACTATGATGTCCCTTTTATGATACACAGCTTCACAGCTCGCATTGTGTATCGAATCCTTATTGATATCAGAGATAAAACATGATCAACAACCATATTGAACAAATCAGTTATGTGTACAGTATGTATGTGTAAATTGTTGTAACAACAGCATACATATTCTTTGATGCTTATATTTTTTTCTCAATCCATGTAATCAACCAATCTAGAGGCAATTTAGGCTCTCATAAATGACTATACAAAGACTTGAGCGCTGATATGTTACCTTGTTATGAAGCAAAACTTGTTAATTGTAGACATTTTGTTGCGAACTGCTATAAAATGCTGGTATATGAGCGTGAAGAGAAGGCGAAACAAGCAGGAAAATACAAAACATGACACAACTTTTTTTCATATTACGCAATGTATAGCATGCCGTAGATCGGTTTTCACAGGATATCAGCGAGTCAAGGAAAAGCGAACCACATACCATCAACTATTCAGACCACATGGAGGCAACAGAAACAGCACCGACCGCGCATCTCACAGAGTCCCCATGTCAGGTATAGTATTGTCTAGTACGAATATCTCAATTCAATTTCTATTTTGTTTAAGTGTGAATTGCACAAAGTAGCCTATATGTGAGAGGCGTAAAGCTTTTAAATACGAAATGATAGAATAAAAGAGGGACATTTATACAGCATACCTAATGAACACTCTAGATACGATGACTATTTCATGTTCAGTGATTGAACTGCAGATGTATTTTTCTATCTGTAATACAGTATTTTCGCTATTTCACATGAGAATAGCTATTTCAAGTTTCTTAAAATTTTAGGGAATAATGTTATTTTACTTTTAAATACTGCATTCTATCATTACAAACAACAACTGTCCCATATTTTAATGTTGCCACGAGATCGTGTATTTATTGTTTCTTGCAGCCTTATTACAGGAATTTGGAAAATTGAAATAACTAGCTATATCTAAGCTCCAGTGGTATTCCAGCGGGCTGTAGCTAACCCTAACACTATATCATTTGTATTTACAGATCGAACATCCAGTACAAGACAGTGAAGTACACATTGAGAACATCAGTAGCATTATCACAATAGTGATAGCTTCCATCGGAATTATCTTCAATATGCTAAACATAATAATCTCATCTAGTAAACCGTCCAAAGCATCACTACATGTATATCTGGTAGCACTTTCTGTTGTGGATTTTTTCTACCTGGTTTGTGTTCTACCATCTCGAGCTTTCAGATGTGGGAGTGCCTGCCCACCCCCAACCACAGCAGTGAGTAAACTGCAAGTTACTAAATTCCTCAGGTACTAAGCTAATGCACAAACAATACTCAGAGCATTCTATACTCTGGTCATAAAATACAGAGTTGCAGAGGAAAACAGACAGTATAATCGACTCTAGATTCAAATCACATGTGATATGTTATCAACCGAGGACAACGGGAGACCCAAATCTAGCTGATTAGAACACAACTCCGTTGTGAATATTACTGTGATATTTATTATTCTGAAATGATTTTGTTTAATAGGCTAAGCTGTTTGAGGCGTACATATATCTACCGTTTGGTAACATGCTGGCAGCCATGGATACATTTATCACAGTATCCTGGGGCATACACCGTCTTACTTATATTCATAGTCCACGCAGAATTCAGAATACCAGGTTTGTTTGTACAGTTATATAAACCACTTTGAACCATCATATCACCGTGGTATTTATCATTACGTGGCCAAAAATAGAAAAAAACTTTCACAACGCTTTTACGCCATACTTATCATTATACTGTAAGTTTTATTACAACGATGGTTGTCATGTTTAAGTAGGCCTACTTGTTGGCTACAGGATATACCAGGTACCATTGCAATCCGATGACAAAACGAAGACATGGAAATTTACATAACTTTATGTTTATAGCTCCGTACCACTGAAATCAGTGATAGGCTCAGGGATAGTCTCTGTAGCTCTACATCTGCCATACTTTTTTAAATGGAAGCTAAATGAAGAGAAAGGAGTTGAGCCCACGGAGTTTGCTCAGTCACAGAGTGACTTACATTATGGGATAGTACTCATGGTACTCACCAAAGCTCTGCCGATAGCGACACTCTGTATATCCAATATGCTGTTAATAATCAACGTAAACCGAGCAATAAAGAAGAGAAGACAACTTGTCTCGCAGCTCAGCAAGCAGGTAAGGATCATTAGGATTGTTTGAATATCATGTATGTACAAAATTTTCATTCCTTATTATGATGGCACAGCCCATTCACATTAGAATACATAAGTTAGTAACCAATTTGTCTTGTTTGTTTTTTCAGGCACGAGACATAACCAAACAAACTCGTTTGAATATTTTACTGATAGCAATAATTTGTTTGATGATCATAGGAAACACACCGGTTGTCTTCTCATATCCTGCGTTTTCAAAACGCCTCTTCAATTTAGAAGGTAGGTTTAATACGGTACGCCTCTGATTCGGATTTGTGGTTAGCATTTTTTGAACTCATTGATGAATAAAACTAAAACAAGAACAATAATGATGAATGGATATATGATATAATACTGATAATGATACAAATTATTACATGGCAGTATTTAATATTATTCCTTTGCGTTTATTCTTTGACAGGCGAGTGTTTATTGCAATCACTCGGGTATAGAACATTCAGAGCTATTGCTAATCTAACAGCTCAAGTTCATTTTGCTTCTAACTTTTTATTATACTATGCAGTGAATCCCCAATTCCAAAGACAGGCTCACTTTTTGCTCGATAAAATAACTGCTGCCTGTAAAGATAGGCATCATCCCAAACCCTGCTCCTCATAGAGTGCAAGCTAAGCCTTTCCTGGTCAGCTGGTTTTTCTTTCTGGTGAACCATAAATTGCACGCATCGATACCTAAAGGCATGTAGCAAATGCTAAGAGCTTGATCTGATACACATATCTAGGTTTCAGCTTGCATAGCATGGCTTGCTTAAGTTTGCATGGTGACACGGTGGTCAGTTGCTGCAACATTTGTGTTTAACATTACCGCTTATGAATTTTTAGATGAATGCTTAACTCTGTCAATCCGCTACAGGACTTTTCGCGCCATCAGCAATCTGGTGGAACAGCTGCAATACAGCCTGAATTTTGTAGTTTATTATGCTATGAACTCCAGCTTCAGGTTTACTATTAACCAGTTTCTACATGAGAAGTTTCATATCTGCTTAGATGTGGGAAGAAATGCTGTGGCACCGGATGTTACTGAGACAAGGCCAGGAGAATAACTGATCTCATAAATAACCCAATTTTTTTACTACAATATAATGTCTGATCCTATTATAAAAGGGAGAACTTGGGATAGGTTAATTCAATATTGATGTATTTGACACAACCTCATCACGGACTAAAAACACTACGTAAATAGCTTTCTAAACTGATTTCCAAACAATCCAAGCATACAGGTACCAGTAGCATTTATACCTGTGTATATCATTGTGCTGTTATACTACGCGCCCCCGAGTAGGTATGAATAAGTGAATATAAACACACATTTCTTCAATAGAGTTTAATCACTTATGCCATCATTATATTCATCATATTTGAAATAATTTATCCATCAGCAATCATTATTTCTCACCCTCCATGAATAATACATATCTTAATGTGTATAATTGTGCTGGTTATGCTGCCAAAAATTTTCGTAGCGTTTATTATTTGTTTGCGCTCCAATTTTATGTTAATCTTTTTAAATATATGAATTAAACCTCAATAAATCTCATACAGAGTAAAATGACCTACTGCATGTGCTTGACTGTTATTTTTTGTAGTTACTATGATAGAAAAGACTATAACTCTGACATACCTCCCCCTCCCTCCTCACCTCCCGGACATGAAACCAACAGTTGCTTTACACACACAACTCTAAACTGTCACTGGCACACAACCATCCCACTAACCTGAACCAGCGATAGCTCTTCTTATAATGACCACAGGCTCCTTTATCTGGTAATTCTCTACCCTCCGCTAGAATTCTCAGGTCCGATTTAGCCTTAGCTTTCTTAGCAATTAATACAGCATCAGCACCTGAAATATCCGTGTTATATCCAAGATAATACACTGACCTATCATGCGTAAAGTTGACGGGCCAAAGATGAGTATTGTTATTATAATCATCATTTTTTATTATGGTCTGTATGAAATGGGATCACATGAATTGTTTCCAAAAACAAAACGGATCATATATGTAATGCATCAAAAAGGGTCTTGTTTCAGGGGAAAGCTTGTAAGAAGCTTTCACAAAATGCAGAATGCTGTGCATACATGCACACATTATAAAGACTTCAATGACATACCAATTTTGATAGCAGCACCCTCATTGAGAAGTATATAAGAGCCTTTCTCTACAGCGATACACATTTTCTTATGACAGCTTATACACCAGAATGTCTTCTGCTGGTCTGAATGCAAGCCCTGCGTAAATAATCATAAATGCATTATACTTTACAACACAATGCCCATTTGCACTCAACCAAAACACGAATTTACAAATCAAATGACGATCCTACCGTCTACAGAAGGTTGTGACAGTAGACTTTACAATTATAATTAAGTCTATGGTTGTGACATACATCAGAGGATAGGACACCTATATGCGATCTTAAATATTATAACTATTACTTACATGAACAAGCTGCTCTTTGTTGCACTCCAGACAGCTCGCCACAAACTGGCAGTCCTGCAGGATGAGATCAAATGGCTGACAGGCATCTAAATCGAAGAAGCCAGCAGTACTCGAGGACATGTGCATGAGGCCAGCGTGATATATCAGCGACATCTTTGAGCGACATTTATCACATACGACTACATACGGCTTCTCCGGGTGCATCGTCAAGTGATGAACTGACTACAAATACATATATTATGACAATATGTGCAAGCTACAGTAAATGAGTTTGAGCTGCCAGATCAGATTTGGTCTGAGCTGAAAAAGAAAAATATTGATTTCACATATGCATAAATCTGAGTCGGTAGCAGCAGGTAGCCTAATGTGGTTACAGTGTACAGCAATTGTTACAATGTTCATCTATCTCATTGCACAAACCCTACTTACATCCTGGAGTTGTCAGCCACTGATTGTGAGGGCGCAACTCTAAATAATTTAATCGCCACCTCCTTTATACATTAAATCACATCAGATCTCCTTGAAATAAGGAAGACGGGCCCACCATAAAGTCGCAAACAGCCAACAATACTCTGATATGAGATTACAGCGCTCACCTTACATCTGGAGCACCTGATTCCTGTTCTCAGTATAGAACAATGCAAAGTAGCTGCTGACTCGGTTAGCCTCAGATTTCTTAGCCTTAGTTCTGTACCACGACGGGCAGGTGACAGTCTCCCGCTAGACTGTAAAAACACATGATTATATAGTTTATGAAAACATTACGTAGCAAGCTCAGAGGATTACCATAACATATATGTTTACAGAAAATACATGCGTCAACAAAAAAGTACATGTACTTTGTACGTGAGCTGAGATTAATGGAGGGTTAGGGCAGGGGGTCTGAAACTGGAAAATTGCAGATTCAAATTCAAAAAATACTTAGGGTGGCGATGTGCTCTCCACACATTAAAATCAACTGCCCAAGGGGCAGTGCTTAATGTGAGCGCAACGTAATCTCTCTAGTTACTGTCTCATAGGTACCTTTAGAGACATAAATTCCAAATAGAGTTTAATATATTTATTATAATTACCTGCTGAGGTCGAGCTGCGGCTCCCTGTGACGGCTCGTTAATTGGAGTAGATTCCGTATCCTCATTTTCTTGCAGAGCAGCAGCAGCGAATGATGAGCGGACCTCATCGTCAGCGTTACTGCCGACAGCGCCCTCTACATCGGCAGCTGAGTCAGGAGCAGACGAATCAGTCACTGACTCAGCAGCAGGCTGTATGGCTGATCTCAGCTCAGTATGATGTACAAAAGTAAACCCAGCAGCCTTCGCAGCCAATTCCTTCTTATACTACAGTGTAAAGGTATGTATGGATAAGTTTCTCATAATACCACATTCATTGATACAAAAACATGAAATCTTGTTGTGCACTCTTAATGATGTTCTCCAGCTTTTCATTGCCTTCCGAGTGATGATTATCCCTCTACATGCAGATATGTGATGTCTCGTTTAAATTAATCATAGTCATATAGCTGGTTACAATTCTACTGACTCACCATAGTAAGACCATCAGTGAACATCTGCTCAATAGTTTTATCAAGCCACCTTAGAAATGGTCGGAAAACAAGCTCAGCTTTGTCATTTTTCTGACATGTGACGTGTCTGTCTGTTAACCAGTCATTCATCTTCTTAATTATGTGTCTACAAACATATTATATCTGACATATACATAGTGTGCTAAGCATGGCACTTCGTAGAGATTCAGTAACCAGACAAAACCTTTATCAGGTTAGCTTTGTAGTTAGCGGATCAAATGCTCGATACCGGAAGCAGGGTTCAAATCCTGTACCAAATACTGAGGGACACTTGTGACAGTGAGTCTGGTAGGCAGCTCCGTTTTGTACCATTGTGTGATTTAGGTACACATCGGCCCGTGAGGTCCGTGGTATGCATGCACCCACAACCTAGTGACTAGGCGCATGCCGTAATATGTAGTGCACAACCGCTCAGAAATATACTAAAACACAAGACGTTGTATTGTGCCATACTTGCTGCAATTTTTGGCTCTTGACACCTTCATCCCTAAAGGTGAAACCCACTGACTCATAGAACAGAAAATTGCTTTCTTATCAACTTACTTGACAAGTGTAGAAGGAAGACAACCCTCTTCAAAAATGGATGCAATCAGAATGTGTTTTGGGTAAAGCTCAGGAAATGTCAGCTCCAAATTCACAGATTTAACATCGAAGGGCTGGAAAAAACAAAAATACATATAGAAAGCTCTTTCTATCAAAAAACTCTGAAAATGTTTATAGTTTTGGTAAAGGAAAAGTGAATGTGCCTTCAAACAGAAAACTTATATGAACAGCTTACTGAGACATTACATTGCTTCCATAGAGGCTGAAAACTTAATATGCTGACAATCACACACAAATAACAAGCCACTCCTTTCACCAGAGTTATGTTACTGCTTACCCAATCCGGGTCTGATGGTTTGAATAGTAAATGATAAGTTCCCTCATTCACATCTTTCCGTCTTGGATACCTTTTTTTCAGTTGGGTTATTTCAGTCTTTCTCATAGATTTCAAGTCTTGCTCAGATAATTCTGAGAGCTTTTTGCCTTCATTATGCGGTTTGGAGGGTCCTCTTCGTGAATTTTGAATGTCTTTTTCCGGTTTCGGATGGAAAAAACCACACCTGCCAAAGCATAACAAACAAGACAATCAGGGTGCTACGATGATTTGCTGACAAAGGCTATGATGTTATTACTTCCTCTGGCTAATTAATTCATCATTTACAATAGCAAATTGCGTGAAAGCGCCATGCAGTATTATTTGTGTCACAAGTTTGCCAGCTATGTCTCACAAACGGCTAATACGTACAAACAACGTATAGATTTGCATGCCATTGCCAGTGATGATAAGATTTTGTTTGTTTGGCTTTACCTGTTACCCCACTTGCAGTATCCAGATGCATAGAATCTGCAAACAGGCTTGCTTCTCGGTAACTGACTATTCGCAGTCTGTTGAGATAGTGATGCTGATTCTGCCCCAGCATCATCCGTTACTTCATGGCTAAAAGTGCACATGTCACCCTTGGAGCATCCTCGCTCAGAAAAAAAGAAGCGGCACTTCGTCATCTTTCGCAAAACTGGTTTTGCTTGGCTCTGACTAGCACACGTACCCTGTTGCCTCGTTGAACTGTAACTATTGTCTCTGTAGCAGGGTTGAGGAGCTTTGTTATTATCTCTGGCTTCAAACAAAGGTGCAGTCAAACTAGGTGTCTCTAGAGTTTGAATATCAACTGTATCTTGCAGTCCCAGCTGCTGATTAGGCAAAGTAGTATCAGCTACAGATATCTCTAGAGCAAAGGTGTTTGAGCAGTATGAGTATGGATGGGTACTAGCAGCACCACCAAACCTCACACCTTCTTCTTCTTCTGCTGTGCAGCTATAGACAGTGTTTGAGTCTTGACTCTTCAATGCCATTATATACTCTGTGGTCCAACCAAACAAATAATAGATTGCACCATCAGCATCAATAGCTTGATGAGATTGTTATCTGAGCTTCTAGATTATCTAGTAGTATAACCCTGCTGGTATCAAGGGTTGCTTTTCTATGCTATGAAGAATTGATGCATTGTAAAATTGCACCACACCAAAAGAATAGAATGTGACCAGGCAAGATTTATTTAGCCTAGTCTCAATTTGCATGGTGTGGGTGATATGCAGCTCGCCCATAACTTGTCTCAGAATTTCAAAGGTTTTTCGGCTAGGTTATTCTGTAGGATTATTATTGTATTACCACATAAAAATATGATTGGTCAATATCCAAAACCAGGTTGATGATTGGTCAATACAAGACAAGTGACATCATTTGGCTCATAATATTAAACTGGCCATGTAAGTAGTAAGCAGTAAGTAATTGGGTTGGCACAGACTGGGGTTGTGATGGAGTAGTTCTGCTGCAAACGTATTGAGCTCAATGGCTTTGATCGGAAGGTCATGATAGATAGAAACAAAACATGCTAACTGACTGCTTTTACTGTGATCCTAATCACTCGTAGTAGAATATGAATATCTGAGCACAATCCAACCTTTGTCTGTTTACTCACCAGTACAGTACTCTACTGTACTAGCTAGACTCTACTCTGCTGAACTAAGTTAATTGGGGCCAAGTGGACTTCTAGGCTGGGGGCTTGCACTCAAGCATTATACATTGTGTGCCTTTAATAGTAATCCAACATCAACTACTGCAAAAACCCACCCAGAGCTGAGCCCACTCTGTTCATGTGTCTAGTAGTTGCAAAGTTTTGAAGGAAAGTTTGAATACACAGGGCTTGGCTTCCAAGCACATGGCCTGGCTTCTAAGCATAGTGTGGTCACCACTCATGAGCTGCTGGGGTTTCAAGCCTGTATACTTTGCCTAAGTCCAGTTGCAACCACCCCACAAAAACACACAAAAAAACAACTAACTAGTTGTTTTTTTGTTTGTTTTTGTGGGGTGGTTGCTACTGGACTTAGGCAAAGTATACAGGCTTGAAAC
>ERZ1740068.961-NODE-961-length-10732-cov-8.084200_pt1 | contig 10732 bp, 7 predicted proteins | sample MGYA00581735_ERZ1740068 | MGnify/ENA primary metagenome ERZ1740068 (study PRJEB43018, sample SAMN04849740) | marine metagenome | isolation source: floating plastic debris | place: Pacific Ocean | collected 2008-08-30 | study: EMG produced TPA metagenomics assembly... | reverse complement strand
TTTAGATGACGAATTAAATTCAATCGTTCAACCACTATTGGCTTTAAGACCAGAAGAATTTTCTCCGTTGTTATTACAACTATCTCGTGAAGAGTTGATTTCAAGATTTAAATAATTTTAAGTATTTCAACTACCAAGCACGCATTGCCAAAGTCAACAAGCTGCAATCTTTTTCATTTGCGCTTGCAAGAGCTTTTGGCAATGCATTTAATATATGAAAAGCATCATCGGTACCCATAATTAAGCTACTTGCTTGAAAATTCAATGTTTGATAATCGATTTTATTAAATACCTCTTCTACTAAATTCAAAGCTTGTTTACTTTCATGTGGACGAATAAACATATTTCCCATGAAACCCGGAATTCTATCTGCGAGTTCGGGTTTTAAGGCGTAAAATAACGCAGCTACTGGAGAGCATCTATTAATTGAAATGAAATTAAAACAGTTATTTTCGTTGAGTTTCCATTCTGGAATTAATTTTTCTGAAATAAGCTGTTCGCCAAAATTTTGAAAGCTATCAACTATAAAAGCTGAAATAAATCGATTGTAAAATAAAACCCAATCATCATTTATAAATATAAAACTTTCGGGATTATCTCGCCATTGTTGTAAAATCTCTTGTGAAATATTAGATAAAACAGCTTTTTGCAAAGCATTCTGATAGAAGGGAAAAATATCTGTTTCCTCAGCGGAGGAAAGATGAATAAAAAACCACCAATAATCAACACTCATATTAATAAAATAAAAGAATTACAAACCGCAGAGACGCAAAGGAAGGAAATAGAGAGGTATAATCTTTTTGATATGCAAAATAGAAGAATTAAAGATTAAGATTATTTTATAACTGCTTAAAGTTAATTTAAAATGCAAACAGTTCCAAAATCCTCAAAAAAAGCCTGGGCTAAAGCTTTTCAAAAACCTGCAACGGAATTTCCTTTAACTCCACTTTCGATAATTGAAGGTAAAATTCCGCCAAATTTAAATGGTACTCTTTACCGCAATGGGCCGGGAAGGTTGGAACGTGGTGGTATTTCTGTCGGACACTGGTTTGATGGAGATGGTGCAATTCTTGCGATTCATTTTAAGGGGGATAATGCTTCAGCAATTTACCGTTATGTCCAAACTGAAGGATTTAAGGAAGAAACCAAAGCTGGTAAGTTGCTTTACGGTAATTATGGGATGACTGCACCGGGAGCGGTTTGGAATCAGTGGTTTAAGCCAATTAAAAATGCTGCGAATACTTCGGTTTTGGCTTTACCAGATAAACTTTTGGCTTTATGGGAAGGTGGAAATCCTCATAAACTCGATTTACAAAACTTGGATACTCTGGGGAAAGATAATTTAGAAAAATTAGACGATGGAATGGGGTATTCCGCACATCCGAAGGTTGATGCTCAGACGGGAGAAATTTTTAATTTTGGTGTTTCACCTGGTTTAAATTCAATTCTTAATGTTTATAAAAGCGATGCTACGGGAAAAATTTTAAAGAAAACTGCTCATCAATTAGACGGTGTACCTTTACTGCATGATTTTGTTTTAGCAGGAGGATATTTAATATTTTTTATTGCTCCGGTACGGTTAAATTTATTATTACCAGCAATGGGTTTAAGTTGCTTCAGCGATTCGTTAGAATGGCAACCTAATAAAGGTACTCAAATTTTAGTTATCGACCGCGAAACTTTGGATATTGTCAGTCGTAGCGAGACGGAACCCTGGTTTCAATGGCATTTTTCTAATGGTTATATAGATAATAGCGGTGCTGTAATTGTTGATATTGCTAGTTATAAAGACTTTCAAACCAATCAATTTCTTAAAGAAGTTCCGACGGGTGAAACTCATACTGCTTCTCAAAGTAAGTTAGCTCGGGTTACTTTAAATCCACAAACCGGAAAAGTTAGCAATATAGAAACATTATTTGATAGACATTGCGAATTTCCTATCGTCCCCCAAAAAAATGTCGGGAAGTCGTCTCGATATACTTATCTTTCTACAGTTAAGGAAGGTACGGATATTAGTAAGGAGATATTAAATAGCATTGCTTGCTTTGACCATCAAACTGATACTATTACCGAAGCGAATTTTGGCGACAATCTTTATCCTTCCGAACCAATTTACGCGCAGGGTTTTATTTTGACGGTTGTTTACGATGGGAATTATGATAGTAGCGAATTATGGATATTTGATGCGAATAATTTAGATAAAGAACCAGTTTGTAAATTAAGTTTACCTAGCGTGATTCCTCCCGGTTTTCATGGGACTTGGAAAGATGGATAAATAGTACATAGAGGGTTTTTCGCGAAGTTTTGTAAACTTTACTGCTGAAAGTGAATAAGTTAAAAACACTGGCACCTAGTAATTATTGTGATACAAAGTTCGCGAACAAACTATCATGTTAGAACCAATTTACTCAGGTGACCCGAGCCAACCTCAAGTTGCTCTCACGTTCGACGACGGACCTTACAACATAACAAAAAAGTTGCTTCGTGTACTCGGAAAACATGACGTGAAAGCCACTTTCTTCTGTATTGGTGAACGTGTTAAACAGTTTCCAAGAATTGTTAATCAGACCCATGATGAAGGTCATCTGATTGCCAATCATTCTTATGATGCTCAAAGTCTTCGGACGTTAGATAATGATAGGGTTCTTAAACAACTGCGAGATACAAACAACATAATCCGACGAGTGACCGGGTATACTCCCAATTATTTTCGTCCCCCGATGGGTCAACCTCCTTTTGAAAACGGTCAAGCTATTGATAGTGACAATCAGTTTAGGGTAACTGAATTAGCTGATACTCTTGGACTTAGCCATATTCACTGGTCAATTGATACCAATGATTGGAGAAGTCCTGGAGTCCCATCGATTGTTGATAGTTTCCGGTCTGCTGAAAATGGCTCAATTATTTTGTGTCACGACTTACCCAAACAAGGGAATAAAGCGCGCGGGGAAGATACGATTAAAGCGGTTGATACTGCTATTCCTGAACTTAAACAACGAGGATTTAGTTTCGTAACTCTTGAGGAAATGACATTTTCTACACCACAATTTTCCGAACGAAAATGTCCGCCTAATTCTCAAGTTTACGAAGTACAATTTGGTGACGATTTATCTAAAATAGCTGAAAAATTTTACCTTGATGGAAGCAAGCAATCATGGAGCAAAATTTACGAGGCTAACAGAGATTTAATTAGCGACCCCACACAAATAGAACCAGGATGGAAGCTTTGTATTCCCAGAGTTAAGCAGTACAGTCTCAAGGGAAGAATCAAATTACCTACTGCTTAACTTGAATAGCTTTAGATATATTTTGATATCGAAATTGTGGTTCTTGGCAACTGTTAATTTCTGCTAAAGTTGCAGTTCCAATCAGATTTTAGAAAAAGAAAAGTTAGGTTTATTTAAGGATTAATATCGTGAAAAGACAGTTCTCTACAATGTTTGCTGCTACAGCATTAATCATAACTACTAATGCTGACGTATCTCTACCATTTCAAAAACAGGAATTAAACCCGCTTCCAACTTCCTCAAAAGTCCAAAAAACTGAAGCAACGCAAATTGCTAGCGCTCCTTATCCTGATAAGATAAAAATGACATATTATAGCTATCACGATAACCAAGCAGGAGACAGTGGCACATATAGTTCCTATGCAATTGCTTATTCCTCTTTATATTTTCCCGCTTCCCTCCATAAAGATGCAAATGATAAAAGGGGTGGAAACGGAAGTTACGCAAATCCAATTATAATTGCAACTCCGCTTCGCTTTAACCAGCAGTGGCCTGTGGGTACTCGTATGTATGCTCCTCACCTCAAAAAGTATTTGATTGTAGAAGATGAATGCGACACTGATGTATGTCGTCAAAATAAATTAGTTGACGTGTGGATGTATAGCAAATCAAGAAATAATGTCAATAAAGTAGACCAGTGTCAAAGAAACTGGACTTATACGGGTTATGATGAGCCGTGGGATGTTATTGTTAATCCTCCTAATAATAAACCTGTTGACACTAGACCTTTCTTCTACACAAAAGGAAAAGGAAATTGCAGAAAAGTGCCATTTAGAAGTTAATACATAACCTATTTGTTGGAGTTTCTAAATCAGAATATTAAAAAATTGTCTGAAAGATTGCACTACAAGATTCCAGGCAATTCTGTTTGATTATTTAAATAATGTTTAAGGCTTGCTGTTAGTGTAGCGCAGCGTTAGCTGTAAGATTGTTTTGGTGAAGGTAGAGAATAGGGAATATTTTTACTCCTATTTTTTGGAGTAATTATTGAGCGATTATATATACCTTATTTACGGAAAAGTAATGTAATTAATATTAAGTAAGTCGGCACCAATAAATGAAGCTATGTAACGATATATAAATTTACCTCAAATTCTTATTGCTACTTACTACTTACTACTTACTACTTGTTACTTACTACTTACTACTTGCTACTTGCTACTTCCTGGTCTTAACTACAATTTTCAAAGCCGACCTACTTAGACGTGATTAACTAAATTTTATCGCACAAATTTCTGTCACTTGGAGTCAGACTGGGATTAGTGTTGAGATATTCGCGTCCCCAATCACAAGCATATTTGAGTAACTTATCTAAGTCGTTAGCTTCTTTCCAATTCCATAAAATTACAGACTTGTCGTCAGAAGCTGAGGCTAAGGTTTGACCGTCGGGGCTGAAGCTGAGTCCCCAAATCTTAGCATTATGTGCTTCAAGCGTTGCTTTCAGTTTACCGTCGCTGGCTTCCCAGAGTTTAACGGTTTCATCGTCAGAAGCAGAAGCAATTATTTTACCGTCAGGGCTGAAAATTACTGCATTAATCGTATCGCTATGTGCATTAATTTTTCTTAGTGGTTTACCGTCGCTGATTCTCCATAGTTTTATGGTTTTATCATCAGAACCAGAAGCAATTATTTCACCACTAGGACTGAAAGAAACTGCATTGACCGTATTTTGATGTCCTTCAATTGTTCTTAGCTGTTTACCGTCGCTGGTTCTCCAGAGTTTTATGGTTCTGTCGTCAGAAGCAGAAGCAATTTTCTCACCATTCGAGCTAAAAACAACTGCATTGACCTTAGCCTCGTGTCCTCGCAGTGTTTTGAGTAGCTTACCGTCGCTAGTTCTCCAGAGTTTTATAGTTCTGTCGTCACTCGCTGAGGCAATTATTTTACCATCGGGGCTGAAGGAAACTGCACGAATTACCTCGTGATTCTTTTCCTCTTTAAGGTCTTTCAGCCAAATTCCGTCTCGGTTCCAAAGTTTGACGGTACCTTCCCCTCCTCCTGAAGCAATTATTTGGTTATCGGGGCTGATTGCAACTGCATAAACCCAATCATAATGCTTTTTATCGGTATTCTCGCTACCTGATATTTTACGCAGAGTGCCATCTTTATTCCACAGCTTTACATTTTTGTCCCTATCACCTGTGGCTATCATCTTACCGTCACTACTTAAAGCAACTGCATAAACTGAACTATCATATCTCCTCAAAGCTTTTAGAGGTGTACCGCTGGGGTTCCAAATTTTGACTGTCCCATCTTCAGAAGCTGTAGCAATTTTTTGAGAATCAGGGCTGAAAGCAACTGCATTAACAGCAGCAGTATGTCCTAAGAAGGTATTTAAGAGTATACCGTCGTTGGTTTTCCACAGTTTGACCGTTGTGTCATCGCTCACAGAAGCAATAATCTTACTGTCGGGACTAAAAGCAACTCCTTTAACCGCAGCGTTATGAGCAACGAAGGTCTTTGTCTTTGGTAATTTACTATCGGTTCTCCAGAGTTTAACGGTTTTGTCGTCATCAGCAGTCGCAATCATGTTTCCTTGAGGATTGAAAACAATACTGTAAATCTCACCGCTATCTTCTAATACCTTTATAGTTTCTCGTAAATTACCGTCTTTATCCCAGAGTCTCATTTTTCCATCCCAACCTCCTGTAGCAATCATTCCGCTATTGGGATTAAAAGCAACCGTACTCTGTTGGCGATATATTCCGTCTGAGGTGATGCCATCAGGGGTTATGCTTTTGAATAAAGTACCATCTTTTTTCCACAGCTTGATATTATTACTATCCTCAGCATTACCCCAACTGACTGAAGCAATCATTTCATCATTCGGGCTGAAAGCAACTCCATGCACCTCACCAATATGACCATATAAAGTTTTTATCGGCTTACCATCGTGGCTCCAAAGTTTGACAGTTTTATCATTGCCAACCGAGGCAATTATCTTACCATCAAGGCTGATTGCAACTGCATAAATCTTATCTTTATCTGCATCAATCGTTTTCAGCAATTCTCCATTCTGCTGCCATAGTTTTACCTTCCCTTCCCCATCTCCAGTGACAATAATCTTACCGTTGGGACTAAAAGAAACTGTGGTAACTACTTTATTATCACCCGATAAACGGTTATTCTCTTTAATCTTATAAAGTACATTTTGTAGCGCATTAACAACTGTAATTTGAGTATCTGCTTTTACCCAGGAGAACTTGTTCAATTTTTTCCATTCTCGCGCTGCTTTAACCGCTGCTGTCAGTCCCTCCAACTGTTGATTTGAGGTTAAAAGTGCTTCTGAAGACGAGCTGAGAGCTTGAATCTCGCTTTTTAAAGATTTCTGGGATTGCCACCAAGCCAACCCTGCTAAACTCAAGGCTATGACTAAAGCAAGAGAAAGTGCAAAGATAGTAAATCGTCTTCTGCGCTTTTGATTATTGTTTTCACGCTCGCGTAATTCCACGCTCAGCCCAATAAAACTCCTTTCCTGCTCACCCAATTGAATACTACGTTTGCTCTGCCAATCTTCTGCATCCCTTAATGGCTTTCCTCGCAGCAAAGCTCCTTCATCAAAATTACTGCGATTCCAAGTAATTATTGCGACTCGTAACTGTTCTTGCCAATAACGAAATTCCCTGCCTTGATACATCCACTTTCGTAATTCTTCCCAGTTGAGAATTAGCGCTTCATGGACTATTTCTACGGTTTCCAAATTAGTTTTTTCATCGTATCCCGTAACGACCAATCGAGCATCAGCCAAACGGGTCACTAAATCCCAATTTTCTGTACCAATTTCCTTTCGGGTAGCTATACGACGAGTGTCTTCCGTTGCCAAACTGGGATGCACTAGTTGGATAAAAATTCGCTCCGCTCTTTCTCGTTGTTCAAAGTTAAGCTGGTTATATATTTTGCCAGCATAATTAGCCAATGCTGCTTCTACTCCTCCAATTTGAGTGTAAGCATCATGGGTTAACTCAGCATCTTGCTGTTTTTCCCATAACTCAGATAAAGCAAACTCTAATAAAGGTAAATTTTCCGGACTTAGCTCTGATAGAATGCGTTCGGCCAAATTTTCCTCAATTGTTACTCCTAATAACTCCGCAGGCTTTTCTATGGTCGCTTGCAGTTCGGAGTAGGTCATCGGGCCAAGTTTTAAATCTGCATGCTGCAATACATCAGCGAAGGGACGGTAAGACAGTGCTTCACCTAAAAAATCTGCTCTGAGAGTAATAACTAAAGTAAATCTAGGATTATGCTTAACGACTTCTAATAATCTATCTAAAAAAGTTTTGCGCTCTTGCAAATCTTTGCAAAGAGTATAAAGTTCTTCAAATTGGTCTACTACCAATAAAAAACGCTGATTGGGTTGTTCCGAAAGGATACTATCTATCATGTCCCGCAAAACATTTTCAGAATTTTGGAGGTCGATAGTAAAATTTCTGATATCCCGCGACCGTTCGTAACGACTGAGGTTGTCTTTCTGCTGAGAAATAAGAGCAGTTGCAAGATTAAATAAAGGTCTTGAACCCGGACGAAAGTCGAGAATCAACCATTCCTCAGTATCGCGGAGTTGCTTTACTAAACCAGCAAAAACTACGCTAGACTTGCCACTACCGCTAGAACCAACTACCGCTATAAAATTTTGATGTGGATTTGTGACCGCATTCACCAACATTTTAGTAAAAGTTTCTCTTCCAAAAAAGAACCGTGAATGCTCTTCTCGGAAAGCAAATAAACCGCGATAGGGAGTAATCTGAGTTGGACGACCCAAGTCAGACCAGTTTGGTGCAGTTATTCCTGGATTTAGACACAGTACCGGTAGCCAAGAAGCACCAGGACATTTATTTTCTAATCCTTGCAGTTTTTTACGTGCTTGTTCTACTGATAAATATAAAGAAAACTGCTCAACCGCAAAATAGTGTAAAAAGTATTGAAAAAATTCTTGAGCAACCAGATTTGGTACTGGTTCCCGCATCACAATTACCGCAGGAATATTCAGTTTTTGCAATTCATCAGCTAATCCCAGCCCATCGCAGGAATTAAATATTGCCAATTTTAAACCTTTGGCAATTGCTTGCTTGAGAGCTTCTTTTAACTCCTGAATAGTTAAGCTATTATCTAGATTATTTTCATTAATATAAATTCGACCCGTTTGTTTTTCGGTTCTACTATGACCTGCAAAAAATAGAATATCCCAACCCTTAGAATCCCAGAGATAGTCATTTAATTCTTTCCGTAAAGGCTTGTCAAGAAACTTGACTTCTGAATTTTGCAAGTTGGTTATTTGGTTGGCTTCTGTACCCAAATGGATATTTTTGCTGTTACCTAAAACTGCCAAAATCTGGACTTTTTCTCTGGGGAATTTGCTCTGCTTTGAAACCGGAATGCGTTGATATTCAAGTTGAGAAAGAGCCATTGCAGCCTTCGGATAGTTATCAAAAAAATCCCAGCAATGCCAAGGCAATCGTCGCAATAATATATGATTAGTTTCAATAACTACTCTTATTTCTTCTTCTAAATTTAATGCCGCTCGTAGTCTCTGGTCAATCTTGAGAAAATGTTTGGATTGAAGCCAATGATTAAAATATTGTTGTAGTTCTTGACTTAATTTATCAAAGGTTGTGCTGGAAATATGGTTTACACCAGTGAGTTCAATTTCTAAGTAATCGTCATCGTCCCGAAGAGAACCAAAATTATTAGATAAGTCTCGATAAATAAGTTGTCTATTTCTATACAGTTGAATAATTTCTGGCGCTGGAGGTAATGAACCAGTGATTTTTTCTGGAAGAGGGTTATCTACTTCCCATAATAGAGCCGTTACTTGCTTAAATCCTCTTTCTAAGTCACCATTTCCCAAATTAATGACAACTAATTTACTCATGTGATTAGCAAACTTAGTAAAGATAAAAAACACCTATAAAATCGCATCTAACCAAGGTTATTTAAAATAGTTATCCACCAATTTTGTTGATGCTTGATATAAGTTTACCATCATATGATTACGAGTTTCTAACGATAAAGCATTAAAAATACTTTCATATTCTTCGTTGAAGCTTTCTATTACATCTTGTCCTAGTAAATCAACTAGCTGCTGAATCTTATCTCTGTCTTGATTTTTAACTCTACCGAACTTAGAAATTACGTTTACTAATCTTGTAATAGTAACTAAATTAAGCATTTCTTGGCATAATTCATCTTCTAAGCTCAATATCGGTTTTGAACTTTGCTTTTTAACCAATGTATTTTGATAGTTCCACTTTTGTGCTTGATGATAGCGCTTATCTTCTGCAAATTCTGGGATTTTATGTTTAATAATCGGACGAATTAGACCTTTACGAGTTTCTATATAAAAAGATTTATCCGGTTTAATTACAATTCCTTCTGCTTTATTCGTTTGCTCTAGCTGTGGTAAATTTAAAATCCCTGGAATTGTAGATTCAAATTCAATATTATATGCCGCCGCTTGTTCGTATTTACCAATAAATAAAGGCTTTGCAGCCATCATTCCTACTTTTTCAAATAAATGCAGCGCGATAGAATAATCTAGATAGTTTTTATGATTATTCTTATTATTATCATTCCCGTTTTCTATAACAGCAATATCAAAAGCACAATATTCTATGTCTGGAGAATAATACACCCCAGTTTGTATTGCTTGAACTCCAGAAACTGGTTTTACTTCCAGATGGGGATATTCTCCTCCAAATAACTCACCATAAATAAATACTTTATCTAAGTTTCTTTTTTGAAGTTGTAAAATGTTAAATATTTCTTTAACTTTGAAAACTAATTCTGCTTTTAATATCTGATAGCCAAAAAAATCTTCTTCAGAATCTAAAAATTCCTTTCTTTTAGCAAATCTAACTGTCTTACCATCCGTGACAACTCCAAAATTAGCACCATGAATCTTTTCTGTCACCACCCAATCAGTCTTTTTGAAATTTCGATAATCCTCCAACGTTAAATTCCATTGATTGGGATTTTCCGGTATCTTTTCATAAGCAATATATTTCCAATCCATGATTTGAACGATAAATCGCTTGCTACAAATATATAGCGTAGTATACTGTAGTATGAATAAATTAGAAAGTTATCAACGGCCAAGTAAAATAGCAGTTCCCAAACCAACCAGAAACAACCCTAAAACCGTGTAAAATATTCGTGCGCCTCGACGACCAATTATTTTGACCAGGAAGCGAGCGCGATAATTGTTGAAATACCAATCCCAATTAAAATAACTAGCTGCGACAGAAAGCAGACCCACTAATATAAACAAAATACAGAAAATAGTGTTATGCATTTTTCAGTTTAGATATGACTTAAATAAAATTATTTGTTCAGAGTATTTTAATTTATATCAATATTACAGCAATATTTAGCATAAACATTTTATGTAAAATTGATAATGAAATCAGTAAATACTACATTACCCAACCAAAAATTACCAATGACCACCA
>ERZ1740068.959-NODE-959-length-10762-cov-8.233399_pt1 | contig 10762 bp, 11 predicted proteins | sample MGYA00581735_ERZ1740068 | MGnify/ENA primary metagenome ERZ1740068 (study PRJEB43018, sample SAMN04849740) | marine metagenome | isolation source: floating plastic debris | place: Pacific Ocean | collected 2008-08-30 | study: EMG produced TPA metagenomics assembly... | reverse complement strand
TTTTAACATACTGCCTCATGTAGTTTGAAGGTATGGTTGGATCAAAGGCACTTTCGACTAAGTATGTCGCTCGGATCAGATCGACTGACAAAGTATCATAAATCATATTGATCAACTCATTCAAGGCTTGATAATAGGCTTCTTTACCGGGTTTTCTAACATGGGGAATGGTATACACCAATGATGTTTCTTTCGTCGAATAGGCTTCGTTTATAAGTTGCTGAATTTGCCGATCATGAGCATCTTTCTTTTGTAGATACTCTTCCACTTCATCTTGTATTGCCTTGTGCTGCTCAGCCTGTGATAATCGGGTGTTCGAAATGGGGAAAGGTGTAGGAATTAAGGCTGGAGAATTAGGAGTATCGGGGCCAAGCTGTGGTAAAGTCACATTTGGTAAAACACTTGGACTTGGTGTTAAGGGTACTTGTGCAAGAAGTACAATTGGACAGAAGAATATCAGCGTGGTGAAGATTAATCTCATGGTTTTAATTTCTATAGTTAAAAATACATAATTTTCAGTATTTATTCCAAGGATTACCCTGCTTTGTTTGGTCTATCTGGTAGTTAGAAGATCAACCAATAATAATCTACCAAGTCTCCCACGGAATCAGAATAAGTCAACCACCGTCAATCCTAATTCACCTTAAACTCCACGCCAACTCTGACAAAGCGGCTGAACAGTTCGCTGTTCTCTGAAATGAAAAAGTTAGGAAATAGGGTTTGACGCATAAAGAACTGTTCAATAGGTTATCCGCTTGTAGCTGAAGGTCTGCTCCTTTGATCCTGTGCGATAGGCTAAATGCAAGGTTTAGCCTAATATCCAACAAAAACATTTCCTGCCAGGATTCTGATTTAGCTAAGCCAAATGAAGAAATTAAACGCCCTGTATTTTGGGAGTATGCTGAAGGTGAATTTTATGATCAGAACTAGAGCCTACCCGCAATAAAAAGGGGGTTAAACTTATACTAAATACTCAATAAATCCGCATATAGGTTCTTACCAGCACGAAGTTCAGAGGGTGTGCCTTTTGCTTGAATTTTTTGATCAATGATGAAAACATAATCGGAATACTTCACTGGAAAGGGTCTATGTGTCACAAGTAATATGATCAAATATCCTTTCAATGAATGAATCAAATCCAGAGCGAATTTTTCCATTTTTCTATCCATAGCAGATGTTGCCTCATCTAACAATAATATCTGTGGATTTTGATACAAGGCCCTTGCAAGAGCTACCAATTGTTGTTGACCTCCAGAAATTTGGATTCCTCCATCTCCTAATACGGAGTAGTAGCCATTAGGAAAATTGCTGAAATAAGTATCGAAATCATAGAGTTGACAGAATTTGATTACAGCATTTTCATTTTCCTCCGAATAGGAATCCATACAGATATTTTCAATTAGAGTGCCATAATGCAAGTGGATACTTTGTGGCACACATGCCACCTTGGAGTGCCAAGAGCTTGTATTCAACTCTGTCAAGTTGATTCCATTCGCTTCAATTACTCCCTCAGTTGGAAGATAAAACTTCTGTAAAAGCTGGAGCAATGTGCTTTTTCCCGAACCACTTTCTCCCAGAACAGAATACCACTGACCAACATATAAGCTAAGGTTCAGCTCGCTGAGCAGTAGATTCTGCCCATTGAAGCGGAATGACAAATCTTTTAATTCAATGACAGAAATGGAGTCATTAGGGAGTTCTTTTTCCTCATCACCTTCATCGACTGATCTTTGAGTAAACTCTTCCATTCTTTCGAAAGCAATTTTACTTCCTTGAAATTCAAGGGCAATTAGTGAGGAAGAAGTAATAGAAGCAATTACCAGTGAACCAATAGGTAGAATAGCAACTAATTCCCCAATACTAAGTTCCTCTCTCAAGATAAAAAACAAGCTGTTGGTAATGATCAATACCAATGATACCACACCTAACAATTCAAGCACAAGGTTAAATCTTGCCACTAAGCGCTCCAGCTCATAATTTGCCTTTTGATGTAAGTTATAAGTCCTAATAGACAGAGTTTGAAAGTTTGATTCTTGGTTTGCAATTTTAATGTCTTCAATGGACTGTATGCTATCTATGAAACGAGATTCAGTTTCAGCGAATGTTGACATAGCTCTTTTTTGTGTGGAAATGATCTTAGGAGTAAAAAACCAGGCGCTTAGAGCATATAAAGGAATCAACAGAAGTGCTAAACCAGCTAATAAAGGCTTGTAGATAAATAGAAATAGAATGCCAATGATGATGAACAAACCTTCAATCATGGTACTTGAAAACAGCCTCCTTACGATCTCTTCGATTTGTTGTGTATCATTTAGTCTAGCAATCAGGTCACCTGTTTTTTTGCTATCAAAAAAGCGTTTTGGCATAAAGAAGAGCTTACCTAAGAAATGCTGCACAATTGAAGTATTCAGCATGTAAGATTGTTTTGCTAGTAAGTATTGTCTCAGAAAAGCTAAAACTGCGGAGAATAACAAAAGTACAAGCCATGAAATGAGACCTATGATTAATTTCTCGAAATTATCTTGAGGGATCAGGCGATCTATAAGCTGTTGAGTAAATAAGGCAGTCGATAGTTCCAAGAAAGAGCTGATGACACCTATCAGCGCAATAACACCTAATAATTTAGAATTGGAACGGATAAGTTGGAAAATAGTCTCAAACCTGAATTTTTTCTTACCTTCTTCACCTTGATCAATTTGAGGTAGGCCAGAAAGGAGCAATAATTTTCTTGACTTCCATATCTCATCAATTGACTCTTCTGAAAGGCATTGCAAATTAGGTTCTTCTGGATCGGAAACTATAAATTTACCGTCTTGGTAAGTAATCAGCAATAAGTAATGTTGAGCCTGTCTTTCCTTTTCGACATGCAAAATGCAATAGTTTTTTAACTCTTTTAAGTCATTTACAGTGGCTTCAAATCCCTCAGCTTTTAGTTTATAAGCATTGGCTGCATCCATCAATCCCAAAAGCGAAGTGCCTTTTGTAGTAGTACCGCATAATTCTTTGATGCTTTCTAGTTGAATATGGTCATAGCCATGATAATTGAGAACAGTCTTTAGGCAGGCAGCTCCACAGTCCATATGGTCAAACTGTTGTGTATGTGCTTTACGCCATTCTTTTAGTTTCATCTTTCGATCCTCATAGCTTTTTTGATGCCCTGGCTAATTTGATGAGTGTTTTTACACCAACATATGCTTCTATTTTTTCAACCTGTTTTCCAGATTTTCCATAGACAATTAGTGTTGGAATAGTTAATGTCTGAAACTGGTTATAAAATTGGGTTTCATTGACGGTTAGAAATACAATATTATCATATTGATCCAAATGAAATTTCTTCTGGAAAGCCTTGATCCGGTTTGCCTCAATAGAGGAGACCATTAGGATTTGAATATCCTTAAATTCATCAGGATAATCAGCTAGTATTTTTGCCTTTTCTTCACAAAAATCACAGTCAGGATCAAAATAAATGATGAGATGACTTTTACCATTTTGTACAGGCTTAAACTGCTTGCCCCTCAAATCATAAAAGCTCACATAGGGAAAAGAGCCATATTCTGGAGATGTAGAAATAGTGTTCTTGTTTTTTACCTGATCAGAGTGATTCTTCCTAAAGGAAAGTGTTTGAATTCCATTCCTAACTGTCAATGCAATGATGGCCAACAATGAAAGACAAAAGGTGAGGTATTTAAGACCTTTCATTAACTCAAAATAGACAAAATGTAAATGACAATGATTTCCCAGGTGATCAATAATCCGAAATATCCAATTGCGACATATTTAAGTGTTTGAACAAAAGAGAGAGAAAAACCAGATAGTCGAATTCCCACTGCTACCAGTGGAACGAATAAAAAATCATATAAATTGACTACTGATAGCAAAGAATATAGCCAGTTAGGGAAATCACTTTTGTCTAAGTACCCAATCAGATACAGTGGTCGAAAGCCTTGTAAATCTTCGTATTCAAAATCTGTTTGAAAAACGGTAAACCAAATTACCGAAATGAGAGTTGGCAGCAGGAAGACAAAATTCCCTAGTAAAACGGGTTTGTAAACTCCATTAAAATTGAATGATTCCTGGGAAACCATTAAATCTAAAAAACCAAAAAGAATACCGGAGACAATCACCACAGAGAACAAGTATTTCAGAGATATAAATAGCAAGTCTATAAGTATGGCTTCAAAGTCTATGTTTTCCTCGTCATCTAATTCTAAATCTTCTAAATCACCTTCAAAATCAGAGATATAGCTATCGTAATCTTTGTACTTCTCCGAGGCCATACGATCCAAATACATTACATAAACCTCATCGGTAGTAACCAATTCGTTGTCTACAAACGTGAGTAAGAATGATGACAAGATGTAAAGGGCTAAAATTAACCAGCCCTTAGAATTTAATAAATCTAAATAGGCGTTCTTCATCTTTGCGCACCGTTTTTTAGATATTGATCTTCTAATGTAGTCCCACTGCTTTCAAGGTCTGATCTTAATTTTTGTTCACCTGATGCCTCCAGATAAATAGAATTGTTTTTCTTCCAGAATGAGGGATCGTATTGATAAGGAGAATATAAATCTTGAATAGTGGATTTTGTATTTGTCTGACATCCTTCACAAGCAAGAAATTCTCTTTCTACCCTGTGAATGCCAACTTGACCACCTTTCGAATTAATTTCACCGTGTTTGGCATCCTCATCTCTTTGGATTCTTTTGGCGTAGGATAGATAACTTTTACCTTCACTGTTTTTCTTGTAAATAAAGACATCGGAAAATAAGGTATTACCAGCCAGAGAGGTTCTCAAGGCAAATCCTCTATACCCTTTTTCTTTTGGATTCACGATGTAGCGATACTCCATTTTAACAATAGAAAAGTCCTCTCCATTGATGTATAGTCGTCCAATTGGAATCCAGGAGTGTTTCTTAAAAAAGCCAAATTTATAGCTTTTGGATGAGGGCAATATTTTGATGACAAAAACATTTTGTCCATTTAACTGTGTCACGGAGTCTAACTTAAATTTATGTCGCTTGATAAATTCTGAGTTTAGGTTTCCGTATGAAACCGAAGACACATCTCGGGACTGATCCTCAACCGGGAGCTTTGAAGACCAAAGAGGATCAAAGGAAAGAAACGTACTCAAATTATACTGTGATCGTTCACGTTCAATCACCTTGTCTATTTCATCCGTATTTCGGACATAGTTCATACTAAATCTGCGCCCTTCCCCTACGTGTCCATAGTCATAAACCCTAAAGTCATCTGATCTTCTAAGGTATGTTATTCCACCTTGCTGTGTTTTTCTATCGACATTCAAGAAGGCTTCAATACTTCTTAAATATTTTTTCTGATCATTTTTTAGACTCTGGGAGTAGTACTTGTTTTTCTTCTGAAATTCATAAGGGATGTAATAATGAATTTGCCGGTAAAAGCCTTTGACTTTGCTATTAAAATCGTAATGATATTCTATATTTTCAATGGCTTGTTTGACGATTTCCTTAGCTTCAAGTTTAATTTTCTCGGATTGAACAATGGTTTCTTCTAAAACAAATGTTGCGGGTCTGAGTACAATAACATCAGAAAGTGCTTGATAGGCTATTTCTTTCTGCTGATAACCGACACAGGAAAAAACCAAAGTATCCTGATTTGTCCATTGATCTACTACCAATCTGAATTCACCAGACTCCCCGCTATATGTGCCAATTTCTGATCCTTTCAGGTAGATATTAACATACGGTATGGGTTCTGAATTGATGGAATCGTTCACCGTACCGTAAATCTCAGTCTGTGCGATTGCCAACAGACTGATATTGCTACAAAGTAGCATTAGAAAAATTTGCTTCATTTCAATTGGTAATTAATTTAAAAACAGGAAGCACTAAAGGCTTCCTGCCAAAATAAAGAAATAATCTTGAGTCCTGGCTATTCTATCTATGGACTTTCTTTTTCTTTTTTCCCCTGCAAGCATAGTACTGATCAACAAGTCTAGCTTCCTCTAAACTATTAGAAGGTACATGCCTGGCTAGTGAAAGAATCCATCGGCAACCACCACCATTGGTTGCTGCTAGTGCTTGAATAGGTAACGGTTTCATTACTTCTTCTTTTTACCCTTACAGATCAACCACTGATCGACCAGCTTTTCTCCAGAATCACTGTTTCCACCTGCAAAGGCTTTTTTAGATAAAACTTTAATAAATCGGCATCCACCACCTTGTACAGATACCATCTCTTGTAATCCTAATTTAATCATCGTGTAATTAATTGTTTGTGTTTGTAATAGCGCCCTACTTTGTTTAGGAGTGTTCGGGTCAAATGCTTCTCCATGAATTCATCGAATTAATGAAAGGGTAGAAAAGGGGTAAGAGTGTCCAAGTACGCCTCTAAGACACTCAAAGCGACCATTTCGAAGTACTTTTACCTCGAAGTCGGAAATTGGGAGAATATCGCTTCCCCTTTTCATCTACCTGCAAACTCGATACGCAATTATCTCTTGAGCAATTCATGTATGCCTGACAGGAAGACTAGTAACAAGAAATAACGCCAGTACGGACATTGCTTTTTTCATCGTCTTAGTTTTTCTCTTGCCCTATTTTTTTATGAGTGTTCGGGTCAGGTTTTACTCCAATCATGCATTTTTTAATGACTAAAGAACTGATATGAAAAGAAAAGGGTGGCAAATGCTCGATACTACAACTGGACAATCGCCTGGATCATTCGGGAGTCTATCATTTTTAAGATAAGACGGGAGAAAATGATCGTTAGCCCTCTTCTACTAGTTTTCTTCAACCATTATTTGATCTGCTCGAAATTAAGTAGGGATGTGTCTAACGACAATGAACAAAATTTCATTTTTTGCTAGTAAAGAAGCTGCTATAAACTCCATGATTAGCTCACAAGTGATGTATTTTACAGTAATTATTATTTTAACATAAATAGACATGACAATGAAAAAGTTACTAGTAATTCTGTTAGTTGGTTTAGCTCTTACTTCTTGTACTGTAAATGATGATTTTGAAGAGCTGAATATCAATTCAAAAGACAATGAACTAAAAGAAATTGTAGCTGAGAATGATGGGAATGGAGATGGAACAAGCAATGGAGGACTCAAACCGCCAAAGGACTAGTTATTTTTCTTGGGATTTTTTAATGAAAATTTATTATATATGTAGGTCAGATATTAAAGCATTGATAATCAATTTAATAATCTTATCTAATGATAATAAATAAACAGATTGCGCTGTTGCTGTTTTTACTGATTATGCCAATTCTAGTGAAATCTCAAGGGATAGACAGTCTGCAAAATATTTTAAAAGAAGAAAAATCAACAAAGAGGCTTGCCCATTTACATTATCAATTGGGCAAGCTGTATTATGCTACTGATGTAGATTCCTCCATCTATCACGTGCAGCAGGCGATAGAAAAAGCAAACCTAAGTGCTGATATAGACTTATTGGTAAAATCCTATCACCTGATGGGGTTTGTTTATAGCATAGCCGAGAACATAGAGCTATCGTTCAGGTACTATGATGGAGCAAGGCTTTTTTACAAGAGACTGGGTGATAAAAAGAAAGAACAACTCATGTTAAAGTACATTGGTATTCTCTCTGATCAATATGATGTTTTTACCTTGAGCGAACGGTTTTTTAGTAAAAGACTAGAGTTGGTCAAAGAAATAGATGACTGGAGATTAATCGCTGAAGTATTTGGAAACTTAGGCAGATCTTTTTTTAAAGATAAGCAATATCTGAAAGCAAATGAGTATTTCCTAGAGTCTTTGAGTTTGTACCAGAAATTTGGGCAAGACAGTGATTTAATTGCTCAATCTGATATTTTAATTGAATTAGGCAGAGTGCAGTTGGCTTTCAATGCAAAACATCCATCAAAAAGGAGTTTTTTAGATGAGGCAGTTGCATATTTTGATCAGGCAAGATTAATAAATGATACAGATGTATTTAAAGCAAGGTATTATACAAATGTAGGGTTGGCGCATTTGAGAAATAAGCATGATGACTTGGCAAAAGAAAGTCTTTTTAAATCTCTGCATTACAAACGGAAGATAGGTAGCAAAAGATTGCTTGGTACTACCCAGAGTTACTTGGGGATTGTGTACTTCAGAACTGGAACATTAGATTCTTCTTTTCATTATTTCACTTCGGCCTTAGATAATCTAACTGTCCCCAAAAGCCAACTGGAGAATGGTAAAGATGATGACCTCAAGATCATCATTCATAATAAAGAAGTCGTACATAATGCTATTTCATTTCTCGATAGTTTAAGTTCCAGAGACATGACTTTCTCATTGCCTGGTGATCTGCGGCAACAGAGTGACAACTACCTAGAAAGTTTAGAATTTGCTCAGAAAGAATTCGATAAAATTGAGGTTAGTTTGTTAAAGGAAGGACTTCGATCAGCGGAAAGAGAGGCAGAACTAAAAATCTTGATGGCAATTGATCAGACCAATAATTTCTATTTCAGAATTATTGGTGCGATTGTCATTTTTGTTTTAATAGTGTTGGTGATGTACTACAGAAAGCGCTTTAATGATGCTAATTTTAGAGATAAAATTGCTGAAAAATATAATATTGACTTAAAGGAATAAATGGCTATAGTTTGTCGGGAATTCTTTTTAGTACCCTCTTCATATCTCCCTTAATTTCTTCTAACTCAATCAATTTTGCCTCTACCAGTGCTGTCAAAGAAGCAGCCAACGTTTTCAATTCAGAAATATCATTGCTCTCATTAATGCTGTTCACTATCTCATTGATGGATTCATCTACCTGGTTTGACTTAACGACTTTGTCTAAACCAAAAAGGTAGTCCAATGAGACATTGAAATTCTTAGCAAACGGTATAAGAAAATCAGTAGTCGGTCTTTGTGTGCCATTTTCAATGTTCGCAATGGTGCTTCTTTTCAGGTTGAGTAGTGTTGCTAACTGTTCTTGGGTATAGCCGTTATCCTTCCTTATTTTCTTTAGTTTCCCCTGAAAATCTGACATTTATTTAGGCAAAAATTTAAAATGTTATTTATATAATCATTAGTTACTAAATTTACTTTATTAAAGTTTGAGTAAGAAATTTTTGAAAGATGCTAACTATGAGTTTGCTAGGAATTACAGACAAGTTCGAAAATTCTAAGGGATGGTTTCTAATGAATAAATTAATGGGGTGACAGTCTTTTTTAAGGAACTGAAAACAAGCAGATACACATATGTAATTATTTTTATTATACGAAGTCGGCTAGTATTCTTGTAGTAAACATCGCTCGAATATCTTGTGTAAGCAGAGTTAATTTAACTTGTATTCTAGTGCCGTAGACGGCGTTTTAATGAAGTTCATGAATAGGTGCAAAATTTGCTAAAAAGGACAATATGAACTTAAATAATTGAAAGGTCAAAGTTTATCAGGTATTCTTTTTAGTACTCTCTTCATATCCTCCTTGATTTCCTCTAACTCAACCAGTTTTACTTCTACCAGGGTTGTCAGAGAGGCAGCTAACATTTTTAATTCAGATACATCATTACACTTATTAATGCTTATTACTATTTCATTTATAGATTCATCGACCCGATTAGACCTAATGGTTTTGTCTAAATCAAATAGGTAGTCCAATGAAATATTAAAATTCTTAGCGAAGGGTATTAAAAAATCAGTTGTTGGTCTTTGTGTGCCATTTTCTATGTTGGCAACAGTACTTCTTTTCAGGTTGAGTAGTGTCGCTAACTGTTCTTGAGTGTAGCCATTATCTTTCCTTATTTTCTTTAGTTTTCCCTGAAAGTTTGACATTTATTCAAACAAATATTTAGAAATGTTATTTATATAATCATTAATTATTAAATTTACTCTATTAAAGTTTGAGTAAGAAATTTTTACGTGATGCTAATTATGAGTTTACTAGGAAGTGCAAACAAGATCGAAAAACTGCATAAACTGATTTCTAATGGTTATGTTGGCGGTGTGACTGCCTTATCTAAAGAGCTTAAAACAAGCAGAGGAACCGTATATAATTATTTTGATTATATGAAATCAGTTGGTGTTTTGGTTCTGTACGATGAACAACAAAGAATACATTATTACGATCCCCGGTTAGAGGTGAAATTTCAGTGTGGTTTTAGTGTCAATGAACGAGAATAGGTGTAAGCGTAATTAGTTTAATCTTCTTAGGGTTGGTTCAAGAAAGAACCTTCCCTTTGTTTTACTGAGAAATTGCTGGACGCTAAGAATTTTACTTTGCTGTGGACGATTAAAAGAACTGTTAATTGAGTTTTTAGTCCGTTTTGACGGTTATCGTATGGAAGGGAGACAAGAGTTCTTCCTTCCTTTTGAAAGAAACTAAGCCTGGCTTATAGGCCTTTCAGTGAGGCCATTGCTGATTTCAGGGCTGATTCTGGTAAATAGAAAATACTCGGAAAAGTACAAAGTTTGGTTAGCTGAAAAAAGGAGGTTCAAGAGGGTTTCAAAAGGCGGTGCCAGTCCGCCATTTCACCACGAATCAAAAGCGAATGATTATACCCGAGTGTGTCATTCGCTCCTTTTTTACTTAGGCAAGGTTTCGGGTGAAACCTAAGCTACTAATCGCATAACTAGACACGGACAATTATTAGTAGTCAACGTAATATTGAATTAAACTATGATCAAATGCGCGAGACTTACGACTCCAAAGAAGGAAAAGAAATCAATTTTAAGTAGTTAAGTGAACAGAGTGAAAGGAGGCTGTTACTAGCAGCCCCTTTCGTTTTCAAAATTCTAATTGCCGGTTAGCAAGTTAGGTTTGGAT
>ERZ1740068.958-NODE-958-length-10765-cov-11.263585_pt1 | contig 10765 bp, 9 predicted proteins | sample MGYA00581735_ERZ1740068 | MGnify/ENA primary metagenome ERZ1740068 (study PRJEB43018, sample SAMN04849740) | marine metagenome | isolation source: floating plastic debris | place: Pacific Ocean | collected 2008-08-30 | study: EMG produced TPA metagenomics assembly... | reverse complement strand
CTGTATGACGTAACAATAATGTTGGATTTGTTTTCTGGTGCAAGGACACATGTTTGTGATCAATGTGACTGACTATTTGGTTTTAATAGAGATGACACAATTGATTTTTTAAAAGTTAGATGTCATGCCTTCCATGCATGGCCAGTCAGTTATCTAACACTATAAAGGTGCCTGGGAGGTTCCCCAAAAATTTTATATACCAGTATTTCACTTAGGTTTGCGTTAAAACTTCAGAAAATATGAGAAAACTTTGTTTCATGATTCAAATTACAGTGTTTAGCTGAAAAATATTTGAAAGCTTTGCCAAATTTCCTTCTTACAGAATCAACTAAGTGTGTAGGGACTGGTCCACTTATTGTTTTTGGAAAGCATGTGGATAAGATGTGAAATAATTCATCCTATATATTGCATTTCATTCGACTAAAGTGCCTATAATGGATATATATTTTATATCATGTAGAAGATTAAATCAATTTCAGTAAAATGTTTGCTTTTGGCATTTTGAATTATCGTAATATAGAGTATTAGAGTATTAAAGTTATTATTCAGCATGTTATTTTAAGAAAACCCTCGTTGCAGCAGTTCATTCCATTCAATTGGAGAGAAATTGCAGAGTATCACATCATACTTATAGCACTACAATATTAGTTGGCAGCTTGTAAGAATGCCGACAAAGGTCCCTTTCACATCTTTCAGAAATGCCCATTGACAGCTAGAGTAATAACAGCTTCATTTCATAAAGCAGTATAGTCATTTTATTTAGCTGTAGCTTTCCGCATAAACTGCAGTACTTTTAATAAATTCTAAACATACCATAATCTATTTCTCACTTCACTTGTGGAAATAAATGTGCATATACGCGCTTTGCTACAATCTTTGATTGGCTCATTTTGTGAGAAGGTCTATCAGCTCTCTGTGATTGGAATCTGGATAATTACGTTCCAACAGCGCTGTGTTCGTGATAGATTATCACTTGCTAATATCCATTTTGTTAATGACAAAAATTGTACCGCCGCTGCCGCACCTTAGCTCTGGATTGAAACCTGGAAGAATTGATGATATATTATTTGATATTGTCTGGGTAGAGGATTTTTACGCGACCCTAGCAGCAAGTGTGGGCTGAACATTGACAACAGCATAGCACGACGAAGATTGTTGCAACACAGGATATTTAGAAGGTAAATAGCTACTGCCGAAGCTGTGAGTCGTGAATGAGGGATCGCGAGCTAAGGTATATTTCTCATCATCAAGAAGTGTAAGTGACAAAACTGTTGATATTCACGCTGGTAGAGGAAGCAGAGGTTTTGCAACCATTTATAAGTTTTAAGTGCAATAATGCCCAAAGAACTGATACACGGATAGACTATTAATATTATATACATGTACATGTAAGTATCTGTGTTATGATCATCTATATCAGGTGACGGTGAAAGACCACCTATTGTGTTCGTGCTTACTTGTTGATATACATCACAGCTGAAAAGTCGCTACTTGTTGATACATCATACTGAGCTGAACACGTGAACCGAGGTTTATGTTGCTGTGAATTCTGGGATACTCTGATTTCTCCTTCGTCAGCGATTACGACAGCGCCACATATAGGGAGAGAGAGAGAGCTGTTGTTCTGTGACTATTATTCTGCTGCTGTCGTTGGATAAGAGAGGGAATTATTATAATGTTGGCTTTGGAAATGTTCTCAGGATATTTAAATTGTGTAAAACCACAAAGCAGTTAAAAGGTATAATAATGGCCAGGTATTTATCTTTGACAATCTAAGTCTTTACACCACGAAACCAAGGGCGGTCTTTTTCTTTAACACGCTCAACTTGGCATAAATAAACACTGCTATATTGCTGCAGCTTTTGTCAAAGTTCAAGCATTACCGGACTGAGATGAATAGCATTAATATCGGCACTGCGAGTGCTGGCAGCAGTTTTGGACTCTTTACACCTCACAATCGCTCGCTGAGTGCTAGCAGACACTCGATAGCGCGATCTGTTTACTCTTCAACGAGCAACATGGCGGCGGCCATGGTGTCGAGTAACAAGGGGAAGAGCGGGCAGGACGGGGATGGTGATCATCATCGTCACTTATCTAACCGTATACACGACCCCGTCGAGCTGAGGACATGCACTGTAGAGAACTCATTCAGAAGGATGGAGGTATGTCAGTATGGTGTATGAGCTGGAATTACATTTAAAAACATGGCATGCAACTGCTAATATCAATCCAACATTTAGAGAAGAGAGGTGTAACAAATTTTTCATGCATTCTAATGATTTCCTTCAGTCTTCCTTCTCAAAATTTTTAGCAATTTTTTTTCCGTCAGTTTTTGGACAATTCATTATCAATATATTTTTGCCTCTACACGGGACAACTCCAGTAAACAACACTAATTTGTGAAGTGTGAAGTCTTGATATTACTGTAGGAGAAAGTCTTGAATGATTAATTACTGAAATTCCCTTGACAGCTAGCTAATTATCACAATTCAGCCTCTCATCATGGTTGCACAGTTTGGCGCTGCAGACAATTTTTCGCTTGGTGTTACATCTTTATTTCGCTGGCAGCTATGCCAAGGCTGCTTCTAGCGTATATACATGTATAATCGTCCGTCGAAGTGAAGTGATGTATAAACAAGTTAACGTGTTTATTCAGTATTTCATGCCTGGTGGTAATGCGGTAATACCGCATAATTGTGAGTTAAACTAACTGTGTCAGAATTCGGTTCAGATTTCATTATATTCATCAAGACTTTATAGCTGAAATAATCATAATAGGAGGTCTCAATGATAACTTTCCTATTCAAGTCAGCTAATGAAGCTTGTCAGCTAAACAACCCAAAGTATGAGGATTTTTGGTTCCGCACCATTCTCACTATTCATGCTGATTTGAGGTTATATCAGAACTGTTGGTGTTGAATGTTGGAAATTGCGGTCATTTTTAATCTGAGAAATATTATGCAGAATGCGCAAGGAGTTGTGGGTCGCTATTTTATGGAAAGGAATTATCATTAATATGAGTGTTTTAATTACTCTGCTTTTCATATGCACAGTGTATTCACCTTCAGTGTATTGTATGTTTAGTATTGCTGCTGATATATATGGAACAGTTTGAAAGTATCAATAATGCATGTATGTATGTAGAACATCTTGATTCTTGATTACTATACTGGACTTATTAACACCCTGACTAATTACATGCTATGAGATGTATATCCATGTAATTCTTGCACATTTTCAGATGCATTGTAACTTGATTTGCTTCAAAGGTTCGACTTATTTCATTCATTTCCCTGTTATATTTCCTGCAGTGATGCTATGCAGGTATTCTAAAATTAGCGAAAAATTCAGTGGTGATTGACCGGAGGTTACGTGCTGCAAGCTCATTATTGGCTCCTAGTAATTGATTCTGTCAGGTTGCTGAATATGACTGCTATTGGACTTGTCGTTCTCTTGGTCGTGTGATGTATGTCCAACTTGGTCTGTGGGTGCAAACAGATTTGCAATTATCATTCTAAGCAGTTGTTAATACCGTGCTGGCTACCATAAGAATTAAATTCTTGTATAGGTATGACGGTTTTACAGCAATTATTATTTACAAATAAAAACTGTGAGTTGTCCTCTCATATCGTGAGGAAAGTTGGCGCTAGCCTGGTATTTTGTAGTAGATTTTATGTGATATTAGCACTAAGAGTGATAGCCCTTGCTTTATATCGATACTGCAGTGCCATTATTATGGTGCTTCGCTCATAATGCACTAAGGCTTGGACAAGGCAGTGCAATAAATTGCCTAGTAAATGAGATCATGATATTTTCATAGTAAGTTATTGTTCATTTGATTTTTGATTGCTCTGAGCAATACCTGCTCAATTCTAAGGAGAAGTTATAGAGGGGTTTATAGCCAAATATGATGCAACTTAGAATAGTGCAATCCACTTTGTGAATCTGCATACAGCTCCTCCACAATATTGCTTTGGATTTGTTTTTTTTTTACGATTGTAGGGTTGCGTTACACAGCGTGTAATATAAGAACTCTTATGCACACTCCCTGGCCAAAGCCAGCTTCTGTACAACACATTTAGAATGTTTTATGTATGTGTTTTTTGTGATATTAGTGTTAACAATAACAGAGTTGTGCTCTCTTACAACTTGCTCCATTCCGATTCAATATTTAACAAGTAAACAATTTGCTCGTTGTCTTAGTGCTATGAGCTCTAAATTCTCTCTGATTTGTTTACTGTGGTTTGCCATACAATAATATTTTACATGTTATATTTCTGAAAGGTAAGTGACTTGTGTCAATAAGGGTTTATTATAAATCAAAACAGAGATTTATAAATGCTGTCGGATAATGCAGTCAGATCTAGTTACAGTTAATATCCACCTATATAAAATGATAAAGTTATTATTTTTTATACAAATAGAAAATTTTCTTGCTACGTTCTGGCGCAAACTACCAGCCAATGGGAGCATATATTGTACGCTTTGATTCTTTATACACAGATGACAACACAACTCCCTAATACAATGCCAAGCTGTATCCAATTTGTGTCACTTATGAGGTCTGAGGGATGACAGGTCAGTCTTGAGAACAGGTTTTATCTTTAGATTATCGGAAGAGTCATTTTGGAATTATCCTATCATTACCAAGGTGTCTGCCACCACATACTATGCATGCCTATAATATATGAGAAAATCCGATAGATGCCACTGGTCGCTTGGATTTGAGAAGATAATACTTAAGTATTAATTCTATTAGCCTTGTTATCAGCTGCTTGTAATTGTTTTGTGACTTGTAAGTTAATAAGTGAAGAATTATTTAATTGCCATTAGGTTGTACTACAGGCAAATAGGCAACAAGGGAGTCTAGGCTTTAGCATGCTTGGCATGGCTTAGCTAATGGTATTTTGTTCTTGATTAGCTAACGCTTATGTGCATGGATGGACATACTTGGCTGTCAATAATATTGAATCCTCTTGCTGGTCAGCAATTACTCCTCACTTGAGTTGATAAAATCAGGTGCTCGTGTGTTTACTTCCAACTTCTTACTATTCACACATATGTCCTGTGGAATAAATCATGATTTCACAGCTTCATCGCAAATTCTCGCCTCAGGTGTACGGGTTAGATATTATCTGAAATGTGCGTCAGACGTGCTGTTCTACCCAGACGCTCTTCTGTAAGCGTTAAAAGGAAGTACTCAACAGCTTCAACCAGATCTCGCAAGTCGGCCTTCTCCATGGTTGAAGAACAGGTATTGGTATTGGTAACACAGACTTACTTTTACCATCATTTTCTCGTGCTGTTTTTCTGTCTACACTTTCACTGAAGGGTGGTGATAGGAGGTATTGGCGTAGGAGTTGGTCTTAACTTTCAAAGTGGTTCATTTCTTTATAATGTTGAGAAAGGAACAGGTAAGGATTTACGCCAGTCTCTTGTTACTTAGAACTTTATTTGTTTATTTTGCAATGCAATGCATATGTTGCAAATTATGGGCCATTACTTTGTCAATGGTTTTCCGCCTATGGTATGCAACATTATGAGTTATGATGCTAAACATTGCTGTTACTACAAATGTAATGACTCAGAGACATGAATGCTTGCTGGCTTCGTTCCTCTGAAAAAGGTCAATGCTGTCTATCTCTAAGGTTTGATAAGTTGACATGGATTGCAGTGGAATGCTGAGTGCATTAAATGCACACCACTACTTTCTCAATAACACCTTTCTTATACCCTAAATAAATTATTAGGCCTATCCCTTTTCAATAAGATAAAAGTAGTTATATTGCATCTTTCCGATCATCCAATTTGAGAGAAGATCTGTAGTTGCAATCCCAATGCACCGACTTAAAAATGGAAGGGCAACTCCTACTGTTGTAACTGAGCAATCTGTGAATCCATTGGAATTCCATTTCATGTTGTTCAGATGAAGATCCCGTATCATCTCATGCTTGTTTTGAAGTATGGTCAGCTTTTATTTGTCTGGTTTCCTTGCTAGTAGTCATTGTAGACTTTTTCAAATCAAAGAGGTAGGTACGTGTAGGTGTAATGTTTTACTATCTACAATAATGAGTTTGTTTGCCTTAAGATTCATGCAAGTTTGGATAGTTTCAGCACATCATAAGTTCAGTTATAATAGAGATAAGTTGTTTTATGTTCATGTGCTTCATGATATTGTAACTTAATGATTAGTGTTGCATATTAGTATCTATTCAATAACCATAGCTTTTAATAATGAAGAAATTCCCAATATTATGCTGCAATTATTGTTGGATAATGACAATAAAACCCAAAGGTAGGCTCGTCTATTAATAGATAGTGACCCATGCTTACTGTATGAAGGGAATATTGGATGATTATTCGTGCAAGAGCACTGTTATTTGCTGGATATCAGTATTGTCACTCTACCAGTTATTGCTTGAAGTTGGATTGTTGTGTTGAATGGATTAGTAAAAACACTACCTACATACCACACAGACTGAATTCTAACCTTGGATAACATTACAGCTTTAGAGGTTGAGTAATATCGCATTCATGTCTGAGGAAGAAGAGGTCGGTATTGTTTTGTATTTTATGTGTTTTATTTTAGTATCAGTGTATAATAATTATGCATTATGTATAAAATGCAATGTAATTATGAGATGTCATGGTGACATACTCTCGGAATTTGTGTTGGTAGATTTAAATTATAAAACATCAAACAAAGACTTCCTCGCAGGACCCAATTCGATAACATTTACATATGATATAGATTTTCCCATTTCCGCAGTCAGCAGAATGTTCAGCAGCTGAGATTTTTCATTGGTGTCATCTTGTCATGAATTCCGTTGTTATGACTTTCGTCGGTTATTTATGAGATTGACTTTGAGGCATGGCAGCTCATCAGATTTCATTTATTCTATATCGATTTAGATGCAGTTTTTCAGATTGTGTAGCTTCCATGTCATTTTATTGTACATGTACTTGAAGTATAATGATGTCTGAGATAATTATTATTTTCCATTACTGGAATGAGTTTCTGTAGATGGCAGCAGACAGCTTTTGTGCTTTTGAGCTACAAAGATGTCAGTTTCAGTGCGGGAAGACGGGATTGTCTCTTCTTCTAATAACTTGAAAACGAAGAATACATCAACTAAGGGCGTAAAGTTGCGACAAGTAAGATTAAGTGGTGGAACCATTTGTTAGTTCACTTCACAATTTGTAGCCTTGAAATGCACTGTTTTACTCACATTATTCTGTTGTTTCTCCTTGGCTATGTGGTTATGGATTGTTTACTTCTTGACAACTGGAGCTTGCCACCCCTTCGATAGGTTGTTACTGTGACCATCATACTTCTACCTGCCTACTTTACTGGCATGCACTGGAATTTCCTAGCGTTTGTCGTATTTATCATAGCAGACGCCTGTTAAGAGCAGAGCAGTATGCGCTTTGATTTCAAGCACTGGAGTTATCTTCCACTTCTAATAATTGCTTATGTTTGTCATCTGCAGTTGATTCATGATGGCTTAATTTTGTCACTGTTCTTTAATATTGATTATGTAAGATATGTAATCAGATAACGATAAGTCTCTGAAGTGTTGATTTATCCAAGTTTGCTGGGTGCTCTAACTTTTCAGTGACCGATATTGCATTTTTGTCACAGCTGCTTAATACTTCATTGGACATCAAGGGTTGTGGCATGCTGCCGCATATTATATGCATCATATAGTTCTCTTCACTTGTGCTGCCTGAAAAACGTATTACAATGAAACTCGAGAGAAAGTCTATATAAATTAAGCGGTTTGCCTATTTATCTCGATGATGATTTAGTCTATCACTGTACTTGATATATCCTTAGCTAACTTATATATCCTTAACCTTCTATAAATATTATGCACATCCGCTGATATATTTGGAGGAGCCAATTCGAGAAGCGCGGCAGCGATTTTGTCAGAAGCACAACACAACAGCCTTTTAACAATGCTGCCAACCTGTGGATGATGTAAACAACGAGGTGCTGCTTTACATTAGCTGCCTTCTTCGCTAACTCCGCTGCCACTCGTTGAGAATAATCATTTTATCTACCTGTACACTGCAAACACACACTCGGAGTGTGTGTTGTGTGTGGGATAAATGATTTACTACAAATCGTCAGCAGTAAGCTTGCATTATTCATGATCTACTGCTGCCGTAAGAGAGAACATGAACGTGGGTGGCAGCGTTAACGCTCCAACTAAGAGTGCATCTTCTGCAGTTCGACGGGGAAGATTGGACAGCGTTATGAGTGGTGAAGAGGTAGATTTTAATCTGTCATACTTTGTGTTTTGTCAGAATCATTTATTTATTGAATAGCACTTTGAGGCTTTTCTTCTCTTGTATATGAGTAGCCGTTAATTCGGGTTTGTGAGATTTTCAAACAGCAGCAAAGTGCATATACATAATAGCTCCCAAGAGAATCATCCATAAGTCTAGACTATACCATATAATAATTCGTAATATCTCATCACCTTATTTTGATGAAAGCCTTTAATTGTACTCATTATACCATATTTACCCAACTCCAGCTGCTTACAGATACATTTACATCTACACCAGGAAAGGCAGTGGTTTGAAACTTGCCCATTATGAAACTTGATCAGTCCCTAAAATTGAATTTGATGTATTTGGGAATTGTTTCACTTTGGTGACAGCATTTATATTTATAATCCCCATGTATGTAAGCACATGTAGGTGCATAGCAGAAGCATTCGTATGTGAATGAATCTCTGGAGAATTGTAGAACCCTGGAACATCTATTTTTAGAATGTCAACAGGGGTTTCAAAAATTTTCCCAACTCTCCTTGATTTGGGATAAATGTGCTACTCTGGTGGCCTTGGTTCATATGGTATGCATATGAATTACCCTGCTTTTCTCTGGAGACCTTAAATGCAAACCCCTATTACGGAAGAGAAATATCAAATCGTGCAGCATTTTTTATGCCAAGTGCTTTTCTTTCATCTCACAAGATTTAGTATGAGAACATCAAAGCGGCTAGTCCACAGAATGCTGCTGATAAAGTCTCGATAGAATATCCAAAAATACTCCAATCTGCATTTGACAGTTTGTGACGTGAGTTAGTCTCATCCAGCACATCACTAGCAGAGTGGGGTGTGAGATTGACAGTCATAACTTCTCCGGTACTTGTCGATCATTGCTTCTCGTCTCCTTGTCGCACTTCATTTCGACAACCTACCATGGCTAGAAGCAGTCAACCTTCCTCTTCATATTTGTGTTATCATTTGGATATTGAGCATAGGCGATGCAACTCTCTCGGCGCGTATGGAAGACGGAGGCCGCACACAGAGATTTCTTGTATTGCTGGTTGTGTTGTAAGCTGCTGCTCTCTGTGTTTTGGGAGTACTTCTCCAAGAAAATCTAGAAAGAGAAAAAGCTTGCAGTCCTTAGAGGTTTGTCACATTGTGTGCCTGCCTTATCCAGTCATCTTCTCAGGGGCAAAGCTGGTCATCGCCTGTACCGCACAATTTGTACCTGCAAGTTTTTTTAGAAAAACTGATGTTGTTAAGAAAGAGTTGTCACACCGGATTTTGAAATAAGCCTGCTGCAGTGTAAGTGGCAGTGCCTTCATATTGACATCATATTGGGGAGTTTACCCATTTTATATACAGTTTATTCTTGTATTGATAATAATTTATTTCAAAACAAAATAAACAATAAATTAACGCCAACAGCAACTTCATAGCAGGTTCACTCACACTATTCAAACCCACAAAATCTATTATAGATTTTTTGGGTTTGAATAAGCCGTGTGTGATACAACTTTTGCATGCACTCTCATATCAATGCAGTTTCTCATATCGGGTTTGATTGGCCTGTATATCAAATGTATAATTGCTTCAAATAATATTATTATTGTTTACATGCATATATATTGAAAGGCTAGGTGGGATATTCATGCAATCAGTTGGCTAGAGTTGCCTTTTTGGCTTGCTTCACTACATTACAACTACTTGTGATTATAATTTACTCACGCTGACGTAAAACAGCCCTGCCCTGTCAAATAGCTATTAACTGTTTGAGTAGCCTACTACGTACCCTGGCATCGAATTATTTCTAAAATGGAAAATGTACGGAGATAGAATATTGCATTACTGCCTATAATCCTATAAAATACTTAGATTGCAACTTCAGTGCAAACTGTTTTTTAGGATCTGTCGTTGATGTGGTGTCATAGACTCGAATACAAACTGAATGACGTGTTTTTTCTTGTTTGTTGTACTGTTAGAATTTTCGCAGGAACATCTTAATATTCTTTACATCTGAAATATTTTTGGTACATCCTATTCCTCTGGATAGCAGCTGCGGAAAGTTAATACTGTCATTGTAAAAATCACATCCACTTTTCATAAAAATCACTTGCCAGCACAATTAAATAACAATGTGTTGAAAATAAATTTGATAAACACAGTGTACCCTTTGTTGTTGCAGGAATTGGTTGGGTCAGAGGAGGAGGAGAAAAACTGGAAGGGTATAGTGATCGCTCTGGTGGTGATAGGAGTTATCCTTGGACTCATTGCTACTGCTATAGTACTCGTCACTCCCGGTAAGACATTCACTGATGCACCGATGACACTTCTCTCTATTTGAATTGGTTCCCACTAAATTTGAAATCTAATTTTTGATATAACTTGCTGTAGATTCAATTGGTAAATGCAAGTTTTAAATATGTGGTATGGCATGAGAAAGCTGGAATAAAATCCCTATCATTATGTCATGGAAAGCTGGAAA
>ERZ1740068.956-NODE-956-length-10792-cov-12.581447_pt1 | contig 10792 bp, 7 predicted proteins | sample MGYA00581735_ERZ1740068 | MGnify/ENA primary metagenome ERZ1740068 (study PRJEB43018, sample SAMN04849740) | marine metagenome | isolation source: floating plastic debris | place: Pacific Ocean | collected 2008-08-30 | study: EMG produced TPA metagenomics assembly... | reverse complement strand
AATAAAAGGAGCATTATTTCTCAATTACCAGTTTCTCTACTGTGTATGCCTCATCAAGTCACATTATTATTCGAGTTACCATCTGCCAGAATTTAATAAACCCATCAGTGTTATATGAAATCTTGGAGGCAACTTCAAGTCGAATCACATCCTCTGAATCTATAAAATATAATAGTATACATTAAATTCAATTGGCAACAGATTGTACTGGTTGAATTTACCCTATAAATCAGACGCCTTGCTGAAACGTTTTCCTTGAAACCTGATGCCTGAAAGAATTTTGTATGTATCATAATGGTAACATCAGGTAATATACAGCGCAATGTACTGTCTCTCCAGAGAATTCTTTGGTTCCATGTAAAAAATTTTCCTGAGAGTTCAGGTTTCAAATGAATACCCTGAATAATTCCCTGAAACTTCAGGTTTAAGGATAATATCCCCTGAGACACATTGTGCATATCTTGATATCATCACCTTAATAATCTATATAAATATTCACATTTCTCAGGTTTTAGCAAGGTATCTATTATAAACGACATTCACTATGAAAAATATCCAGTGTATAATCTATTGAATAGAACTTTGAAATGTATACGCCTCTGAGTTCATCATGGGCAGGGACAAACATACATTTATATCAAATAATCAGTGTCCTCCAAAAATTCTTGTTAGACATTATACCGTTTAACTCTACAAAATAATCTTAAACTAGGAAATAGAGCCTCAATATTTGGACAAATGGTCCCTACATGGAAATATATATCTCTCAAAAACATACATAATGACTTGTTGACTATGCAATCAATATGTAATGTATTTTCATTTTTTTCATTTTGTGCAGGTTGTCGTCACAAACACAATACCTCATGCAGTTCAGAAGCTTCAGTGTAATAAGATCAAGACTGTTGATGTCAGTGTATTGTTTGCTGAGGCCATCAGACGAATCCATAATCGAGAGTCCATGTCTTACCTATTTAGACACATCACAAGCTCGGACTAATCATGTGACTGTATGGGCAAGCCATGTGTATGATCAGATCAACAGCAATCAATCTTACACGTCAGGTGTGTTGTAAAACTGCCTCAAACACTCCCCACAGTCATAACTACTGCCATGCCTACAATGTATATTTTGTCCATAATGCTTATAAACAAACAAGTCCATCAATTAAATTTATCCGTCCCATCATATTTTTCAAAAATCTTGTGACTTGAATATTTTGGATACCGCCAGATATTATAAATATTTATCCAGCTGAGAAGCTCTAATAAGCAGCTCAAATAAATTATTTATCCAGAATTATGTTGTTCGAGAAGGTAAACTTTTTATAAATTAGTTAGGGAGATTAAATGCAGCCTGTTTTTATCTTTCAAACATAACGATAAATTGCCAAAGAGAAACTGACTCAAACATACAGAAGCATGGTATTTTTATGTTGCTAGGACGGCAGCAGTCGCGTTTAATACATTGCCCTCATCAAAAATGTATTACAATGTGAATCTCTGTAATGCATGGTTTTGCATGATTTCACTATTTAATTTTGCTGTGTTCCAAAGAAGACTCAATAACAAAAGACATATTAATATATTCCAACTAACACATTTGTTATTGGTTGTATGCTGCGCCTGTATCTTTGGCTGCCATGGCCTTTATTTAATTTAGATCAAGTACACTCATGATTGCAATTTCAACTACTAAGTCTCTATACTTTAATTACACTGCTGCTAACTATGCCGATATGATGAGTGAAATTGAAGATACGCTCAAGAGATTATTTCCTATTCTTATCTGTTCTATTTATAACAGCGGTCTTCAACCTCATATCTCATGTGTTATGCACCACTAGCTACTTAAAATTTTCGTGTATTTTTGTGGTTTAGAAGTTGTCCCATTTATGTATACTGCAAGTGTTATATCACTTTTTCATTTTGGTATCCAGCAAGAAGATCAGAACTCTGCATCAAATGGATACTAGTATATGAGAATACATGGCTGATATTTTAGGTACCTTACAGTCATGTTATAATTACAAGTGTGTGATTAATGCTGTACCAACGTTTTGCCATACATAAAACAAATTCTGACCAATCACAACTCCTTTTATCTTCTCAGACTTGCCAAATTTGTGATATATTAGTATAATGTATAGAATGATTGTAATGATTTCTGTCTGATGCCTGACTAACAGTCTACCATGTGTCAGTGGCATAAATCCGATAAGTCAACTTTTATTGGAGATTGGAAATGAGAGTGCACCACTTGAAGCAGAATGAGGAATAATTTCACTTACTTAATTACAGTGACAGTACTGCTAAGGCCGGTGCTTTGCCAGCCCACAGGTAATTTTATTTTCTTCTCTCCACATATATTTATTCCTTCTTCTGCCTGCTTTTATTGTTCACATTAATATTGTTCAAACCTATTTTCATTTCTCACACAGCGATCTCTAAATGGGATGGAAGCTGTGCAGTAAGTTAAGGTCTTCTACCACCCGGATTCAACCATTTTAAAAGTATAACTCTTCTAGTTTAGGTAATAGCCTGGATTAAAACGTGATTTCTGTACGGGAGAGGCGTCGCAGCTAACTCAAGAGCGCTCAAATTTTGTGCCATGTAATGATTTCATACTTGGCAAGCAGAAAGTCACTCAGCTTTTCCTGTTGGCCTACCATGTTTTAGCTGCAGACTGCCTTTGATAAATCTCCTGCTGAGCGACAGCATTTCAACCACATGGCAGATTTGCCTTTTCAAGAACCATTTATGGATAGGGCTTAGTACTATGTCATTGGCAATTGGAGTTCGCGGTCACGGCGCTGTTTCATCTTTCAGTCTGTATGAAGCTTGATGATGAAACTTAGCTGAAATTTTACAGCAACTCCACGGCCCACAGGCCCTGAGAAGGCATTATACAGATATCTTATGGATGATTACGAGATTGGAGCAAGGCCAGTAATCAAACACAACACGACTGTTCAGGTGAAAGTCGGAGTAAAACTGAATCAAATCCTAGACTTGGTGAGATTATAAGTTTTTTCTTCATAATATTCAAACATGATGGCCTAGTGATCTCACTGTTCACTGTTTGCAAATGTTTAATTCCGTAAATTTGACCATTCTTAGACAAGTAGCTAAATTATATTCTTTGCATAGTTTCATCCTTCCAAGGTATGCCTTGGGAAACTTTAGTTAGTCGATGCCTTGTCTAGGACATCTTGGTACACTAACCACACTCTAGAGAGCAGAACAATGTCACAAGTGGGAGAAATGTGTATCATACAGCGACTTTCAAATTTCGTTTCAAAACATATAAATATCAGCTTCATTTTGTGTTGATTTGTACAGTTTTTTGGAGTTCAATGGAGAAATGTTAGGCATAATATGTAGTTCAAAACTTTAAAATGGGCTCAGCAAGATAGTCTAAAGACTAGACAATCAGATATAATGTTATTTTCACACCATGCAGCGTAATTTATGATCCGTGTCACATACCCAGGCACGCTTTTATTTGTAGGCTGTCTTAGTTATCTGTATATATAAAGCAATGCACGTACCACATCATTACTTACAGTTAACTCCAGAATTAGAACACAGCACCACAGACCGTGTAAAAGTCCTGCTAGACAATTTTAAGGTCAATCATGCTAATTAAGTCATCATTGTTACTGTTGTTGTAGTGTGAGATTGTTAATTCAGACATACATAAACTGTACCTCATTGATAAGGCTTCTCAGAAAAAATTCGCACTGCATCGTTGTGTAATGTGATATATCACTACTCGGTCTGAGCTGAATGAATGAATGAAAGACATAAATAAATACAGATGCCAATTTACCTCACGCTTGTATTCTAACCAGCATTTTACCTGAAAAATCAAACTTTTTCATTCGTAATTTTCTTTAATCGTACAACTCTATCGATCTGATTGATTTTTACAGCATACTTGATCCATCTGTTATTTATGCTGCTGAGATAGAAATGAGTATGTTAAGTGAACCATGATAATGTATTTCTTATCATATTACAAAAGTGATCTTAAAGGCGTGATGATATTTTGAGGTAAGGAGCACTCAATACAAGCTGCTAACATACTGTCTGAGGCTTCTCGTCGCCAACATTTACCTGGCAGACTATAATAAACACTGTGCGTTGTTTCTATAAATTAATGGCGAATAATTGAGAAAATTACAGGAAAAAAAACTTCATCAAATCAACTTACATGTATATACCGACATATTTTCCGTTGTTTTAGAATGAGAGAATACAAGTACTGACCAGTATTGTGGCTGTAGACCAGGTATGAGTTATATGCTATGGCATCCTGATGGTATTCTCTTCATTGCTACCACTACTCAAATTTCAAAAGTTATGTAGAATAGGAACAAACTGTTTGCAACGAAGAGTTTAAAAAAATTCTTCAATTATATTGACTACGAAGAAAATGTGTTGGTTGACTTTATTAATTAACACATTTTCATGGCCATGACTCAATATTCTATAAATACCTGTACATTTAGTATTGTGTTGCAGACATGAGGCCTGGGGTTCAAATCCTGGATATTTCGGGCTAGATGCTCCATATTGCAAGCATGAATATCAGTCCTTAAAAATGTTTATGATGTCTTCCAAAAGTATTCCCTGTGACCGGGCTCACTGTACTTCCCAATAGCAATGGATCAAATCAGGGATGGGTAACCTAGAATTGAATCTCGAATTGGCTGAAAACTGTGGTCCCAAATCAGACTGGATTTGCAATATATCCGCAATACCAGGTATAAGATTCAAGTATAATTTAGGCATTATAAGTTTTTTTGAAGCAATCATGATCTTTGAGCTTTGATTGTGAATGCTGTTTGGGATTTCACAAGGGGAATGCTTTGAACTGTGCAGGCTCACACATTTACCATGGTTTTTATAAAATATTGGTCCTGTTACAATAAATCGGGTAATTTATTATCAAATTTAATTGGGCATGCTCTGAAAACAATGCTGTCAAATTAAAGACAAAAGGTTATAGGTCAAAGAATGGATATTTGGCAGAGCGTAAATCAACCCGATTTCCAACTCCATACCATCACCTGACCTCTTAATCCCTTTCTCAATTTTACAATGTATATGATTATAATCACTCTTATAAAAATATAATAGTGTGTGCCCTTAGAATTGCGGTGGGGTGGGGTGGGTTTTAGAGAATAAAACACTTTGGGACTGCACTTAAAAATGCAACTGTTGGCTTTACACAGGCAGCCGTGAAATTGAGTACAATCAAGAATAACGGTCTCTGAATGTATGCCACTAAATGCAATGATTGTGCTCATATCTGCATTTAATGTGATAGATAAATGCAAAAAATATCGCCTCAGGCCTTCATTATGTATTATGTAGCTTTTGTCGTCAAGTCCAATAGACTCTATGTTTTTGCAAAAAATACAACTCTTCTTTGGTATATCATTGCTGCGAAAACTCTTAATTACCAAACTTAGTACCGTACATGTACTGGTACATGTAGCTGACCCTGAAAACACTGAAAACAGTAATAGATACCAGTCTTCATGACATACTTTCAGATAATGAAATCAAAATGATGTGGATAACTATTTATAAATATTCAGGAGCAATAATTTTGACCAACTGCGTTATATCCCCTAAATATGGGTGGGTGTTGTGGAAACCACCAAATTATTAAAAGGGTAAACTACATAACTCCGGTTTCCTTTGATGAAAACTCCTATAGAATTTACAGATGAATATGTTTGGAAGACTTTACCTAAAACGGTATCACCGAAATATTAATAGAATAAAATACTACTTAAAAATATTGGTTAACGGAAAGTATGCTGTGCGCCGAAACACTTTATTTAAACTATTCTTGTTCTTTCCCTAGGCTTGGAGGGATGAATACTTGACATGGGAGCCTAATGATTACGGTGGTATTAAGACCATGTATTTACCATGTAATAAAGTGTGGCATCCAGATATAGTACTCTACAACAGGTACAGTACATCTAACCTCAGATAATGTACAGCGTTTACAATAGATATGTCAGACATGGTATAGAGACATCATGGGGGTGATGAATCATCTGTCTCCATCCCCAAAAATGAGCTGGTTTATTTTCTTTCTATTCCTTTTGTTTCCCTCCAGCAAATATGCATCTGAATCGATGCATTGTCATGAACTGTTATTGCTAACATGGTTTCGTTCTTGCGTGCTGATAATGAATTTACAAATTGCTGAAAGTATGTCTGATCAAGCTCTTAATTAGCAATTTGTAGAAGATTTCATTCAAAGTAAAATCAAATGTTTACAGCCAATAATGCTACACTTTGCTTTTACACCTAATCAGGTACAATCAAACCAATCTAATCCAGTGATCAGATTCTGGTGCAAACTAAAAGATTTGCTGAATTAGTCTATAAAAACATTGATATTACCTTCTTCCACGTCATGAAATATGCACATAGGCAACAAAATTGTTGCTTGAAATTGAAAATAATGAGTATAATGAGCCAATTGTTGAGTTGTCTACACAGTAAATTCCATTGTGTTTTCCAGCGTGTAAGACAACCCTACAAAGGCCTACAAAGCTGGTGGTAAATTTATTTTATTTTTATCAGATATCTCTTTGATGTGCTTTACTTTGGCGAAAATAATTTTGTTTGTATAATGTACATAATAATTAATTACGAGTAATCCAGGTGCATTTTCTTCTAGAATTCATGCCAATATATAATTGGTAAAATATAACCTGATAGTTTTTACCCAACAAACTACATAGTAATTGCGAATTTTGGAAAATGTTAGGTTTTGTTAATAAATTATATGGAAATTTTATAATGATTCAAGTGCCACAGTGAAGAAACAAAGGTGTCAGATAATATTCCAATTTCAATTGGCCCTCAACGTCTCCTGTTGAAAATAAATGTAAGAATTATTTTTAACTGGATAAATGAGTGGTGAATATTTTTTTGACTTTCTATTTAGCGACAGATCAATGATCCAGTCAAAATTTTGGGACATGATCTGGCTCTTGCGTGTGTCATTTAAACTAGGTAGGCATGTTTTGCCATATTTCACCTATTTGGATAATCATGCAGATTCGTTTGCCGGTGTAAGTAATTTGTCAGGACATGGTGTTATCGAAGTGCATTTTAATGAAGATAAAGAAGATAATGCTCCTATATTCATATTTGCACTCACGTTCATATATGTTCTGATGTCTATGTACTGTGAAAAAAAACCATTGTCACATTGGTGGGTTGGATTTGAGGCCTGGTCAGGAGGTCCTGTTCCAGCCCGCTATGATTACCATTTCAGTAGGAGAGCGTATTGGTAATGGGGCAGAGCTCATTGAATGCCCGACTTTACCAGTATGCTCACTGCTCAGTAAAATGATGGCTTCAATGACTTCTATTTGTTTGGTTGTAGCGTGGAGAGTATTAACCAGAACTGGTACATGCAGTCACCAGTCAGTGTCGACTACCAGGGTAATGTTAACTGGTTTCCCCTTGCCAAGCTGCACACGTCATGCAAGCTGGACATCAGATTCTATCCGTTTGATCACCAGGTGTGTTATTTGAAGCTAGGCAGCTGGTCTTATTCTGAGAATGAGGTGGACATTCGCGATGGTGGTTACACTGGTATCGAGAAACCAGACTTTGTTGATAATGGAGAATTTGAACTTGTTCAGTTCCAGGTTTGTTTCAAATATCTCGACATCAACCTTAGATAAAAGATTAAATATTTTCAGTACTACCCTTGTAATACTTAAACACTGTGTGGCCCCACATCAGGTGAGCAGGATAAATATGTAGCTTGGGAATGCTGTGTGTAAAAAGGTACATCAAAGAAAATGATAATATGCCGCGCAACATCGATGGCCTAACCGTGATTGTTATTTACCATCACATCTGTACACCACTCCCCTATACACTTGATCTAAGTGCTTTGCTCCTGGCAATGAACATTAATGCATCTAAACAATGAGCGATCATTATGCAAAAAATATGAATATTAATTACAAAATGATAGTCAGTGTAGTAGTGTTTTTTGCTGTAACAACGAGCTTGCGAGTGATTCTTGTTGTCCATAATATTTACCCTACCTGAATATATTGATTTAGAATGGAAAATACCCTCAATTCTATTTTTTTTATCATCTGCATACCGCAGCATTGATCTATTTGGTCAGTTAAATGGTTGTGTGTTCTGGGTATAGCTATTTACTTGTACTAATGACCATAATGTGAATCACAGAGGGGTACCTTTTGACCCATATTGTTACTCCCAGAACACGAAAAAAATGGTCGCACTCATAGTATCTGCAATTTATTGACGTATGACATCCATCACGTTTTGAATCTGGGAGAGCATTAGAGATGAGGGTAGGATGACTTATTGGTGTGAAATTTCTACTCTCACCTTTTAGCAAGCTGGTGAGTATTAGGTGGGGAGTTACGGTATTATAAAGGTGTTATTAGGTAATGTACACAGCGAAATACTGAGTCTCAGATAATATTCCCCTGGGGCCTGATTTCTCAGGGAAATATCAACCTGAAACCTAAACTCTCAGGAAGAGTTTTCACCTGGAACCTGAGAATTCCCCTGAGGGATAACTTTTTGAGTTGTTCATTACCTGTTTCACCTTTATAGAATAAAAAAACTTTATTGGTTTCAGGGAGCACGGTTTAGGAAAGTGTCTATTATTGGTTGTTCTACAATACAGGTGGAGAGAGTGGAAAACATATACGACTGCTGTCCAAATCCGATCATCACTTTAAATGTGAACATACACTTCAGAAGACGGCCGATGTTCTCAATGTTTACTATAGCTATACCATGCATCATGCTATCACTGATGACTATTATCGCTTTCATCCTTCCTCCCCAAAATGAGGCGAAGATTGAAGTTCAGCTCTCCGTTATGCTGTCGTTAGCTGTTTTCATGCTGTTGATTGGTGAAAGTCTCCCTCCTACTAGCGACAAAGTACCACTAATAGGTATTTAAGATTTGAATACCATTTTGATTAGCCTTCATCTTAACAAGATGCAACGTATGTCAGGCTATCGCAGGTTAGTTGAGAGAATGAGAATTTCTGTTCAAACAAGATACAGAAACAAGATGCCTTCAGGTATCACTTTAGACATTCTGCTACTATGTTAGCGGCAAATGATGGCTAGCTGTCCTGGGCATTGAGCAGTGACCGTATTCCCTATAAAAGTTATCATCTCGTTATAGAGTAGTAGGCAACTCCTCAACACAAAGCATAATTGAAACAATTCAGTTTTCAACTATTTTAATCGGGGCAAGGGGGAAAATATCGGGGAAACCGAGATAGCCATCTGAGGAAAAAACTGATCAAGCAAATGACTAATGTGTATAAAGAATTAGTTAAAACCAGTTATCAAGATACCCAATGTCTTCTAATGACCCGTGCTATCTTAAAGTTAAACAAGTCTCTTTACCATTTAGAGCTGGTTCTCCTTTATTTCAGGTGTACATATCGTGATACAGATGGGACTTACAGCTCTCTCCTTGGTGTGTAGCGTTTTTGTTCTACGACTTGTTCACACAGATTATAAAGATGTGCCTGAAGTCTTACGAAAGGTAAGATTCCTTACAGAATGAGGTTTTTAGAGTTAATTTGTGTCGTGTCTCTAAGCTGGATTTACAACCAATAGAGTGGACCTATAATTGATGGTCGTTGAGTCTCTGCATCCAATAAGATGTGTAAGCTTATTCGTGCGCAGTGTCATATATTAGTAGATGCGAGGTTGTTCATGTAGATCGTAGTTTTACCATCCTGATCACAACCCCTATTCACACAATCGTAATTAAATTATTTTATTCATAGATCTTTCTCACAAGTGGTGTAAGTATAAAAAATTGCTCTTTATGGTCAATGTTGACTTTGTGGTACTCCATTAGAGAACATTAGATTAATGGAAATGTTTTAATTCTCTTTCTTGTCCTAAAATGCATGATTTTACAATGCAAGGTTAATACCAAAATACTATAATGTTTACTTGCCAATTGAAAATTGCCATCCTTAGACTTTTGACGTAACCTATCAGCAGTTTCAAAAGAAAGCACGAGTGTTGATAATACATGTATAAGGCACCAATGGCTATTAGTTACCCTTTGATCTTGCGATTGAGCCATCTGTATACTTCTTTACACGAACAAACTATGTTTTCAAGAAAAATATTCACATCTGTAATGTGACATGCCAGTTTATGGTACTAAATAGGCTTGATTAAACATGCTGAGAGGTAAAGTAATGACTTACATGGCTTGTGACATTGGCATCGTGCTAATAAAACTGTGACTGACACGTTGACTGAAAATGTGAGCAGTCCTATGTAACCTTTGAAGAACTAATTTGAGATACCACACTAAATTTTGCTATATTACTAAAATCCGCTGGTGTGCTTAGTTAGCTAGACAATGCAAAAAGAATATTAGATTTATTCTTATCATGAATACTTGGTAATATAAGTGTCCCAGCATTGGCATTGGCACGTCAAACCACTTCAGACCATTTCAACAGGGTCTGTGCACTCCAATGATGCTTATAGTGCCGTTTATTATTGGAATTTAGCATGAAAAAGTGGGCATACGTATCATCAATTAATTGCGGTTACAATAATTAATATATTAGAAATGGCTTTGAAACATACCTAGCTTTTATTGCTTGTCAGGAATACGGGTCCTAGCCTATGGTCATAATTTGTTCTCCGATGCAATCTTCAAGTTTTTGCCTCTATAACCATGCCCAACACTTTGTCTTCAGGG
>ERZ1740068.954-NODE-954-length-10804-cov-6.476789_pt1 | contig 10804 bp, 10 predicted proteins | sample MGYA00581735_ERZ1740068 | MGnify/ENA primary metagenome ERZ1740068 (study PRJEB43018, sample SAMN04849740) | marine metagenome | isolation source: floating plastic debris | place: Pacific Ocean | collected 2008-08-30 | study: EMG produced TPA metagenomics assembly... | reverse complement strand
AGTTCGTCATCATCGCGCGGTGAGAACACCATCATCAGTCCGGGTGGCCATTGGCCTTGCGTGACCAAGTAGTGATCCTCGCCCCAGCCCATCTCTTTGACAGCGCCTATGTCTTCTACGGGCAAGACGAGATGCATGCTGCCATTGTCCGGCTTTGGATGAATATGCGCAAATTCTCGGCCAATCATGAAAGCCTGTGGATTGGCGTCAATGCCATCCTGCACGATCATCGCGCGCGATCCCGGCACCGAAATGCCGCTGTCTTCATTGTTGATGTTTGGCAGCGAAAAACACCACGCATGTAGCCTGTCGACGATTTCATCAGATCCATGCTGGGTGAGCTGTGAATGCGGCAATCGCCCTTGGGTTTCAGGCTTGGGTCCGATCCGTCGTGGCAGGCTGAGTGTCGAGGCCATGATCTGCTCCGTGCTGTTGCTTGCCTCCTCTATGCCTGTTACTCAATGCAAAAGAAATTGCCGATCTATGCAAAAGGGATTTGCATGAAAGCACAGTCTGGTATCAGAGCGCGGCACGCTCAGAAGGTCGATTGGAGCGATATGCCCTTCGTGTTGTCTGTCTGCGAAGCAGGCAGTCTTTCCGGTGCGGCCCGTATGCTGGATGTGAACCATTCCACGGTCTACCGGCGCATAGAGGGCGTAGAAGAGCGGCTCGGCGTCCGGCTTTTTGAACGCCATACCCACGGCTATGTCATGACGCCGGCTGGGGAATTGTTTTATTCTCGCGCGATCCTTTTGTGCAAAGGGCTCAATCAGATTGAGATGGAGCTTGGCGGTAAAGACCAGCGGCTTGAAGGGCAGTTGACGGTGACAACAACGGACAGTTTGCTCCATCGCTTGACGCCCGTGTTTTCCAGATTTCAAAAAGCGCATCCCGATGTGGATCTACGTCTTCTATCAGATGCCCGTTCTTTGGACCTTACAAGACGCGACGCCGACATCGCGTTGCGTCCAACACTCAACCCGCCACAGCATTGGGTGGGCCGGAAAGTTGCCATGATACATTGCGCGACTTATGTGGAGCAAGGTTACTGGGACAAGGCGCAGAACCTGGCTGACCACGAGCTGCGGTGGATCATGCTTGACGACGATCTGGACCAATCCCCGATGAGCAAAATCACAGTGATGAAAAAGCACAAAGATGCCCGCGTTACCGTGGTTAGCACGGTTATGGGGGTCCTTGATGCTGTGAAATCCGGGCTCGGGATCGCTGTGCTGCCAAGTTACTTGGGTGAGCAGTCGGACGAGCTCATGCGGTTGGACGAGCCTGATAAGTCTGTAATCTGGGATCTATGGCTCCTGGCCCATCCTGATGTGCGGCGTAGCGCACGGGTGCATGCATTCTTTGAATTCGCAGCCAAGCACGTAACGGATGAGCTTTTCGGAATGCCTTAATGTCACCAAACGTTGCGCTTAGCAGCAATTCGCACAATTCAACCTGTGCTTTCATGCAATACGTGCTTGCATAGATTGCGAATTTTCACGCGCGTAAATCCTGCCATCCTCTCATTCAACGTCGAGAAGGAGGCACCGTGGTACCGGAAAACACGTCATCGCAATCAATAGCGGACTTGCGTGATTTTCCGATCACGCGCAAATGGCCGCCGGTGCATCCTGACCGTTTACAGCTCTATGCCTTTGGGACGCCCAATGGGGTCAAGATCCCGATTGCCCTCGAAGAACTTGGCATCGCTTACGAGGCGCACCGCATCCCATTGAGCGACGAAAACGTCAAAAGCACCGAGTTTCTGTCCCTCAGTCCAAACAAAAAAATCCCCGCCATCATTGACACTGAGGGACCAGATGGTCGCCCAATTGGCATATTCGAGAGTGCGGCCATCCTCATGTATCTCGGCGACAAAGCGGGGCGGCTTTTCGGCAGAAACGCTCGTGAGCGCTATGAGATCATGCAGTGGCTCATGTTCCAAATCGGCAGCGTGGACCCGATGTTCGGTCAGTTCGGGTTCTTCTATGCCTTTGGCGGAAAAGACGTCCAGGACCCACTTCCAAAGCAACGATATTTGGATGAGGTGAAGCGCATTCTTTGCGTGATTGACCAGCGTCTGGATGGACGGACTTGGATCGCAGGGGATTACTCGATTGCCGACATCGCGATCGGTCCGTGGCTTCAGACAATCCCACGCTTCTACAAGGCAGACGCGGAAACTGGGTTGGATCAAATGCCCAGTGCCATGGCCTACATCGAAAGCTTCAGTGCGCGGCCTGCGGTGATCAAAGGGTGGGATGTTTTCTCAGCCTGAACGCACCCTCGGATCCCGATCGTTCAACCTCACGTCAATCAATCAAAGGAGATCTCCCTTATGAGAAAAAGACTTGTTATGGGCGCTGTCGCGTCTGCTGTCCTGACAACATCCGCAATGGCGGTCGAAATAGAAACGCGTAGCCTTGACGAACTTTATGAGGCAGCGCTCGCAGAAGGCGGGGAGTTTGTTTTGCGCGCTGGTGGCGATGAGCCGACGCAGATCGATTACTATCTGGACCAGTTTAAGGCGCGGTTTCCGGACCTGAATGTCACGCACAGCGTAGATGTCAGCAAAAATCACGCACCACGCTACGACAACGCGCGATCTGCCGGTGGTGAGGAAAACGTCCCAGACGTCATTCAGTTTCAGACGTTGCATGATTTTAACTACTATATGGAACGCGGCCTTCTAGAACCTTATAAGCCCGCCAATTGGGATAAGGTGTTTCCGGACCATCGCGACCCGAACGGGTATTGGACGGGCCTCTACGGGGTCACATTCACCAACTACGTCAACCTCGACATGGTGGATCCCGACAACCCACCGCGTGACGCGATGGACTATCTGGCCCCCGCGCTCAAGGGCGACATCATCCTGACGTATCCTCATGATGACGACGCTGTTCTCTATCAGTTTTGGATGCTGAAGGAGGCCTATGGCTGGGACTATCTGGAACAACTTGTTGCGCAAGATCCGGTCTGGGTGCGCGGCACAGCCATGCCCTATCACGCCATCAACAACGGCTGGTATGCTGCGAGCTTTACCACCTTTTGGGCCTTCGAAAACTTCCCCGGTTTAAACACAGAACTGCTTTTGCCTGAGGAGGATTATTTTTTAACATGGTTCCAGACAGGCGCTATCCCGACCCAAGCCAAAAACAAAGCTGCCGCAAAGCTATATCTGAGCTGGATGCTCTCGGAAGAGATGCAAGGGACATGGCTGCAATTCCCGGTGCGCTATGACATTGAGGCGCCTGGTGGCTACAAATCTGTTCTGCATCACAACACATCACCGGGGGATTTTCACCGTTGGATGTTGAAAAGACCCTTGGTTGAAAGATTTCGAGATCAGATGCGTCAATTGATTGGCCCAGCCGTTGGACCAGAAGCAATAGATATGGATTACACCCTAAAACCGGAATGACTACGCTACGCGTGGAGGAAGTACAGTGCCTCCGCGCAACACGCGCAAACTTACGTAACCAAAACGTAGCTATTTGGTAGCTAAGAATAGAAAAGGGCCTCGGGAATTCCCCTAAGACCTTGTTTTTATTGGCTCCGGCGGTAGGGATCGAACCTACGACCAATTGATTAACAGTCAACTGCTCTACCGCTGAGCTACGCCGGAACACGCAGGCGCGTATAGCAAGAGCACCAAGCCGCGTAAAGTGGGTTTGTCGCGAAATTCGCCGGCCGCGTTATGCGCGTTCAAACGCCGCTGTTTCGGTCAAGTCGCCAACTGGAAAAACCATCTTTTTATTATACAGGTCAATGAGATGAGCCAGAATGTTGCGCTTGGCCGCCGGGATCAGGGACGCTGGCGTATCGGTGTATATCACGTGCGCCAGATCCGTCGTGGACGCTTGGGTTTTGGTCAGCGCCTCAAGGATCGCGGCCTCCCGGGACAGGCGGTGATCAATGAGCCACGTCACGCGATCCATGGGCGCGGTTATGGGGGCACCGTGGCCTGCATGAAAAACACCCGCACCGCGCGCGCGCAACCTGCGGCACGAGGCCATGAAATCTGTCAGGTCGCCATCTGGTGGAGAGACCAGAGAACTGGCCCAACCCATCACCAAATCACCCGTGAAAACAATGTCATCCCAGGCAAAGCTGAGATGGTTTCCAAGATGGCCCGGCGTCCATAGCGCCGTGAGCGACCAATCGGGTCCGGTGGTCACAGCACCATCGTCCAGCGTCAGGTCTGGGGAAAACGCCGTGTCGATCCCCTCGCCAGCATCCGACAGCCCCGATGCGGCCAGTTTTGTCATAATCTCACTGCGGCCCGCACCCGATGGGCCAAAGGCCAAGACAGGCGCGCCTGTTGCCTCGCTCAGCGGTCGGGCAAGGGGGGAGTGATCGACATGGGAATGGGTGACAAAGATATGTGTGATGCGCTGATCCTGTCCGACCGCGTCGAGGATCGCCTGCAAATGCGCCGCTCGCTCAGGACCCGGGTCGATCACGGCCAGGTCTCGGGTGCCCAGAAGATAGGTGTTTGTGCCGTTAAACGTCATCGGGGACGGGTTGGGCGCCACGATCCTGCGCAACCCGGGGCTAAGCTCTTCTGCAATGCCGTAGGCTGGGTCAAACTGCTCTGTCATCTTTCTTCCATAACGCGACAAGGGAAACTTGTCATTGCAGGGTTTTCCGCATTCACCCTAGATTGCGACATGGACTTTCAGTGGCTCAAATCCTACATGCCCGGCTCCCTTTACGGGCGCGCGATCCTGATCCTGCTGTTGCCGGTCATCTCGGTTTTGCTGGTCGTCTCTGTGGTTTTTGTACAGCGCCATTTTGATGGGGTGACAAGCCAAATGACCACCTCGGTTTCGCGGGAGGTGCGTCTGATGCTGGAAAGCGGCTTGCCTCCCGAAGAATTGGCGACCTCCCAAATGGCGCAAACACTGCTTATTCAAGTGGAACGTGTGGCGCCTGAGGCGGTTCCTCAGGAGGACAGTTGGCAGTGGTATGATTTCACCGGGCCGATCGTGGTGCGAGAACTGCGTCGCTTTGTGCCGCGCCTCTTGTCGGTGCAACTGCCGGACGATGATTTTGTCCGCATGTACTTTCTCTATGATGATGGACCTGTGCAGATGTCGCTCGACCGGCGTCGCGTGTCGGCCTCCAATCCGCACCAGCTTTTGGTGAATATGGTGGTGTTTGCCACGCTCATGACGATGATCGCTTATGTGTATTTACGCAATCAGCTGCGCCCCATCACGCGTCTGGCCCGTGCGGCCGAAGCCTTTGGCAAAGGGCGTCGGGTTGATTATCGGCCCGCCGGTGCGGTGGAGGTCAAGGCCGCCGGGCAGGCCTTCGTGGAAATGCGTGACCGGATTGAGCGCCAGATCGAACAGCGCACGCTCATGCTCTCTGGTGTCAGCCATGATCTGCGCACGCCGCTCACGCGACTAAAGCTCGGCCTGTCGATGATTGATGCCGATGAGCGCGTCGATATGGAGCGCGACGTGGAAGATATGGAGCGCCTGATCACAGAGTTTCTGGATTTTGCGCGCGGCGCCAAGCAAGGCGAGATGGAGAAGGTTGATCCAGGCGTCCTGGTCACGCAAATCGTTCAAGATGCGGCCCGCGCGGGCAACGCGGTGGAGCTCATCGGGATAGACGGGCAGGGTCCAAGTCGGGGCGGTGTCATGCTGCGCCGCGATGCGGTGCGGCGTGCGGTGGAGAACTTGATCAACAATGCCGTCCGTTATGGCAATACGGCAGAAGTTTCCGTCCAGATGCAGCCGGACGCGATTGTTGTATGCGTGGAAGATGACGGCCCCGGCATTCCCGAAGATCAACGTGACGAAGCACTCAAGCCTTTTTCCCGGCTTGATAAGTCGCGAAATCAAAACTTGGGCAGTGGTGTGGGCCTGGGGCTGGCCATCGCGGCAGATATCGCGCGCAACCATGGCGGGGCGATCGTGCTGGGCGAAAGCGAACGTTTGGGCGGGCTTCGTGCAGAGTTTCAGATCACACCTTAGGACCGGTATGATCACCCGCGCGCCTTGTGGCCCTCAGCGCGCGGGCGCTTTACCTGTCCGTGGTGATGTGACACCGACACGTTAAAACGACAGGCGCACCCCAAAGGAGATCTTGTCGAGTTCCAGAGAGTTTGGATTGATGCGTCCAGTGCCACCCGCAACCTCGGGGATGCCCGCGAAATCGACATCAGGGATTTTCGTGTATTCACTGAAGATCGCAATTCGATCATTCACGTCATATTTCGCGCCGATCCCGAAAGAAAGCGCCCCTTCGCTCCGCGATGCGCGCGTGACAGGCGGCGCAAATGTGTAGGAATTGGTGACGTTGAAATCCACCTCGGTGTAGCCCAGATGGCCGTAGAGCGAGAATTGATCCGTGATGTCGACCCCGCCGATCACGCGCGCCCCATAGGTGTTTTCCAGGCTGACATCGGTGACAAGAACGCCAACGATATTGCGCGAATTTCCATCTTCAAATGTGTAAAACGCCTCAGCGCCCAGGTAAAATTCGGTGCTCGGGATATCGTATTCATACCCGAAGGCGAGGCCGCCTGAAAAATCCGTCGTCTCCGCGCGTCCCACGCCGCCCACATCCGGCACCGGCAGGCCCGGGGTGAACGCGCTGCGCGTCAAGGTGTGGTCGGTGTTCGTTGATCCAATATTGGCGCTGATATAGAAGCCGTCAGCCTGCGCGGCATGTGCGCCCGCGATCAGGCTCGCTGCGGTGAGCGCAGCCAGTCTGTGATACGTCATCGGTGATCCTTGTGGTGGTCGGGTATGCAACCCTTTTGTCGAGTGACGCAGGTATGGCTGCTCGTTTTACGCCTTGCCAATCAATTCAATTCACCAATAAGTTGAAAAACGTGTGCCGCATCGCAACAAAATTTTAGGAATTGACCGGTAGCGGGCAGCGCTGCAAAACGACACGTGTGCAAAGCCCGAATGTGACAGCATCCGCACCCTGCTAATGCTTTTGGCAGAAGGGCTTGACGCCTTTGCGCTAAGGCCATAGACCGCACCATCTCCTCATGAGACTGATTCTCAAGTGCCGCGTTCTCGACGCTTGATTCAATCAAACAGATTAAGATGCAGCCCCAACACAAAAGCGTGGGGTTTGCGTTGTGAAAAAAGGTTCTGGAGCTACGGAACCGCAACGAAAGGAAAAACACGTGGCACGTATAGCCGGCGTTAACATCCCGACAAACAAAAGGGTTCCGATTGCCCTGACCTATATCACCGGAATTGGCCATGCATCGGCCAAAGAGATTTGCGAGGCGGCTGGTATCGATCAGTCTCGTCGCGTAAATGAGCTGTCTGATGCCGACCTTCTGAAAGTGCGTGAGCACATTGACGCCAACTTCACCGTCGAAGGCGACCTGCGCCGAGAAGTGCAGATGAACGTCAAGCGCCTGATGGATCTGGGCTGCTATCGTGGCCTGCGTCATCGCCGCAACCTGCCGGTCCGCGGTCAGCGCACCCACACCAATGCCCGCACCCGAAAGGGCCCGGCCAAGCCGATTGCCGGCAAGAAGAAATAGGGGGCGAGAGACATGGCACGTGATACCCGTCGGAAGCGCAAGGTTTCCAAGAACATCGCCACAGGGGTGGCGCATGTGAACTCGACATTTAACAACACCAAAGTTCTCATCTCTGATGTGCAAGGCAATGCGATTGCCTGGTCTTCGGCTGGTACGATGGGCTTCAAGGGCTCGCGCAAGTCCACGCCCTATGCCGCGCAGCTCGCTGCCGAAGACGCAGGCCGCAAAGCGCAAGAGCACGGCATGAAGACGCTTGAAGTTGAAGTCCAAGGCCCTGGCTCTGGTCGTGAGAGCGCCCTGCGCGCTCTGGCCGCCATCGGCTTCAACATCACGTCCATTCGTGACGTGACGCCAATTGCGCACAACGGCTGCCGCCCGCCAAAGCGTCGCCGCGTTTGAGACAAGCTTTTAAGGGGCGCGTGTATCCGCACGCCCCTATTCCGCATTTTAACCTCGGGCGTTCTCACAGCCTTTGGACATGGGGCAGAGAACAAGAATGGAGGGCAGCATGATCCACAAGAACTGGGCCGAACTTATCAAACCGACACAGCTGGACGTCAAACCGGGCAATGACCCGCTGCGTCAAGCGACGCTGGTCGCCGAACCGCTGGAGCGCGGCTTTGGTCTGACCATGGGCAATGCCCTGCGCCGCGTTTTGCTGTCGTCGCTGCAGGGTGGGGCGATCACCTCCGTGCAGATTGATAACGTTTTGCACGAATTTTCTTCCGTTGCTGGTGTGCGTGAAGACGTCACCGACATCGTTTTGAACCTCAAGGGCGTCGCCCTGCGCATGGAAGTTGAAGGGCCCAAGCGGCTGTCGATCTCCGCAAAAGGTCCGTCCGTTGTGACGGCGGCCGATATCTCTGACAGCGCTGGCATTGAGATCCTCAACAAGGAGCATGTCGTCTGTCACCTTGACGATGGCGCGGATCTGTTCATGGAACTCACCGTGAACACAGGCAAAGGCTACGTCGCTGCCGACAAGAACAAGCCGGAAGATGCGCCGATCGGCCTCATTCCGGTCGATGCGATCTACTCACCGGTGACGCGCGTATCCTATGACGTTCAGCCCACCCGTGAAGGTCAGGTTCTGGACTATGACAAGCTGACCATGAAGATCGAAACCGATGGCTCCATCACGCCGGATGACGCCGTGGCCTTCGCCGCGCGCATTCTGCAGGACCAGCTCAGCATCTTCGTGAACTTTGAGGAGCCCGAAGCGGCTGGCCGTCAGGACGAAGACGATGGTCTGGAGTTCAACCCGCTTCTTCTGAAGAAAGTGGACGAGCTCGAACTCTCAGTGCGCTCTGCAAATTGTCTGAAGAATGACAACATCGTCTATATAGGTGATTTGATCCAGAAAACCGAAGCAGAGATGCTGCGCACGCCGAACTTCGGCCGGAAATCCTTGAATGAAATCAAGGAAGTGCTGTCAGGCATGGGTCTACACCTCGGCATGGATGTCGAAGACTGGCCGCCCGACAACATCGAGGATCTTGCCAAGAAATTCGAAGATCAATTCTAACAACCAGTCTGACGGTGATCGCACCCGCGATCACCTGACGGCCAACGGTGATTTCATAGTGAAATCACCTTGGGCACTTCCGCCCCAAGGAGAGTTGGTGACACGCATCGCCAACCGGACAAAGTATAAACCGTAAGGAGATATAAAATGCGTCACGCAAGAGGCTACCGCCGCCTGAACCGCACCCATGAGCACCGCAAGGCGCTGTGGGCCAACATGGCCGGCTCTCTCATTGAACACGAACAGATCAAGACCACGCTGCCCAAAGCCAAAGAGCTTAAGCGCGTCGTCGAAAAGCTGATCACGCTTGGCAAGCGCGGCGACATGCATGCGCGCCGTCAGGCGGCCTCGCAGCTCAAGCAGGACATGCACGTCGCAAAGCTCTTCGACGTTCTTGGCCCGCGCTATGCTGAGCGCTCTGGCGGCTACACCCGCGTGCTGAAAGCAGGCTTCCGCTACGGCGATATGGCACCGATGGCGATCATCGAACTGGTGGATCGCGATGTGGATGCAAAAGGTGCGGCTGACCGTGCCCGCGTCGAGGCTGAAGAAGCGGCAGACATCGAAGATTAAACGCGATCAGCTCTTGGAATAAAGAAAACCCCGCTCGATCTGAGCGGGGTTTTTTTGTCTGTTACAATACATTTAGCCGATCCGGCCCATCGCCACAGCCACATCCGCCATCCGGCAGGAAAAGCCCCATTCGTTGTCGTACCAGGCCAATATCCGCACCAGCCTTCCGCCCGTCACGCGTGTCTGTTCCGGTGCAAAAATCGAGCTTTCTTCGGTGTGGTTGAAATCAACGCTGACTTTCGGCTCCGGATCATAGCCCAAAACGCCGTGTAGCTTGCCTGCCGCTGCTTCGGCGACAACCTCGTTCACGTCCGTTGCGGTCACGTCTTTCTTGGCAACGAAGGTCAGGTCGACGGCGGAGACATTCGGTGTCGGCACACGGATGGCTGATCCGTCCAGCTTACCCTTCAGATCGGGCAGCACTTCTCCCAACGCTTTCGCAGCCCCCGTCGAGGTCGGGATCATCGACATTGCCGCGGCCCGCGCGCGATAGAGATCTTTGTGACGCCGGTCGAGCGTTGGCTGATCGCCCGTATAGGCGTGGATGGTGGTCATGATCCCGCTTTCGATGCCGATCCCCTCGTGCAAAACCTTGGCCACAGGAGCGAGGCAGTTCGTGGTGCACGATCCGTTTGAGATCATGGTCTCACCGGCCTTCAGATCTTCGTGGTTGACGCCGTAGACCACTGTGCGATCCACGTTCTTGCCCGGTGCCGACAGCAGAACCTTGCCCGCGCCTTGGGCAAGGTGGGCTTTGGCTTTCTCGCCGTCGTTGAATTTGCCGGTGCATTCCAGCACCACATCGACGCCAGACCAATCCAGCTCTGACATGTCGTAGGTGGAATACATCTCCATCGGACCGCGGCCCAGATCCATGGTGTCGTCGCTTAAGGTAATCTCATTGGGAAAGCGGCCGTGCACGGAATCGTACTTGATCAAATGCGCGGCTGTCTCCAGAGGGCCGGTCGCGTTCACTTTGACAACCTTGATGGCATTGCGTGTGCTTGTGGCGATATGAGCCAAAGTGGCCCGACCGATGCGGCCGAAGCCGTTGATGCCGACATTAATTGTCATGACGCGATACTCCAATAAATACAAAGCTTGCGCGCCTTTTAGACCCGTCGTGGCGGTGCGGAAAGTCAAATCAGGATGGTAGCGGTAACCGTTATCGCAAACCC
>ERZ1740068.952-NODE-952-length-10813-cov-3.375256_pt1 | contig 10813 bp, 11 predicted proteins | sample MGYA00581735_ERZ1740068 | MGnify/ENA primary metagenome ERZ1740068 (study PRJEB43018, sample SAMN04849740) | marine metagenome | isolation source: floating plastic debris | place: Pacific Ocean | collected 2008-08-30 | study: EMG produced TPA metagenomics assembly... | reverse complement strand
CCATTGGTCGTATGCTAATCCCGGATCACTAGAAAAATGAGGGTTTTGTTGATGCCACTGATCAAAACTGACAGAATAAGCATAACGGTCAGTAACCTCAGATGTCCAACTTCCTGATCCAGAAGCTCCATTGCCTCCTCCAGAGTTAATAACCACTTCATCTAGTTGTACAGGATTATTAGGGTTTATAACTCCTCCACAGCATCCATTATTATTACCCCCATTATTATTTCCATTAGCAAATACATTTCCTATTAACTGTCCGTCCCATTCCTTATTTATACTATTCGCTCCACTTGGATCAGCAAAAAATATAGGGTTATTATCAAAAGAATTGTAGGTAGATAATGAGTGATGTACTACAGGATCTATTGATGTCCATCTAGCAATTGCCGGATCGTATTGACGTAATGGCATTTCATAAAGGTCTAAACCTAACGCTTCTTCATGTTCGATACCATTATACTTAAATTTTTGTGCCGTAGAGTTTCCGTGTGGACTCACTGTATTATTATACCCTTTGTGTTGTAGCCCAAAAGGTTACAAGCTTACACGATTTTTTTCAACACGGTTGCCTTATCCCGACCAACTTCTGCAACAAAATTTTTTTTAAGAACGTCCCAACTTCATCGATTGTAAAGATATGATTTTCGGATTATTCCCGCGCAGTAGCAATCCAGTATTTTCGTACCTCAAAAACCTCTGTCTTGCTACTGCTTCCTTTCCCCCGATATTTTACATAACACAGGAGCTTTATAATACAAGTTTCAAGGGTTTTGATTTTTAAGAAGATTCAACTTGTAGTTATAAATTGTGTTATGTAAAATACTTCCGCTACGCCCCAAGCTTGCCAACGCTTGAACTCGGAACTATAAAATTTGACTTTTAACAGAGGATTTTTAAAGTAGATATTCTAATATTATACTGCTATTATCGTGTCTTAGACTTGATTTGGTAAGCTTTGGAAGCATTTTAACTTAAAAACTAACGCCCTTCGGTTGTTTCATTTTAAAAGCCAACGGAACTCATCCGCATTTGCCAACAGCTTCCGTTACCTTTTAAAACACTTTATGGTGCATTTTCTGTTTTCTCTTTTTTAAAGGAACTGATTATACTGCTGATAGGTAAAACCTCCAATAATGATTTTAATTCTTTACTAACTGCTTTCATCTTTTTAATTGGCATCATCCAAAAAATCACCAGAACCACTAAAAAGGTCATACATAAAATTGCTATTATTTCCATAATCCTATATTGTTTTAACTTATTTATTCTTTTTAATCAGATCATTTTAAAACTCTTTTGTCAAAAAATGTCATTGCAAGTCTTTTCTAAAAAAGATGGTAAAAAACTACAACAAAAAAAGCCCCAACCCTTTCGGGCTGAAGCTCTAGCAAATTTACAAAAAAAATCAATACCCCTAAAATTTGTCATTTTTTTTGTGCTTTTACGTTTTTAAAGTTGAAGTTTCTGGATTGGATGTAGCCTTGAGAAGCTTCAACTTTAAAAATGCTAGAGGTTTTGCGACGATTGAGCAAAATAATTAACATTCGTAGTGCGCTGGCAGAAGTGGCTGGATTTCGAGCGTTGGCAGTGCGGCTATTTTGCATAATAGCAGTTATAGCTACAAAATGCATTAACACTGCGAAGCAAACATTTGAAGAGTGCCGTTTGCTACTATAACTTCTATTATGTAAATATAGCTTGGGCATTTTTTGGCTTTCAGCGGTGGGAACAGCTCTTTACTTTTTTAAGATTTCTACTTTCTTTTAAACAACTAATTTTCTTAAAAAAGTAATGTGCTGTGTGAGCGATTTGGCAAGCCAACAAAATGCAGAAGTGTGGCGAGCGGAACAAAATAAAATACAGTGGGTTTTTGCTTTTCTGCAAAAAACTGGATTTTATTTTGTGGGGACTTATTGTGTTTGCACTACTTGTTTTTTATATCTTTTAAATCTCCAATCATCTATTTTTTCTTTTAAACTAGGATGATAAAAGCTTTTTTGAAGAGTGTAGGATTTATATGTGCATATAAATGATATTATAAATAAAATTATGATCATTAAAATATCTATAGTTTGTGTTCCTTTACTGTCAAGTTGCATTAAAAATCTATATACACTTCCTTTTATTAGTATATTAATGCTAATTATTGTAAACATATAAGCTAAGAACTCGTATGTTTTCTGTTCTTTTTCTGTTTCTTCTTTTAATACGGTGTAATGCTTGTAAATAGTTCCATCATTATTTTGTGTTGAGTAATACAACATATTTGATAAGGATATTTTTTTTGACTCAATATCTTTGTCTACGTGGTTAAACAGCTCTTTTTTTTCAATAAACAACATTAATGGCCATACTAATATCGCTGATATAAATCTATATGCTTTTAATGCGACTATACTTAATAACATAGACACAGATAAGTTAGCTAAGTTTGATATCTCCAAGCTTTTTATCTCTATATTAAATGTATATGATATTGTATCTAAATGAATAATAATAAGACAAGCAACAATCCAAAAAGATGGTTTTAATAAAGCTGTGTTTGTCGGTTTTTGAGCTGATTTAATTGTTTCTGAGAACCCCATAATAAATTTCAAGATTGACTATAAATCTACACTAAATATTAACTTATTGGATGATGTAGATTTATAATTTCTTGCATATTCTCTAAATCATCTTGTAAATATTGTTCTGTAGAGCTTATGTAACGATGTCCTGCTAAGTATTGAACCTTTCGTAAGTTGTATTGCTTTGTCCAATTGGTTATTACTGATGCTCGTATTTGATGTATATTTTCTACTTTTTGATTGTAGGGTTTTAGCTTTTTAATAATGAACTGTATCGTATTTCCTAATCGTGCATTGTTTGGTATAAATAAACGTTCACTTTCTACATTTCTACGCCTTTTTATTTCTTCTCGAACTTCCTTAATATATTCTAATAATTCTATGACTTGCCAAGGTTTTAACTCTAATTCTCTTGCATTTGTTCTTTTGGTTCTTGGGATGCGTATTTTTCCTTTATAAACTTCTACGTGTTCTAATTCTAATCGTATTAAAGCATTTGTATTTAAGCCTTGATATACCATTAAACCAACGATTATTTTATTTCGTTTTGCTGTTAATTGATGATATGGATCTTTAATGTTATTGGTTTCAAAAGAGTAATATAAATCTTCAAGTTCTTCGGGTTCTAATAAATTGTAATGTAGCTTTCTTTTTATTCCTGTAATAACTATACTTTCAGCAGGATTGTCTATTCTGCAATTTTCTTTGATTAAATAATTGAAGTAGGTTTTTAATGTCGCTAATTTGTGATTGATAGTCTTTTTACTATTTCCTTTTCTTGTTAGATATTTTGGGTATTGGAGTAAACTTTTATAATCTATTTTTGTTGGTGTTGTTTTTCTTCTTGTACTCCATTTTTTAAACTTTTACTAAATAGGTTGCTACGGTTGTAATGCTGTAAGATTCCTTTTGTAAATATTCTCTGTAATTCATAATTCTTTGACTAAATGAGTGTATATCTGTGTACTTTCTAAACTACTATGTCCTAAAAACTTACTTATAATTTCTATACTTACTTCTTTTTGAAGTAGGTGGGTTGCAATGGAGTGTCGTAATGTGTGGAGTGTAATATGTTTTTCTAGTAATGCTTTATTTTCTGTGATTTTTATAATAGCTTTTAATCGGTTGAGTAAACTTTGACCTTGCATTCGTTTACCTTGTTGACTAATAAATAAAGCCTCTGTACTATTGTAAATATTGAGTTCTGGACGAGCTTCGTAAATGTAATCTTCCAACACTTTTAGATTGTAACTATTTACTGGCACAAAACGCTCTTTGTAATTTTTACCTTTTCTAACAAACACACGTTCTTTATCAAAATAAATATCGCTAACATCTAAGTGTACTGCTTCATTTCTACGTAATCCACAACTGTATAATATTACTAGTATGGCTTTGTCCCTTAATTTAAAACTGGTTTTGTGATGACTGTAATTTGTAGCGGTAAACAGTTCTTTAATTTCTTCTTGAGTTAAAACATGTAGCTTTTCTTGTGTATTGCCTTTTTCGGTTTTTAAGTGTACTCTAAAGTCTTTGTAATTATGCTTTTGCAAGTATTCCTTAAATTTCTTTAAAGCTTGTTGATGCTTATTTAAATAAGCTTTGCTTAAACTTCCACCTCGTGTTTTATTGGGTCTTAATTGTAAATCTTGGTAGTAATCTTTTATGGTTTCTGTATGTATTTTTTCTAATGTATTGATGTTGTTTTGTTCTAACCAGTAAAAGAACTCTTTTAAGTGATTTGGCAAGTAATACAAAGTAGTTTCTGCATAGCCTAAAATATCTAACCATTCTGTAAATGATGATAATAGCGTTTTGTAGCTTTCATTATGTAGTTGTAATTGCTTCATAATTTTTTATTGGGTATTGCTTATTTTGGGTTTTAGTGAGCTCTGTAGGTAAGAGGTTGATTTTTAACTTGTTTAATAGCTCACTTTACAGCTAAGCTTCTATTGAGCCGTTGAGCTGTGCAACTGCTTTGTCTAATACCGTTACAATGGTTTTCTTTAACTCTTGGTATTCTTTATAATCTGTAATTTCGTATAAATGTCTACCTGTTTTATCTTTTTCTCTTAACTGGATTCTTTGTGTATTGATAAGCTGTAAATGGTAACGTTTTACGGTAGATAAAGGGATTCGTAGCATAAAACTGATTTGTTTATTGCTAAATGTGGTTTGATGTTCCTTTTGTAAATGTGCTTTTAATACTTCAAAATAGTTTCTACAAGCTCCGCTTATGGTATCGGATTTTCTAAGTAATATTTCACTGAGTAATTTGTTGGCTTCTTGTATATCTTCTATCGTAGTTTCTATATATTCCTCTCCGGTTTGCTCATCGTATTTCTTCTCCCGTTGGTATTGCTTGTAAAAGGTAACCGCTTCTATAAATTGTAAATAGTGTGCATTTGTTCTACGTGGTTTAAAAACTTCATTAGGTATTTTTAATACTTCTGCATACGGATTGCGAACAGCTAGATTAGTTAAACATCGTTGCATATTCTGTAATGTTATTTTAGCTTGTATTTCACTTTCTATATTTACTTTTCCTGCACTTATTTTACGTTGGTATTGCATTATACGCTCGTCTTGTTCTGCACTTTCATCAATGTATAACAAGAAACTTCTATTACTGTTATCTTCGTAAATTTGCTCTTTGGTAGTACAACCCGATACCGATACTGGACCTTCTACGGTTAAGTGTATAGTTTTAGTATTTCCTCGTGTATCTTTATGAACTACTGTTTTTGTTATTCTTCTTTTGGTTTGTAATTCTCGTAGTGGATAAAGTACAGATTCTGCACCGTCTAAATCTTCTATTAATATGAGTTTGTTTTGTAATTCGGTTCTATTGAAGTAATAAAATGCATTTTCACTTAATACCGTTATTTCTATTTTATCTTCTTGTGGTATGAGTTCTGCAACTTTACTTTGTAAATGGGTTTTTCCTGCTCCACTACTTCCTAAACTGATGCAATGCAATGGATTGTTAGCTTTGCGAGAAGTAAATATCAAGTACATTAATAAACGGTTGGTTTCTTCTCCGATTACGCCACTTTTTCCGATGAGTTCATTGGTCTTTTTTAATAAGTCTTTGGATTTTAAAAAGGTAATCGCTTCTTTCTTTTCGCCTGTAGTGAGTTCTTTTACTATAATTTGGTTGGCTTCCTCTTGCTCTAGTTGTTGTAGTCTGTAATTTTCTAACTCGTTGATTAATTCTTGAAGGCATCGCCTTACTATTGATGTACCTATTTCTAAACGTTCTGCGGTATTCCTAACTAATTTCTCTACTTGGTTATCATTGTATAAATCTAGGTTATGACGTAGTTTGTTATGGTCTTTAACTTTCTTAATACTTATCGTTACTCGTAATCTGTCTAAATGGTTCAACCTAATACCTCCAAGTATTTCTATAAGTAAGTGATTAGTTTGGTAAGTGTAGTTGTTTGGATTACTCGTATCTAACATTGTTAAAAACTTTTTAATTATACCTATTTGCTCCAAAAGTAACATTTATGTATAATCAAACCAAACCTTTATGTATTTTTTTATTGATTTTATATGGTATATTTGCTTACAATACGCTTTTAGCGATACATTTTTAAGATATTTATACCTTATGAACTTAGGAGAACGTATTAAGATTAGCAGACAACAAAAGAAGATGTCACAACAGGATTTAGGTAATTCTGCCGAGACACACCAAAAAAACATATCTAAGTATGAGCAAAATACGGTTGTGCCGTCTGCTATTACTTTAAAAAAGATTGCAGATGCGTTAGAAGTTACTACCGATTATTTATTGGGTGGGGATAATGACAACGTCATTAAAGACACACAGTTATTAGCCTATTTTAAAGCTATTGATACTATGCCTGATGATATTAAAGGTTCACTTTTAAAAGTAATTGACGCTTATGTTAGGGATTATAGAACGCAACAGGCTTATAAGTAAAAAACCACTCCGAAGAGTGGTTTTTATCTACATTAATTTTTATTAAAATTATTTATACTTTCTTTTCAAAGTCACATTGTCAAGCTTCAACTTATTTTTGTTGTTTACTTTAATTACAAACTCTCGTTGATTCATATAGCCATTTGATAGTTTTTCGGCTATACCTTCATTATCCGAACATTTCAAAATCAAAGTATCTGCTCTACGTTTCCAAATACCTTCACATTTAGGATTAAAATCATGCCCATTTATGTTCAAAATAAATACATTATCTTCTTTTAACTCTAAGTTATATTGAGTATTTGAGCCTTGAATTTGCCCTTTAGCCAAACCATAAAAATTACCTATTAAATTATCATCACTAACATTTTTGTATGTAGAACATCCAATACAAAAAACAAGCATTGATAATATTAAAGTTCTTAACTTCATATCATTATTTTATTTTAGTGTAAATGGTAGGCACTATACTCTTTAAAGTAGCATTTGCAGGTAAAGTTTGCAAATTACTTTTTAAATTTGGGTATGCCTTTATTAAATCATTACGTGTCGAATTAACATTTACAGGGCTTATTCCTGTATTAGCTGTCCCTCCTTGCTTATATGGCTGATTTCCTGTTACTGGATTTGTTACTCCTTGTACCCAACTTGGAGTTATTTGACTTTGAGAATTAAGACCTCCAACACTTGAAGGATCATACGCCCATTGTGCCATTTAGCCCATCACTTCATCATGAACATCTTGAGCCAATGTATTACCAGTAGATGAATCAAAAGCTATATCTCCTGTTTCAAATTGTCCTGCGTGTGTTGTTTCGTGAGTAAACAATGCTGTACCACTATAACTAATAACAATTTCACCAGTAGAACTATCATATTTAACACCATTTTGTGCCGCTCCAGAATCTAAACTATAAACTTGCTCACTTGATTCTAAAACACCTAAATTAGAAATTGCACCATTTAGACAATCAACCCTATCTTGCATATTTCCACTACGATTAGCAAGTATTTCAGTACTCCCCCCTTATTCAGCAGCTTTAGCATTCAAACCATCTATCTTACCTTGAAGCTTATCACGTTGATCTACAACATTTTTTTTCTGTTTATCAAACTCTTTCTGACTTCCTGGTTCTATTTGTTTGCCATCAGGATCTATAAAGATTATTGGACTATTTCCAACAAAGCCATATGGTGTTATGTCTAAGTACTTTTCCGCTAATGGATCAAGGTTCATCCAACGACCCAGTGTTACATCATAATTTCTTGCTCCAAAGTCGTGCCAATTAAGACCTAATTCTTGTTGGTTCTCTTTTCCTTGATAATCATATGGATGCTCCCTACCACGAACCATACTATTGTACCCTTTATGAGTTAACCCAAAAGGTTACAAGCTTACACGATTTTTTTCAACACGGTTGCCTTATCCCGACCAACTTCTGCAACAAAATTTTTTTTAAGAACGTCCCAACTTCATCGATTGTAAAGATATGATTTTCGGATTATTCCCGCGCAGTAGCAATCCAGTATTTTCGTACCTCAAAAACCTCTGTCTTGCTACTGCTTCCTTTCCCCCGATATTTTACATAACACAGGAGCTTTATAATACAAGTTTCAAGGGTTTTGATTTTTAAGAAGATTCAACTTGTAGTTATAAATTGTGTTATGTAAAATACTTCCGCTACGCCCCAAGCTTGCCAACGCTTGAACTCGGAACTATAAAATTTGACTTTTAACAGAGGATTTTTAAAGTAGATATTCTAATATTATACTGCTATTATCGTGTCTTAGACTTGATTTGGTAAGCTTTGGAAGCATTTTAACTTAAAAACTAACGCCCTTCGGTTGTTTCATTTTAAAAGCCAACGGAACTCATCCGCATTTGCCAACAGCTTCCGTTACCTTTTAAAACACTTTATGGTGCATTTTCTGTTTTCTCTTTTTTAAAGGAACTGATTATACTGCTGATAGGTAAAACCTCCAATAATGATTTTAATTCTTTACTAACTGCTTTCATCTTTTTAATTGGCATCATCCAAAAAATCACCAGAACCACTAAAAAGGTCATACATAAAATTGCTATTATTTCCATAATCCTATATTGTTTTAACTTATTTATTCTTTTTAATCAGATCATTTTAAAACTCTTTTGTCAAAAAATGTCATTGCAAGTCTTTTCTAAAAAAGATGGTAAAAAACTACAACAAAAAAAGCCCCAACCCTTTCGGGCTGAAGCTCTAGCAAATTTACAAAAAAAATCAATACCCCTAAAATTTGTCATTTTTTTTGTGCTTTTACGTTTTTAAAGTTGAAGTTTCTGGATTGGATGTAGCCTTGAGAAGCTTCAACTTTAAAAATGCTAGAGGTTTTGCGACGATTGAGCAAAATAATTAACATTCGTAGTGCGCTGGCAGAAGTGGCTGGATTTCGAGCGTTGGCAGTGCGGCTATTTTGCATAATAGCAGTTATAGCTACAAAATGCATTAACACTGCGAAGCAAACATTTGAAGAGTGCCGTTTGCTACTATAACTTCTATTATGTAAATATAGCTTGGGCATTTTTTGGCTTTCAGCGGTGGGAACAGCTCTTTACTTTTTTAAGATTTCTACTTTCTTTTAAACAACTAATTTTCTTAAAAAAGTAATGTGCTGTGTGAGCGATTTGGCAAGCCAACAAAATGCAGAAGTGTGGCGAGCGGAACAAAATAAAATACAGTGGGTTTTTGCTTTTCTGCAAAAAACTGGATTTTATTTTGTGGGGACTTATTGTGTTTGCACTACTTGTTTTTTATATCTTTTAAATCTCCAATCATCTATTTTTTCTTTTAAACTAGGATGATAAAAGCTTTTTTGAAGAGTGTAGGATTTATATGTGCATATAAATGATATTATAAATAAAATTATGATCATTAAAATATCTATAGTTTGTGTTCCTTTACTGTCAAGTTGCATTAAAAATCTATATACACTTCCTTTTATTAGTATATTAATGCTAATTATTGTAAACATATAAGCTAAGAACTCGTATGTTTTCTGTTCTTTTTCTGTTTCTTCTTTTAATACGGTGTAATGCTTGTAAATAGTTCCATCATTATTTTGTGTTGAGTAATACAACATATTTGATAAGGATATTTTTTTTGACTCAATATCTTTGTCTACGTGGTTAAACAGCTCTTTTTTTTCAATAAACAACATTAATGGCCATACTAATATCGCTGATATAAATCTATATGCTTTTAATGCGACTATACTTAATAACATAGACACAGATAAGTTAGCTAAGTTTGATATCTCCAAGCTTTTTATCTCTATATTAAATGTATATGATATTGTATCTAAATGAATAATAATAAGACAAGCAACAATCCAAAAAGATGGTTTTAATAAAGCTGTGTTTGTCGGTTTTTGAGCTGATTTAATTGTTTCTGAGAACCCCATAATAAATTTCAAGATTGACTATAAATCTACACTAAATATTAACTTATTGGATGATGTAGATTTATAATTTCTTGCATATTCTCTAAATCATCTTGTAAATATTGTTCTGTAGAGCTTATGTAACGATGTCCTGCTAAGTATTGAACCTTTCGTAAGTTGTATTGCTTTGTCCAATTGGTTATTACTGATGCTCGTATTTGATGTATATTTTCTACTTTTTGATTGTAGGGTTTTAGCTTTTTAATAATGAACTGTATCGTATTTCCTAATCGTGCATTGTTTGGTATAAATAAACGTTCACTTTCTACATTTCTACGCCTTTTTATTTCTTCTCGAACTTCCTTAATATATTCTAATAATTCTATGACTTGCCAAGGTTTTAACTCTAATTCTCTTGCATTTGTTCTTTTGGTTCTTGGGATGCGTATTTTTCCTTTATAAACTTCTACGTGTTCTAATTCTAATCGTATTAAAGCATTTGTATTTAAGCCTTGATATACCATTAAACCAACGATTATTTTATTTCGTTTTGCTGTTAATTGATGATATGGATCTTTAATGTTATTGGTTTCAAAAGAGTAATATAAATCTTCAAGTTCTTCGGGTTCTAATAAATTGTAATGTAGCTTTCTTTTTATTCCTGTAATAACTATACTTTCAGCAGGATTGTCTATTCTGCAATTTTCTTTGATTAAATAATTGAAGTAGGTTTTTAATGTCGCTAATTTGTGATTGATAGTCTTTTTACTATTTCCTTTTCTTGTTAGATATTTTGGGTATTGGAGTAAACTTTTATAATCTATTTTTGTTGGTGTTGTTTTTCTTCTTGTACTCCATTTTTTAAACTTTT
>ERZ1740068.951-NODE-951-length-10819-cov-10.085656_pt1 | contig 10819 bp, 4 predicted proteins | sample MGYA00581735_ERZ1740068 | MGnify/ENA primary metagenome ERZ1740068 (study PRJEB43018, sample SAMN04849740) | marine metagenome | isolation source: floating plastic debris | place: Pacific Ocean | collected 2008-08-30 | study: EMG produced TPA metagenomics assembly... | reverse complement strand
ATATATATATATATATATATATATATATATATATATATATATATATATAAAGTAACTTAAGAGAGAGGACCAAAAGATTTATCATCCACACCAAGGAGTTTATGAATCAAATGTAGTTTGTCGTTCTCCGATTAATTGTCTCCTCTTGTTTAATGAAATAATATGACTGCTCATTATTTATACTGTATTTGTGTTGAGTTATGAATGTTATGAAGGTGTTATTACTGCTCAAAATGACATGTGGTCAGATGTGGAAAACTGATACGCTGGCAGAAACTTGAAAAGCCTCTGTGCTATTTATCCTTGAGCTACTTCACAATTTTAAACAAAACGCTGTGTAAATTTACTCTCATCATCGACATGATACCATGATCTGTGCCAACCCACCTGTCATTGCCTTAATAAAATCCCTCGAAACAATGATTTCCACCTTTTCCTCCTTCTTTGTGAGCCGCATTGTTGGAGCTGACTTATGTAAAACCTGTTGGATTCTCATGTTTTTATTTGGTACATTTGAGACTTTTATTTCTATTGTAGGCATTGGCATTTTATGTACTTGCCAAAGCAGGTATTTGGACCCGTCTCAGATTTTGATATTTGGTATTTTGAGTAACAGATTTCATGTTGGTTTATTGAATAAGCTGTCAAATTTACCTGTGTGAGTAACTTGACTGCCATGTTCATCCAGTATTAATAAATTATGAATCAATATGTATTTTCAGTTTAAAAAATACTTCACATCAGAGTAGATATGTTATTTTGTAGACTGTAGAGTATAACAAATTGTGAAAGTTTGGTCCGAAATTTTGGCACATCAATACATCTCTCCAGAATTTGAAATTATCGTAGGAAGGACCTACTATGCATTATAGTTATAGGATAGATTATTCCTGTCCTGTGACACTGAGTTGTTGGTTTAGCCATTTATCGGCTCAACTCCTGGCACTAATCCGTCGTATAGAAGATCTAATTTTTGAAAAACTTAATATTGCAGAAATTTAGTCAATTTTTCTGTATTATTTTTCATGATGGATTTTATTATTTTCTGGCTGTGGTTATACGCCGTTAATTCGTTTGTATGGTACTTGTAGGAGCTTATACAAGCCCACGAGTGTGCTTAAATTATACATTGACAACTTGACACAAGCCTGTGCTTTCTATTGCCAAGCCCTAACGTCAACTGACACGCAGTCCCTAAAATACAAGGAAAATAGCAACAAATACTACTAATCAACATTTATGATGGATGTGGAAATAAATTTTGATCTTTTTAGCAATATGTTGAATAATTATTTTTGTGAAGGTTTTCTGAAATTCGGATGGTCTGGCCATAGCATTACCGTTGTTTTGGGTGGATCATAGATAGATGTAGAAAACTTCTGGTCATTCCGGGTCATTCCTTGGCTATTTTAGTGTCATTGTGTTGATCTAATTGTTCCGAGCACTCTCGAACCCTGTATAATTTTCAGATCATCGTATTACAGAAGACCACTTTGCCGCTCCTTTATAGCAATTGGATTACTTACAGTCATCTGAATTTACATTACTGGCCCATACTGTTTATAAATGTAAATCAGTTCTTATATTCAACACAGCTACTAGTTCGTCAGTTAAGATAAATGCTTATAGACAAGGTTGGCATCATAGTGTTAACCGAATTTATTAGTGTTTGGTTCTCTCTCTATTTTTTCGATAATAAACACATGCTTTTAGCAATTTAGTAGTTTTTTGGTGGTAATTTCCGCACCTAAAAGACTTATTTGTCTCATCGGAATGGCATTTTATAATAATTATACCCGTTCCATCAAAACATTGCAGGCAATCAAATTTTGACATCACTTTCAATTGATTTTGAAATTAGGCAGTGAAATTTATGAAATGGTGAGTGGTTCTTAGCACCGTTCAAGAGCCTGCACACAGTAGTGGTTTAGCCAGCTCTCAATCTATTAAATTTTATTTTAATTCGTTGTGATTTAATATCACACCATAATATAATCGAGTATTGTATGAAGAAGAATTGGCGATAATATCGCACTGGATAGAATTATTTCTGTCCTTTTGTGCCAGAACGTTTCAAGTGGGGCTCGCAAGTGTCACTGTGTAATGAATTTGGTGGATTCTGATTGGGAACGGCAATGGAATAGCTGCGCCACAACAATGGAGCTATTGTGGCTGTTTTTCTTATTTTTTCGTCTAATCGCGGTGAAGTGTGTGGACTATTTATGCTGAGCTTTTAAGGCTTTATCGGGATTAATGTGTCAGACCCAATCTGTGTGTAATAATATTAGTACGCTTTGCTTTCATGTGTATTCCTAGTTTAAGCGATCAGCCTTCTCTATTTACTGTCTGACAAATACCGCAGAAATTTCCGCTCATTTTCACTCTTTGGTTTTTGGTATTGTTCAAAATATGGTGGACACAGCCTGAAATCCCTTGGTTTTCAAATTTTATACAAAAGCCGTAAACCTCTCCATAACATGGGTACTGGGGTCTGGGTACTATGTAAGTGAGTCCCTCTGGTTAGATAACCATCTATGTCTATTCTAGTTGTCCGATATAACCTATGGCTCACAACTGCTGGTGATTTAGAAATTCAATTAAAAACCAATTAAGGCGTAAAAATATGAAAATTCCTTTGCAGACCTGTATATGGTTAAACATCATGAAGATCGCTTCAAAAACTACATTTCACTAGCGGAGTGGGCTTAAATGATACTTTTACTACCTGCTTAATTTGACTTATCAAAAATTAAGTTTTCAATATATTTTCAGTATTTTATTCGATAAAGATCATTCGCCCAGGCCTACTAATAAGGGTGATTGGGATTGGATAGAACTCCCACATGGATCCATCACCACTAAGGTGATGCTCAGACGTATCCAAGCAATTTATCACCAAAAAAAAACGCAGTTTGAACCATTGTTCATAAATCTAGCTATTAACCTTAAACATCTGTCTATGGTTTTACCAGTTTTTGTTCTGAAATAGCAGTTCGTTGAAACTGAGCAGATGGAATCTTAAACCGCGGATCAAACAATTTTTTGGGCTAAATTAATTAGCACTACATTAAGTTATACGGAGAGATATGTCTTGGAGACAGTATTAGGGCAATTTTACTTAATTTCAAACCACATTTCTAGTGTTTCCCTCACACATTTGCCACCAAAGACTTCTTATAATCCCGTGACACCAAACCACAGGCACTGGAAATAAATGCTTTGGGCATCCAAGACAGTCTCTACATGATCTAATGGGACAAGCGTATACCGTGCAAAAGCGTGATGGTAGAATAGTCAAAGTATTTAGCAATCTATATTAACATATATCTGTGATTTCAAAGATTTCTGTGACATGCATGAAACGCTGTGATATTCTCATACTGGTATATCATATTGCAGAGGCTTTAGATTTTAGCACGGAATTCTGGAACTATTCGATGCCAAAACTGACATCCTACTAGCAAGAAACGACCCAAGTCCTTTCTTTGAAGCTTTGCCTTGTCTGCAGCTTGCATGCAGAACTCAACAGTTGGACAGGTTACAAAAACTCATTTTGTGAGGCAACGAGCATTAGCGTTGATTGACGGGTCGTAGTGATTTTACAAGTTGTAAATAATGCCAAGCATTATGTAGAGTCGTCCCTACATGATGATGCTGTACATAGCATGGCTAGTAATGCTCTATAAGTAAGTCCTCTCAAGTGAGGATATCCATTACCTAATACAAAAGTTTGCCTCCTCGCTACCTCTCTTGACCAGAGAATAAATAACAATTAGTGCCTGGCTAATCCTCCTTGTGGGGACTTGAACCGACTTGGAGCTGTTGAATTTCGCTCTGAATTAAATTTAAATTACATGCAAATTGCTTGACGCAAATTACTTTGAATTAATACTCGAGTGATCCTGCCTTATGCCTCAGCAATTACTCTCATTATTGCTTATTAATGCGCGGTAACTTGTCTTGAAAAAGTGAAGTTTGGCTCTCCAAAGGACACTATATTCATTTGCAAGGAGAAAGTGTGATATATTGACTGTTCCGTATTATCGCAATTTTATTTTACAACAAAAGAGTATGATAAATAAAATGTCTAAAAAGTTAGAGATTTGTTTGAAATCTCAAAAAAAAAATTGCTTATCCACAACAAAACTTTTACTTCTGTATGTACAAAACTCTATGGAATGTGGTCGATCAAATTGGTAGGCAGCTGTTTGTGACGCCAAAGATTTTTAATTTCTGGCAAAAGATTTAATTAATGAAAAATGTTGATAAAAATTAGATAATAGAACCATTCTCTCATCATCAATGTTTAAAAAAATCAACGAAATTGATTCAATCAATTCAGATCCAATTGTTGAAAAAAATGCTAGAATACATATAGAAAATAAATAAAAAGAGCACTGCTAACCACCTAAGAACTTAGTAATTACGCAAGAGAAAAAAAGCCTTAAAGTTTTCGGATAAAATTAATTTTGCCAAACGAAGAAGAAAAGATTGTGACGGTTTCTACTGCCGGTATTACCATGTCCTACCAGTCATAAGGCCACCATAAGGTCCAATACCATTTGGTAATGTCGGGTAAGCCCCTACAGCTGGCTGATGTGTTGAGTGATTGTCAAGAGACGGTGCGTTATGATTGTCCATAGAAGACTGAAGTACAGGGGGTTGAAGCGCACCCCTGTCAGTCGGTTTAAGACTACTGTCACTGTTAGAGAGATGGGATGAGTCGGGCTGGGAAGAGTTGTTGGTTGGTTTACCATCTTTGACTAGTACAGGTACAGCTACTCGCCTCGGCTCATGCTGAGATGACGGAGTGATATCGACATCCTCATCGTCTGACTGCATGGGGCTGTGATCGCTGGCAGCATCACTGGCTGACGAGATCTTTTCCTTGTCCTTCTGTGCTCTCTTACATTTGTAGCGGTGGTTCTGGAACCAGATTTTTACTTGAGTTGGGGTGAGATTGATCATCTGGGCGAGGTGCTCGCGTTCAGGGGCGGATAAGTACTTCTGCTGCTTGAATCGACGTTCCAGCTCGTAGACTTGAGCCTGGGAGAAGAGAACTCGTCGCTTTCGTCTTTGGGAGATCGGGAAGTTCATACCAGGGTGCTTGTCATAGCCGCCGAGACCGTGCATGGCGTTCATGGGGTTAGACATTCCCATCTGAGACATTGAGGTCATCGAACAGTTACTTGGTCCCATCAGTCTTGACACTACAAAACAGAAATAGTGAGACAATGAAATTTGATGTTAAAATATTCGTGCTAGTAGTACCATGTTGTCTTGCTTTGTAATCGTTGCAAGGGGATAATATCAGAAAAAAAGTTAGAAATACAGCTGTATTACCATTGCACAAGAAATTTGTCAGATTTTGGACTCAGGCTGTGTATGAGGATATAATTTTGTCAATGTTTTGTAATAGAACCAGTCAGGATACTGACCAGATTACTGGTTTTTGGTTTTGTACAATTTCCTAGTTGTAAGGGTAGTAGTGAGTTATGGGCACAGCCCAACAGCAAGAATACTGAAATTCAATGAATACTATAATAAATGCCATCTTCTACTGATGTTTTTGGGAATTTTATCAGGTGTGAGATGGAGGCCAATAGCCCCAAGCCATCTGTCTTAGCTTTACTGGGATGTACACAGCAATAAATTTGGAATTATTTAGGTTTTTGAGATAATTAGCCTGGTGTCACTCAAGAATTTGGTAATTCCGTGGCCAATGACAATGGTACTGTATAGTTAGATAGATATAACTCATTCAAACTAAAAGTTAATAATCTATTATGAAGTCAACTAACAAACTTTTGTCATCCCTGATTTTTCTCATTATCAATTGATAGAGCTTGAGATTTTCACATGGCAAGCAGAGGGATATTGTTTTTGTCTTGTAATATGAAAATCTGTTTTGACCTTCTGTTCAGTTGAAGTTTTTGTCAGTGTTGACAGTACCACATTGGTGTTTGCTTCTAAATGAAGCTAATTTTGTGCCTTTTTGGGAGGTCAGTCTTGGCCCAAAATTGAATTAAATAATGGCAGGGCTATAAATTAGTAGTGGCTAGGCAAAATATTGTGGTTGAGTGACAGTAGGCCCTTTTGTTTAGCTCTTGATGTCGTTAGTTATCATGATAAGTACATCCATAACAATTAGCTTATCTATCGTTGAGCTCACGGCCGATCGCTGATCAGTGAACGAGTGAACAATGTCTAATTACTGAATCATTCTTAGCTTTTGATCTTAGCCAAGATGAAAGGATAACAATTGTCATAAAACACGAGCACCTCGGAACTGTGGAGGTGTAATGCTCTCCAACTTTTGCACATTTGGCACCAAATTTTAAAGTGGTTCTATCTCACAAAGCGCTATAAAGATTTGAGAAGATCTATAAGAACAATGATTTTGTTTCATCTAAATTTCTAATAATAAAGCATGCGAACGATGACATGGGTGGAAACATAAGTGAATTTGATTTCCGTGCTTTTCTTACATGTTTCGAGTCTCGGTGTGGGTTTACCTGATTGTGGTGCAAATTCGTTGGCGACACTACTGTAGACAATTTTTGATAGCAAATTACAAATCCACTGATAAAGGTGTGTTTGTATACACCAATGTTTTCGATGCGCACAGAACTAGTACACTGTATTATCATCAAACCCCGGGGTGACACCCAATGTCTTGTCTGTTGGTATTTTGGCTAAGGAAATCATGGTTTCTTAGCTTCTTATAATATTTATATGTACATAACAGCATTGGTAAGGCTTTTGCTATGATGTGCAATACAGCAGGGATGACTGACTGGCTACCCTAGGTTTAGTTAGATGACACGAGTCTATTTACACTGCAGATAAATTCCCAAGACTCATCCCTCGATCTCATCAGCTAGTGTTGGGCTCTGCCTTGTAAATTAGTAAAGTTTCAATTGAATTTCTCCTGATTACTTTCAATGGCTGACACGGGAAATTAAAAATCCTGCCTTTTATTTATGGAATCAGTTTATTTAACGAGCTTCCAGCTTTTTGCCATTAGAAGGTGAAAAAAACCTGGTAGTCGCGAGAAACTCAGGTGCATAATGGGAAAATGAGATATGAAAGTTTTTAAGAAAGTTTAATTAGGTGGCTAATAGTTTTAAATCTGTCACTCAAATACCTGTGTCAAAATGTTTGAATAGAAAGAAAATTTCAATCATTCTATTCACGTTATGATTATACACATAGGAATGCGATACTGACTCCCTATTTGCTCTTGGCTTTTTTGCCAAAAGATCTTCTTCTGCTTAACATTTTACCAGGCTATATATGATGTAACGAGGGAAATATTTCAAGAGTCAAAGCAAAGCAAACAGAATTTTCATGAGCAATGATACAGTTACGAGCTTAATCGTGAAGCGAAAAGGTTTTTTGTTTTGCACTAAGCATGAGCTTCGATGCACGATCACAGTTTGGGACTTTTTAGCAAGCGTTCTGAACTAAGTTTTGGATCACAAATGTTGAACCAACAGCAATGTCGGTGTTAATTTTCTTTGGTCATAATAAAGTGACATCAATTTATTGAGGCTTTCCGCTGAAAAGTTTCTAAGTGAAATCTTGTTTCATTTATTAGCAGTGGTCATTTCAAATCAGTGCCAATTAAGGATTATTAATAAACGTCATTTTAATACTATAAATCCTAGGTGCTGATTGTGTGGCTGGGAATGATGGGTTTCTGTTGATAAACTTTGAAACCATTACTGTTACTGAAGGGCTTCAAGAGGACCCTATCAAGTGCAATCGAAAGTGAAAATATTATCACATGCCTGTTTAAACTTTTCACCGACAGAGTGACTAAAAAAGTTTATACTCTCTCAAACGCATAAGAGACAATAATTATGCATTATTTTTGGGTACAAGAGTTTTAAGTTCTCAATTTAAGAATTGACATGGTCAAATTATAGGTGGCCAGGGTAATAATCATTCAATCATTGTGACACCTGAGATACCCAATTTTATCGCCTCTCCACAGCTCGAGGTAGAGTGAAGGCACTCGTGTTATACATTGCTGTTAGCGCTCCTACTCCCTGTCACCCCTCATCCAATGTGTGATTTAACCTAACCGCTGCTGTCTAATTATTGGTTATGGCGCGTATGACACTTGTATATTGTCATTAAATCCTAGATCACTCATTTTTGTTAAATGTTTTGAGTAATCATGCTTGAAGAGCGCTTCAGATTCCTTTTGAAGTTGTCTTCCTAATGATTAACTTATTTGACCCAAAGCAGCTCAAACCAAACAGATAGATTTTTAAGCAAAATATCCACTATTTTTAAGATTTGTTTCCCACATAAAATATCCACATTTTTTTTCTGTGCAATTACCAAGCATGTGTGGGTGGGATGAAAGAAAATAAACGATAACAAAATAAGTGGCAAACCTGAGGAAGTAAGAAAAAAATGAAAATTGGATGGATTAGTAAAATACTTACAGGCATATTCATTGAATCGGCTGGTCGGATCTGTAGCTGCACTGGGGCTATACCAGGAGTTAGCTGTGTGTCTAGTGGTATCGTATGCGTGGCTCAGCTCCGCCGCTCCATACTGACTTCCAAATCCTGCCGTGGAAGCATGGCTAAGCTGGGGTACATAGTTATATCCACCTGGTCCCATTCCCATACTGTTCATGTTTTCCTGACTGTGCTTCTTATGGTAATGTAAGGCAGAGTCCAGAGCAGCGCTGAGTGTCGAGTTTTTCTCTAACCAGCCCGTGGTGGCGCTGGAATGTCTACTGTAAGCGTCAGCAGCTACCGATGCTAGTGGGTTGGTAGTTGACGAGTGTTTGTAGGAGAAGGCGCTGCCGGCGTGGTGGTAGTCTGATCTGTGATGCTGCTGAGATAGCGGTGCCTCACAACTGATCATGCTCTGATCGGAGGTGTGTTGCGGAGGTACTTAGTCGATGACTACGACAACGGCCGCGTATCGACTGTAAATGAGCAGAGTAAGGGCTCTTCAGCTGATTTTATAATGATCGTCGGCTCTCGTTGATTTGAGCAGAAGATGCTCTCAGCTGCTTCTAGATGTCGTCACTGCAAGAGATGATCGACGAATATAAGACTGACCAAGGCGCTGCTCACTATTTATTATTATGATATCTAAACTGCCTGCCGTTTCGTCTCTCGTCTATGTTGGTGTGAGTAATAGGAGGATTGTGAGAGAGAGGCTGTCGTTGCAATGAGAATCGAGAAATACCAGATACAGTGGACGCCTATATATATACCGTGCCACGACTGGTGAGCTACAGTTGAACCCGTTATTAAATCTGAATGATCAAAAGTCTTGTTTAGTTCCGTAATTTTATCGGCCAATGAGAGCGGAGTGCCCCAGAGCACTAACAAGATTTTAACGGTGGTCTCTATTAGCTTAGAGAGGCCACGACAAAAGGGTAACGGCTTAATGATTGCAAACATTGTTTGTCAATTAGCCCAAACATTGCCTAATAGATACCCAGGTTATCATTGTAAATAAATTAACGTTAATCTTGTGCGAAGACCGGAATTAAAAGAGAATAAAGTTTTAAGGAAGGGTGATTTGGGCTGACTAATGGCAGATAATATAACGTTGCTCATAAGTCGACACCTCATTGTCAACATAATGGATTTAGATAAATCCGAGAACAATATAAGCCCTTGTTTCAATATGTATTTGTCTGATTTGGAAAATGACAGTTGCATGGCTTTGATGTTGTTCTACAAATCACAACATCAAAATTTTGACATGCGATAATAGCAAAGGTGGAGGAAAATAAAAACATGGTAACATCCCCAGGCGAATTCAACACCTTGATAAAATTATCACAAAACTTTACAATAAAACACAAATATAGCTCATTCATATTTTGGGTAAAGCTTCACTTTATTTTTCTAGCTAGTCGTTGTTAATACTGTGTATCCTAACATGTCAAAATTCACTGATGAGAAAACTAATTGTGTTGCGGAATGTTATAAAATTGGTGAGAAAACAGGAAAATGAGTAAATAAATAAAATGACATTCAAGACTTGCTAGAAAGCAGTCAATAAATGTTTCTATGGATTTTGGTTGTGGCAAGCTGATAAAATAGACTTAGATTTGCGGAAATTTTGGCATGTTAATCAGGAAACATAAAAATAAATCTGTACAACCACCTGAGTACACATAGTATATTACTAATCTAGAGATTTTATGAATCCAATATTAATATAAATGTGCATATGTTTGGTTAAGTTGGTAGTGATATACATGCAAATGGTTGGGAAAATAGAAAAGTGCAGCTGAGATGCAATTTTTATATCAAATCAACAAAAATGATTGCCAAAAATGCCGGTGTTTAGCTTGTTATAGTCTACATTCCATTACGGTATTTTTTTTAATATTAAATGGTGTAAATACTAATGATAAAATATTGTAACATAATACCCATATTTTATTTACATAATTGTGATTGAAACTAGGAAAATTTAGGGTACAACAACCTGTGTACCAAAGTATATAGTCGATGAATTTGTTTAAAAACTACAAAAAATTAAGTTATCTCACAGCGCTTTTTTCCTACTGTTCGGTGATCTGAAGACACAAACAGGTTTTCTCTGCACAAGCCAACACGGAATATGATTCAGATATGTAAGAATTGCCTCCTGTCCTTTGATAAGCCAATTAAACGGTTCAAGACGAAAATAATAAAGCCAATAAAATACAGATATAGCTTTTAGATCAAGATAACACGCCTGTATAAGCAAGGCCAATTATTGTTCTTTATCAGCACCCTTTGCACCAGTGTATAACGCTTTATAACTTATTCACTATTCCTTGAAG
>ERZ1740068.950-NODE-950-length-10821-cov-8.140442_pt1 | contig 10821 bp, 7 predicted proteins | sample MGYA00581735_ERZ1740068 | MGnify/ENA primary metagenome ERZ1740068 (study PRJEB43018, sample SAMN04849740) | marine metagenome | isolation source: floating plastic debris | place: Pacific Ocean | collected 2008-08-30 | study: EMG produced TPA metagenomics assembly... | reverse complement strand
AATTCCGGTATTACGGCATTACTCAATTCCGATATTAAACATCAACGTACTGTTGCAACGCCTTCCGATCAATCTTCCCACTCTCAGTCTTGGCAATTTCATCAACAAAGATCACGTGTTTTGGAATCTTGTATTTGGCGAGTTTACCCAGGCAGAACTCAGGGATTTCTGCTTCAGTGAGCGAGGGCTCCGCAGGAACGATGATGGCTTTACCGACTTCTCCCCATTTGCGGTCCGGCACACCGATGACGGCCACCTCGGCAATGGCGGGATGCATTTGCAGGCAGCGCTCTACTTCTGCAGGATAGACATTTTCCCCTCCGGAAATGAACATATTCTTAATCCGGTCTTTGACGTAGTAGTAACCTTCACTGTCACAGACCAAAATATCGCCCGTCCGGAACCATCCATCTGAAAAGGCTCCTTCCGTGGCCTCTTCATTTTGCCAATAGCCCGGCGTGGTTACCGGACCTTTCAGCCACAGCTCCCCTTCTTCATCCACGCCCGCCTCACGCCCGTCTTGCTTCATCAATTTCACATCTACGAAGAAATTAGGTGTACCAATAGACCCGATTTTTCTGATGGCATCGTCATGGTGTAATGAGAAAACATTGGGCCCCACCTCTGTCAACCCAAAGCCCTGCCGGATGGGAATGCCTTTCTGCTCCCACAATTGAATGAGCGGCAAGGGCATCGCCTCACCGCCAACAATGAAGTAGCGCAGGCTCTTGAGTGCTACTGCGTCAAACTCCGGTGCTTCTGCCAACATCTTGAGGATGGTGGGCACACCCATGAACAGCGTGGCTTCTTCCGCTTCCAACAGTTGAAGCACACGTGACGCATCAAATTTTCTGAGCAGCGTAAATGAACCTCCTTGTAGCAGAAAAGGCATCATGAGCACATTCCATCCTGCTGTGTGAAATGGCGGCATACAAATGAGGGTATGGTCCTGCGCCGTGATGTCAAGCCTTGCCTGCGTGTTGACCGCATTCCACAAGGCCATCTGGTAAGTATAGATAGCACCCTTGGGAAACCCGGTGGTGCCGGAAGTATAGATGATGAACAAAGGATGGTCGTCATTCAATTTCTGAGGCGAGAAATCATAAGTCTCCCCCTGCTTATTGAGCTCATGCGACAAAGCACTCATTGTCAACTGATGATCAATGGTCGTCTCAATTTCAGCGTGATCAATTAAACCCTCATATGGTCTTTCATAGCACAGCAGCACGGGCTTACAGTTATCAATCATGAAGGCAATCTCACGGGATGACAAGCGATAGTTGAGCGGCACTAGAATGACACCCAGTTTCATGGCCGCGCCTAGCAACTCAATGTACTCCAGTCGATATTCGGAAAGTACTGCCACCCGATCACCGGCCTGAAGCCCCATATCCTCCAGCTTTTGTGCCAGGTAATTGGACAAGTTATTGAGCTGCTGATACGTCAGGCTATCCCCCGTATCGGCGTCACTCACTACCGTTTTGATAGGCGCATAACCCGCCCATTTCCCAAACCAGTCTTTGTTGAAATTGATATTAGACATTAGACTTTAGATACTAGATTTTAGATGCTAGACGCTAGACTTTAGACTGCTGGCTTAAGCTTTCAGCTTAAGCCCACCAATAACCAGAAGCTTGTAGCTTCTGTAGTGATTACTGTCAAGAATCAAGGAGTTCGAAGCCTCCTGATAGCGGAAATTATTTCTATAACAGGGAAACGATTTTTGCACCGCTTCAGGAGAGACATGCACTAATTACCGGCATCTGAATAAATAATAATTCCGGTTTTACGATATTACTTCATTCCTGTATTAATCACGCATCACTAATCACTCATCAGCAAGTAGGCAGTAACCAGTATGCAACGATCTACCTATCAATTACGGTATTCCGACATTACGCAATTCCGGTATTAATCACGCATCACTAATCACTCATCAGCAAGTAACCAGTAGGCAGTAGGCAACGATTTACCTATCAATTCCGGTATTCCGATATTACGCAATTCCGGTATTAAAATTTAAACGCTGCACTGGCAAATGACAAGCCGCCACCTGAACCAATGAAATAGAGCAGGTCTCCTTTTTTGATTTTGCCGAGTTGGACTGCTTCATCCAGGGCCATGGGAATACAGGCGGAGCCGGTGTAGCCATATTCATGCATCACCGTATGCGCCTTAGACCGGTCCAGTCCCAGTTGATCCATTGTTGCCCAAATGCTATTGATATTGATCTGGGTAAAGAGGAATTGATCCACTTCTTCCAGTGCCGTGCCCGACCGATGTGCGAGTTGTCTTGCCATGTCAGACCAGGTATCAGGGTTTAGCTCCGAAGGGAATCGTTTAACGAACTTCAGTAGCTGATCCTTGTTGGCGATAACTTCTTCAGTAATGGGCTGATGGGTACCTCCTGCATAGATGCCCATCCAGTCGCAGTACTCTCCTTTGGTCCGTAACTCGCTAGCCAGGTAGCCCGCTCCCTCCTGTGCTGTGGCCGACAGGATGACACCCCCGGCACCGTCGGCAAAGAGATTGCAGGTCTTTTTATCCAGTTGATTAAGGTACTTGCTCATGGCATAAGCCCCTATAACCATCACGTGTTCGTAATGGGTATCTGCTTTGAGGTACTTCACCGCAGTATCCAGCCCGATCACAAATCCAGCACAAGCGGAATTGAGATCGAAAGTTCCTGCATTGACCATCCCCAATTGGTACTGCACCTTAGCCGCTGTTGATGGGGAGATGTACTCCGGTGTATCTGTACAAACGATCAGCAGGTCGATGTCTTCGGGTTGAAGGCCTGCCCGCTCAAGGTTGACCTTAGCCGCTTCTATGCAAAGGTCTGCAGTAGACTCATTCTCCGCACACCACCTGCGATTGCGGATGTGGACATTTGCCTCCAGCCAATCGGAGACATTCTCACCCAGTAGTTCGTCAAAATAGCTGTTGGGCACAATGCGCTCCGGGACATACATGCCCGTAGAGATGATTTTGGCGTTTCTCATATTACTTTGATCATTCATCAATCTTCTTTATTCTATTCAGCGCTTGACGCACGAATAGTTCATTGTTCTTTTTGTAAACCAGTGTAGTATATCTCAATCAATGGTATGAATCCCAGGGTCAAGCCCTGGATCCTCAATCCGAGGCAAGCCTCGGGGAATCAGACGGGGTCGCCCAGACCCAAACCTTCTCGTCTGCCGAAGCTTCTGCGAAGGTAGATTGAATGTATTTCTAATGAATCGTTGCCTACTGCCAGTTGCCTATTGCACACTGATAGTGTGTAGCAGTTATACATTTAACTCTTAAACCATAATCTATCCTTGAATCATTGCCTTGCCTTAGACCGTCATCCCTCCGTCTACGCTGAGCGTGGTGCCGTTGATATAGCCGGATTCGTCCGAGGCCAGGAAGCAATAAGCATCGGCGATGTCTTCAGGCTTTCCCAGCCTTCCGGTAGGTACTTTGGACTGCATCATGTCGATGGCTTTTTCCGGCATGGCCATGACCATGTCCGTAGCAATGAAACCAGGAGCCACTGCATTGACGGTGATGCCTTTCCTGCCCAGCTCTCTCGCCCACACTTTCGTCATGCCAATGACGCCGGCCTTGGTGGCCACATAGTTGGTCTGTCCGAAATTGCCATAGAGTCCCACGACAGAAGAAGTATTGACTATTCTGCCATAACCTGCCGCCACCATGTGTTCCTGAATGTGCCTGCCGCAGTTGAAAACCCCGGTAAGGTTGACATCAATCACCTGCTGCCATTGTTCCGGGGTCATTTTTTTCAAGGTAGCATCCCTGGTAATGCCTGCGTTATTGATCAGTATATCGATCTTACCATATTTGGTCATCACCGCTTCCGTGGCTTTGCCTACTGCTTCATAGTCTGCCGTATTGACCTGTTCAAAATGTCCGTCGATCTCCGTTGCCAACGCCTGTCCTGCTTCCTGATTGAGGTCCCAGATCACGACGGTGGCCCCTTCCTCGGCGAACTTCTGACAAGTCGCTTTCCCTATGCCATTGGACCCTCCGGTGACGATGGCTACTTTATTTGCTAATCTTTTCATTTCATAAATAATTATGAGTCAATGACTTGTTGAGGCTGGACTGTACTATTAATTCTATTGCGTTCCATATTCCTGAATCTTGCGCCAGTGATAGCAGCGGTTACCCCGCAGAAGTGACCGCAGGAAACGACGAGGAGTATGAGCGAATAGCACGTAAAGGCGCCCAAATGATGGTCATTGACTCATGTAAATGGTTTACTTCTTAGGTAAGTGTAACCTCAGTTCTATGCTGTACAATCTTCCGATGAATGGCGAAGCAGTGAACTCGCGGTATTCTGCATCAAACAGGTTAGTCACTGCTGCTGAGGCTGTAAGCCGGTCGTTGACACGGTAGCCGAGGCCCAGGTCTACGTTGACAAAACCACCCAGGGGACCGTAGTTGAAGGAGTCTGTACTGCGGGCATTTTCCACGATGGGCGTGCCTCTGTAAGTGAGGTCCTGTGTTTCTGCTGCGATCTGAAAACTGGAGAAATAATCATAGGCCTCTACCCAGCGCACAAATACGTTTCCGAAGAACTTATCCCTGGCATAGTTGACGCCGAGACTTCCTTTGTGGCGCGGTGCATTGACCAGCAGATCCAGCTTGTTAACCGTGCCGTCGCCGTTGAAGTCGTTTTCCAACTCGTTCTCATCGATGGGATAGTCGAAGTAGGAATAGTTCAGGTCCAGGGTCAGGTTTTTATTGATGAGGTAGTTCAGGCCGATGTCAAAGCCATAAGTATCAAATTGTCCAAAGTTGACATAAGTGGCCACCAACCCACCAAGTAGCGGATTGCTTTGCACATCACCTATGGGCGTAGAACCCCGCTCTGTAGCAAACCCCACCACTGTCACCGGACTTAGAAAATCCTCTGAGATGTTGTAATAAGCATTGACGTCTGCGTAGAGCTTGTCGGAGCCGATGGTGCCTTTGTAGCCAATTTCATACGTCTGTAACTTCTCGATGGACTGGGCTGCTACCTGCTCGGTTCCGTTGACCATCCCGTTATTGTCAAATGTGAGGACTGTGAACCCTTCGGCATTCCCCAGAATCAATCCGCCAAAGAGGTCACCAAACATGTTGAGGATGGTAGGCGCGGCCACCCCCTGCCCGTAAGTGGCACGGAAAGTACCCCTGTTGATGTTCTTGGTAAGTCCCAGCTTCGGCACAAAGTTGGTACCGTAGATCTCGTGGTTGTCAATTCTGGCTGCAGCGGTTGCTTTGAAGCCATTGCCAAAATTGTACTGTCCCTGCCAGTACCAGCCAACCTGATCTACCGTGATGAAGTCGTCTTCGTCTTCGTCCAGCAGGTAGGTTCCGCTGGAGTTGGCCATGTCACGCTGCGCCTGTACGCCCGTTACCATGCTGAAGCTACCCCAGTCATTGTTGTACTGCACTTCTCCATTCCATCGCTTGGAATCGTCAATGAATCGCGCACCGCCCTCGAGAGATTGTGCTTCGGCTACTTCTTCGCTGGCACCGGCATCGCGCAGTGCCCAGTAGGCTTTGGTTCTGTCGTCCAGCGAATGGGTGTCTTCCGTATCGCTGAGCGTCAAATAGGCCTGCGCGAAAATCCTTGGCGAAGTGTATCGCAGGTGGAAAGTTTGCACCCGCCAGTCAATGATTTCATTACGACCTACGTTGGTTGGCGCCAGGTAAGTACTGTTGCTTCCATCGTATGAAAAGATGAGATCGGAGTCTTTGTTGACCGAGTAATAGAGGCTCGCACCCCCTTTGATGAACTCAAAACCCTGATCGAGGTCAAATTCTTCATATCCTTCATTGATGCCATCTGGTCCAATGACACCGGCGTCGTTGGTTCTGTCAATATAGACGGAGTCCGAATAGTCAAACTCCTGGCCACTGGTATATTCGAAGTTGAGTTTGAAGGCGAATTTGTCATTGAGCACCTGTGCATGTCTGCCACGGGCCGTGAAGACACTTTGGTTACCAGCACCGAGTGCAAAAGTGGTTCCCTGCGAAGAACGAGGGTCTTTGGTGATGATGTTGACCAGTCCGTTGTGGGCATTAGGTCCGTACAAAGCGGAGTTGGGGCCCAGGATGACCTCTACCCTTTCAATGTCTTCTTTAATCTGCGGACTCAATGGTCCCAGTGGCAAACCCGTCGCAATGAGGCTGGAAAAACGACCATCGGTGACTTGCGTGTTCTTGGCATTGAAATTACTATTGAAACCACGGACGTTGATCCCTGTGCCTACCACGCCTGAGCGCACGTAGTCTACGCCCTTGAGACGCGACAATAACTCACCGGTATTGAAAGAACCCCAGTTTTCGAGGTCCTTTTTGGAGATGACTTCGATGGTGGCCGGCGTTTCGGTAATCTTTTCGGGCCTACGGGTTCCTGAGATGACTACCTCACTTCCAAAAGTGATACCGGCTTCCAGTGCAAAGTCCAAAACCCCCTGACCATTGATGACCGTTACTTCCTTCTCCAAAGTGACAAAACCAACGAAACTTACTGTGACGGTATAGTTCCCGTCCGACACATTCTTGATACTGTATTGACCATCTATATTGGTGACACCACCCTTTTGAGTGCCTTTGAGCAGCACTGTTGCGCCTATGAGCGGTTCCCCGGTGGAGACGTCAGTCACTACCCCGGTGATACTCCCACCTTGCGCAAATGCATTTGCCGCGAACAGCAAAAACAACAGGTTTATGTAGCAATTTTTCATGAGTTATTATTTAGTAAATACTTGTTTAATGGCCTGATTGAAGCGATCGGGTTGATCCATCTGCAGCATGTGTCCGGCTGCTTCAATCAGTTGAATATTGACCTGAGGTATCTTTTGCCCAATGTTGGCCACTTGTTCAGTGGTCATGGCCTGATGAAAAAACCGATTGGGAATGAGCATGTCTTTCACTCCGAAGATGACATGCGTAGGTACTTTGATATTTTCGAGTTCCTGGTTGACCGGATGATCGAGCATGCCATAGACGGCACGTTCTCTCACCTTTGCATAGGCTTCAAACCACGGTGCTTTTTTGGCATTGAGCCGATCCTGAATCATTTCTTCCGCCAACGGTGGCATCTCCACAAAATTGGCCTGATAAGCAGCCCTTACCTGCGCTTCCGTATGACTCATCAGGGCTGGCGCAGCAGCATATTGTTTGAGTGCATTGCCTTCCAGCTCATTGAAAGTCTCGAATCCTGCTGGTGCTGCCAGTATCAGTCTTTGCAACCATCTGGGGTGCTGCAATGCCGTAACGATGCTCACCTGCCCTCCCATAGAGTGTCCCAGCAAAGTAACACACTTCAATTTGAGCGCTTTCGCGAATTGATCTACTGTTCTGGCGAAGAAGGCCATGTAGTCGTCTTCGGCAAATGCATGCATGGTGGACTGTCCGTAGCCAGGGAGGTCAATGGCGATACAGCGGTAGGAATCCTTCAGGCCGTCGATGGTAGGATACCAGTTTTTGATATAGCCACCGAGTCCATGAACCATGAGGATCACCGGCGCCTTTTTGGGCCCTTCATCTACATAGGCCAGGGTAATATTTTCCGAGATCGCTGCCTGATGTACAGCATATTTGTATTGGGGCATGAATTCATCATTTTGAGCCGTCAGCAAGTGACTGATGAGCAAGGATGATATAATGAGTAATCTCTTCATGTAACAGCTACTTTCCGTTCTTTTAATTTGGCAATGAAGTGCAGCATCAGCCCCAGGGCAGTAGAGCCCAGAATGGCCATAGTGGCCGCAATACCGGGGTTTCTGATCGCTTCTTGCATATAGGGCGTCAATCTACCGTAATAGACAGAAAAATGGATCACAATTGCTGCAATTGAGCTCGTGAAAGGCACATATAGTGGCACCTGTTTGATGAATGTCCCAAAGAGCACCGGTACGAAGGCAGCTGAAAAGTAAGCGTAGACACCGTTCTGCGCGAAGATGCCTACGCTCAAATCAGGTGATACCAATTGTTGATAGCTGAAAAGACCTGAAATCATCGCCAGAAAGACGATGGTCACCCTATTCTGTATCACCGGATTCATCCCTGGGTTGCCAAAAATTGGTGGTATCACATCCTGGGTAATGGTGGTGCTGAGACTCTGAATAAGACCTTCCAGGGTAGAAAGTCCCGCAGAAATCAACCCCATGACGACCACCACCCCTATGCCGACTGAAAACTTCTCCACCACGTAGGCGGAAAGGATCCCATCCAGATTCAGGGCGATGCCGTTAGCCGTCAGGTCCGGAAAGGCGATGCGGGCATAGAGTCCTGTAAACACTACGAGGAAGAACAGGAACTCTACAGTGATGCCCACTACCAGGTAAGTATTGACTTGCTGGTCGCTTTTCAGTAAAAGTGATTTGGTAATGATATGCGGCTGACAGACAATAGCGATACCCACCACAATCTGACAGAAGATGATCTCAAAATAGTCCCGAAATAACGGACTTGCTGCGTTGGTGGTCCCGGTCAGCAGTGGATCTATGTCCTCCAGTTTGGCAAGAAAGCCTGATATCCCATTCTCAAAATGCTCATAGCCGGAAGTCAACAGTACAACGGCCACCACAATCATCAGGGAAGCCTGGATCATGTTGGTATAGACCATAGAGTTGGCCCCTCCAAACATCATGTAGCCAAAAACAAAGAGGATGACGGCAATGAGGACATACGCTTCTTCTACGTTGAGCGCTTTGGAAAGTAGTTTACTCAGACCAACACAAATCAAGACGATGAAGGTCACCAAAAGCAAAGAAACGAATCCAAAGAAGAGCGCATAGGTTTTGTTCTGATAGCGATTACCAATCCACTGGGCCATGGTAAGTGCCTGGACGGAGGTCCCTACTTTTCTAAATCCTTTGGTGATGATGATCAGTGAAAAGAGTGAGGCAATGGACATGACCAACCCAAAGGAAATGAAACCGCTGATGCCATAGTAAGCGATGAAGCCGGGGTTGATGATGAAAGTCGCAGCACTGGTCATGGAAGCGGCCAATGCCAATCCTACGGCTACCGGAGAGAAAGCAATGTTGCCAAGCGCATAGTCTGAGATACTTTTGGTCTTGACGGCACCCCGTACCACGAAGTATAAGATGAGCGCCATATAAGCCCCCACTGCCAACCAACTATATCCTGCAAAACTTTCTGATGCCATGTGTCGTATTTCGCTTTTCGTAGACCCAATTTTCCCATTCTATCAGGTTTTAAAAAGCGATTACATGTGAACGGCAGCATTTTTTCAGGTGAACGTACTTTTTATTCAGGTGAAGGGAATTCTCTTTTTTAAGCAATTATTTTAACAAAATGACAATTTTCAGAATTTGAGAACGATGGTCATTGTGGAAAACGCATTGTTGATACCGAAATGAAGTAATGTTTGTTATTTGTAGTTAGAGATGTGTGATGAGTAATGCGTGCACCTGATATTTTCAAAGTGGTCAGGTGTTAGCATTCTAAACTGTAATGAAAATTCAGGTGTGACTTGTTACACCAAACTAGTTCGGGCGTCCCGCCCGGACTTGCCTAAGGGTAAGGTCTCGCTCGATTATATACTGTCGATTCGGCTGTGGGGACCTGTCTGGCCGACAAATAGGTGGAAATGGAAGTTGCAAACTTCCTTTTATTCAAAGGCTCCAGTCACAGACTGGCGCCAGAAGCGTGTCTTTTATCTTAAAGTCTAGCATCTAGCGTCTAAAGTCTAACATCTAAATAATCGATAACCGCTTCATCAGATCTTCTCTGTAGGTTTTGCCGATGGGGATGTTCTTGTCGGAAATGAGGATGTAATTGTCCTCGATGGCATTGATGTGATCCGTATTGACAATGTAGGATCGGTGGACGCGCATGAAGCGACGGTCGGGTAATTTCTCTTCCAGCACTTTGAGTGAATAGCTCAATATGAAACTATTCTTGTCGGTGACCAGAATTGAATAGATGTCATTGGCCTCCAGGTAACGCACTTCTTCAAACTTCACCTTGGTCAGTCTGTTTTTTACCTTGACAAAAAGGTGAGAATCACTGACTACCGTACTTTCTTTCGTATTCCCCGTATTCAAATGATGCCGGTGCAAGGCAATTTCGATGGCGAAGATCAACTCGTCATCATCAAAAGGCTTGATCAGGTAACCGTCGGGATTGGTGAGCTTGGCACGCTCCAGTGTAGTGGGATCGCGGTCTGAGGTCAGGTATAAGACGGGGAGATCGGTTTTGTTCTTCACCAGCGCCGTCACCTCTACCCCATCGAGCAGACCTGCGAGGTTGATGTCCATGATGACGATATCAGGCAGCTCCTTACTGAGCAGTTGCAGCAACTCCTCTCCCGACTCACACGTCCCAAGTACTTCATAGCCTTTCTCCTCAAGCGTAATACTCAGGTGCTTGGCGACAACAAAATCGTCTTCGGCAATCAATATCTTGGTCTTTTCCACGGACATCTGTCAAAGTAAATAAGATTTTGCGGAAAAAACAGCTTGCTTTGCCCTTCAATCGATAAATTACAGTGGACCCCTCCTGTACCTGGGGCAACTTTTACACAGACAGCATTCTGCTTGCAGACCTTATCTCATTTTATGAAATCAGCTTGCTACATCGGTCTCCTATTCACCTTACTCAGTACCAATCTGCTGGCTCAGGAGCTGTACCTTGACAGTTTGTTGGTCCAAAAAGCTGATTCTGCGGCGTTCTCTGAAGGCACCTGGTACTGGACACAGTTGACTCCAGAGGAGCAAACGGCATTCGTAGAGATACCTGGCTGGGGACAGGTGATTGCCTATGCCAAAGGGCAGGTTTTTCAAACCGGCA